>Ga0066710_100003515_pt1 | contig 13405 bp, 24 predicted proteins | sample GraSoiAngelo_159_FD_79666 | JGI IMG/M metagenome (GOLD analysis project Ga0066710, IMG submission 79666) | Grasslands soil microbial communities from the Angelo Coastal Reserve, California, USA - 14_1009_16_40cm | ecosystem: Environmental > Terrestrial > Soil > Grasslands | place: USA...
AGCGCGAGATGATCTTCAGCAGCCGGAAGGCCTCGGTGCGCGGGCCCGGAGTTCTGTTACGAGTTGCCGAAGCGGGCCGCTTCGCGTGCTTTCCGCTAACTCGTTTCACCATAGGTGTCCTCGCCGTCCCGGATGTCCCACTTCTTGTCGGCGACCGCCTGCCTGATCCGCGAGATGTGCTCGTCGAGTTGCAGCACGAACTTGCCGCGCATGTCCGCGTACTTCGGCTCCGTCGGGAACTGCATCAGCGTCAGAAGCATACGCAGCGCCTCAAGCTGGGGCAGCGTGCTCTCCTGCGTCATCAGGAGTTCCTTCTGGTACATGTGCGCGACGAGGAACGGGTTGCGCATCGTCCCGACGATGCTCTGCGGCTTCCAGAATTTGATCACGCTGTCAAGCAGCGTGCCGAAGCCGATCATCGTCGCGAGCACCGCGATCCCGATGTAGAGCAGGGACACCGGGCCGAGTAGGAGCGCGAACACCCCGAGGAACGTGAGCGCAGAGAAGACGATGCTCAGGATTCCGTTGGCCATCTGCCAGCGGTAGATGAAAGTTGCGGCCAGCATTCCCGCGCGGTGGCCGTGCCTCATGGCTCTTCCACGTTGTAGCTGCAATGCGTGCAGTACAGGAAGCTCCACTCGTCGGGCTCCAGCAGGTTGACCGTGGTGCGCCGGATCGAGTGCTCGGTCCCGCAGTTCGGGCACCTCTCGGGTAGCGTCATCGCCCAACGGAATACGCCAAGAGTATTTAAGGCCACGCGGGCTACGTGCTGATGATCCTGATGCCGCCGGGAAGCTCCGGCGTCCAGCCGTAGAAGATGAAGATCGCGATGACGATGGTCCCGACGATCAGGATCGCCAGGAGGGCGCGGGTCAGCCAGATGCGCTTCTTCCCCATGAGCGCCTGGAGCAGCAGCACGAACGCGATGATGATCAGGAGCGCCAGCAGGTACGGCCCGACGATCTGGGCCGCGGTGAAGATCGAGCAGCCGGGGGTCGTGAGGTCCACGGAGCCGACGAACGTGTCGATCCGCCCGGACTTGTCCTGCACGCGGACGGTGATCGTGTACACGTCGGCGTTCGCGTAGTTGTGGCTCGTGGTCGGCGAGGAGGTCGTGGTGCTCTGCCCATCGCCCCAGTCCCAAATCCAGACGACGGCGTTGGCCGCCTCTGGCCGGTTGTCCGTGAACGTCACCGTGTTGCCGATGCACTCGGGCGGGATCGGCAGCGGCTGTGTCGTCGGTGGCTGCGCATACGCGGAGCCGGGGCCGACGAGCGACATCACGTCCGCGGTGAGGCTCCAGCCACCGGTGATCGTGAACCGCGCGGAGGTGTGAGTACTACCGGTGCCGATCCCCTCGGTGTCCAGAAGGACGCCGTTCCTGTAGAGCCTGTACTGCGGGTTCAGGGTGGGATCGCCGTTCGGGCCGTAGGCGAGGTCGTCGATCTCGAACTGCACCGTGTCGGTGGTGTCAACCATCTTCATGGTCCACTGGTAGTTCTGGTCAAGTCGCCCGGAGTTCGCGGGCGGGCAGCACGGTCCGCCGCTGTTCTCGTAGTTGTCGAACCGGAGCCAGTTGACCAGGCTGAACTGGTTGTTCGTGGCGCGAAACGCGACTGATCGGACTGCGAAGGTATCGAGGTTCATCACACCGCAACCCGCTCCCACCACGCCGACCGGTCCGCAGTTCGCCACCTCGAAGTTGCCAGTCTTCAGCCCGTTGTCCTGCGTGTTCAGGGTTCCTTGGTTGAAGATGTTCCCGTATCCGAACCCCGCGGTGTTGGTATCCAGGATGAAGCCGTTGGTGTTGAACGTGTGCAGGTCGCCGGTGGCGGAGTTGCGAGCGATGAAGAACGACTCGCCGGCAGAGTTCGTCTTGATGTTCGTTTGCATTGTGGTCGTGCCGACCCCCGCGCTGCCGCCGGTGGTGTCTCCGAAGATATCGATGAGGTTGACTGTGTCGCCCGCCTTCATCGCAAGATTGCCGGTGCCGTGAAGCAACAGTTCCAGGCCGTCTTGCACCACGTTGCCGCCGCGCGTGTCGAATGTTCCCGCGACGTGTATGCTGGGAATGCCCTGGCACGCGCTCGCGAAATTGAAGTTGCCGATCAATGTTCCCAGACCGCCCGTCATGCTGAAGGACCCGACCGAGAAGATGCAGCCGTTCGAGTCGTCGAGCGTCGCCGCGCCGTCGAACGTGACAGCGCCCCAGGTCTGGAACGGAGTGCACGGATCGCCACATTGGTCTAGCGCAAGGATGATCGTGCTCGTGTAGCCGACCGCGATGTTCATGCTGGTCAGAGAGGCCGTCACCACGTTGACCGTGACCGGCGTGTCGCTGGTCGAGTCGAAGATCACGGAGTCGCCGCTGGCGGGCGCGTGGCCGCAGGACCAGTTCGCCGCGGTGCTCCACAGACCGTCGGTGCTCGTGTTCGTCCATGTGCAGATGTCCGGGTTCGCGGAGACCATCGACGGGACCACGACGAGGGCGCCGGCGAGGAGGACCGCGATGAAGAGTAGGCTGATCGCTTTCGTGACCATCGTCCCACGCAATGAGGGTCGCGTATTTGAAGTCTTGTGCTCAGTAGCCAGGGACCGTCACCGCCGCGATCTGCGGGCCAAACAGGACGAGCAGGAGCGCGGCGGTGGCCAGTTCGAGCAAGCCGATGATGACCGCGAACCAGTTCCGCTCGTAGGCGCCCGCAGCGACGGTGCCGCAGCCCGCGTGCAGCAGTCCCCAGAGCCCCTTCAGCCCCACGGGCATGGACCCGGTGCCGACGCTGACCTGCGGGTAGAAGTAGTAGAACGCTCCGAAGCTCGCGGAGGCGACGGCGCCGTAGATGATCGGGCCCCAGAGCCGGACCATCCACTTCGCGGCCAGGAAGATGTACGCGGCGAGCGAGAAGACGAGGAACTTCACGGCGAAGTACGCGGGCGACTCAAGGAAATCGATGGTGACGCCGCCGACCATCTGGTACGGCTCAAGCACGACGTAGTGGAACAGGAAGTCGATGAGCACCGCGAGCCCGCCGATCAGGATCGCCGCGTAGAGCTTCCTCATGTCGCACCCGATCCCAGGCTGTATGACGGCTCGAAGCCATCTCGTGAAAGGCGGTGGTCCTCAATCTTCACGGCAAACAGGCGTTCGGCATTTGCGCGCTCTTCGAGTGTCAGGTCCGCGACATCGAGCAGCGCCTCCCAGTTTCGCTGGAGGTCCGAGATCGTCCCGATCATCGCGTTGGCTCCGACAGTGTTCGAGTTGCTCGCCAACACGAAGCCGTCCGAGGTCACTACCATCTCGTCGATGAACGGGTCGGTCCACTTCTTGTCAAGGATGTAGCCGAGGATCGCGGCCATCTTGCCGCTCATGCCGGGGAAGCGTCCTGGGTACAGCTTCTTCTGGAGGACCTCAAGCTCCTCGGGTCCGACCATCGCGCCGCTGAGCCCGCGCTGCCGCGCGTGCTCTTCCTTCTTCGCGCGCCGGATGTCGGAGGCCGAGACCTCCCCCCCTCGCCGCCTGTGAGCGCGAACTCGTACCGACGCCGACCCCGACCCCATCAGCACGCCCCCAGGAACAGCACGCAGCCGCCGATGTAGCCGAGCAGGAAGATGCCGAGCAGCGCGGTGTTGTACGCGAGGTGCGCGCCGGTGTTCACCGCGAGGCCGTACTGGTCCTTCGTGTACGCGTACATGTAGTAGAACCCGAAGCCCGCGATCCCGGAGATGATGAGCGGGAAGATCGAGAGTTGGTAGACGAACGCGTGGAACGCCGCGAAGATGACGCTGCTGATGATCGGCCCGGCCTTGAACAACGCGCCTCGGAAGAACAGTTCCTCAGCGCCGGAGACCGTGATCTGGAGCAGCACCAGTCGGAGGATGTCGCTCGTCACCGGCCCGAGAGTCACGCGAAGGCCGCTCAGGTACATCGCCGCGTTCAGCCCCAGCGTAATGCCGGCGTAGACCAGCAACTGGAGCCACAGCGGCGCGGATACCGGCTTCAGCAGGTGCCGCGCATTGAACGGCACGCTCTGCGGCAGGCCCGCGAGGATCAGCGAGCCGAAGATCATGAACAGGTAGGCGATGAAGAACTCGCCGAAGTTGCTGCTCGTCCAGAGGGTCCCGAAGATGAGCGGGCCCTCGATGTAGAAGTAGAAGACGAGGACCATCAGGATGATCGGCGCGGCGATCTGTCGCACCGCCTTGGGCACGAGGTACTCGCTCGCGGCGGCGCGGATGCTCAGAATCCCGCCCCCGTCGCGATCACGTAGTAGCCAATGGTGGCGAGGAAGGCGAAGAGCAGCGCCAGCCGCTTCCACCCGAGCCAGCCGTAGAAGAAGAGCGTCACCCCGATAAAGAAGAAGAGGTACTCAAGTGGCACGTAGGGCTGCGCAGCGGCGGCCAGCCACGTGATTCCGCTTCCTGCCGCGACCCTGATAGCTCCGACGACGATAAATGAGATCGTTGACCAGAGGAGCGCAAAATCGTTATGGGCCTGCATGGGGTCACCCTAGCTGGTGACCTGCCACGTCACCGTGTTGTCCGGCGCCCCGGTCGTCTGCATGATGAACGGGTAGTTCGCGGGCGTCGGCGAGTTCGTGAAGAACGCGCTGTTCATCGTCAGCGAGAGCGTCAGCGTCATGCTCTGCGATGTCGAGAGGACGCCGCCGAAGGAGCAGTCCGTCTTGATCGAGCCCGATCCGCTCCCGGAGACCGAGTACGAAATCTCCGGGCAGGGGTTCGCGTCGGTCGTGTACTTCACCAGGCGCCACTGATTGCCGCTGCCGTCCGTGTACGACGGGACCTGGACTGTCAGCGTGAACTGGTGGTTCGAGATGGGCGCGCCGTCCGGCGACTGCTCGGTGATGACGAGGGCGATGTCCACCGTCACCTCGTTCGCGAGGACCGCCTTCGTGTCGGCGATTGTACCGTGGTGAGGGTCCGAGATCGAGACCGTCGTGGCGTGTCCGCCGTCGCTAATGCTGTTGATCTGCGCCGAGAACGTGCTGGCTGGGGCCCCGCCTGAACTCGGCACGAACAGGCCCTGGAGAAACATGATCCCGCCGAAAGCGAAGAGCCAGATGATGATGATCGCGGCGACCAGGAAGACCACCGCTGTGCCGCTGCCGCTTTTCTTTCGTGCCATCAGATCATCCCGCGCGCGATGAGGAATGCAGGCCACAGCGCGATTACGAGCCCGACTAGCAATCCGAAGGTGATCGGGAGTAGGTACTTCGCGTACATCGGCCTGAGAACCATGATCACGAGAAGCACGATGATCAGAAGCACCGTGATCGCAAAGATGCCGACCAGGAGTGCAAGCGCAACGCCGACGATGAAGAGGATGATCATCACGACGAGGTCGCCGAGCTTCATTCCTTCTCCACCTTCTTGACCTTCGGCCTGCGCATCATCGGCGTGTAGGCGCGGTCGTGCGACTTGACCTCGACCGACGGCTCGATCCCGAGACGCTTGAGAAGAGCCTGCATGTTCTTGGGGACCGGGCGGCGACGCTGGTACGGCTTCACTTTGATCACGTGTGGCAACAGCGAACCTCGGAACGATCAGGCGGTTGGAGTACTTAAGGGCTGCGGGGGGCCTATGCCGGGCTCACGGCCACGAAAGCTCGTTGAGCAACTGGACCTCGCCGGGCTGGAGCACGAGGTTCTGGACGTAGTATGAGTCCAGGTTCAGGCCCGGCGCCATCAGCGAGTTCTTGTCGAGCGCGTGCCCGGTCTTGTCGCACACCGGGGGCGAGAGGTCGGGCATCGCGATTGCGCACAGGCCCATCACGTGGCCGAACTCGTGCGAGATCGCCGCGGCCTCGGCGACCTGGTCCGCGGTGCACGTCGAGAGCAGCCCGCAGACGCGCAGCGTGGGCATGAAGATCACGATCTCGGAAGCCGCGTAGGTCTCGCCCGCGATGAACTTGCTCGCGCAGTTGTACGCGTCCAGGACCGTCACGTGCACCCACAGCGAGACGAGCGGGATCGTGTGCTGGCCGCGGTGCGCCTGCGAGATCGAGATCGCCTGGTCGTCGGTGTAGCAGTCCGCGCCCGACGCCGCGAACTCGCCGCCGATGGTGTCCGAGTACGTCAGCTTCCCGGTGTACCGGTGCGCGAAGTCGAGCATACGCGAGACCGGGGTCGCGTCGGGGGCGGCGCCGGTCTCCCAGTCGAACTCGAACCCGACGCTCGCGTATGGGCCGCTGTGCAGGTCCGCGGACCTCGCGCCGATGCGTCCCTCGTCGGTGCCCACGCCGAGTTGGTAGAGGATGAGGATTACCACGACGACGATGACCGCGAGGAGGATCAGCGCGCGGTTGCTCAGGCGCGGGAAGCGGAGCCGGACCATCGGATCACAGGCCGATGTAGCGCTTCTTGCGGCGGGGGGTGCGGCGGCGCGGGGTCTTCGCGCGGCGCTGAGGGCGGCTGCGGTAGTGCTCCCTGACGTTGATGATCCTGGCCATCGGGGGACCAGATGCGGATTGCGTACTTAAGCGCTTCCGCTCGCCCAGCAAACAAATGAAGAAAGTAAAGGGGGGCATCGGGGATTGCTATCCCCTAGCCCGGTTTGGCTCGATCTAAGTCCCGCGCTTACTGAGCGTGGAACGTGAGCGTCAGCGACTGCCCAGCGATGGAGAGCACCACGGATGCACTCTGCCCGGCGACGAGGTTTGCGAACCCGCCGCTCGTGGTGAACGTGCTGTCCATGTTGTCAACTCCGCCGGTGGACTGGGTGTCACGCGCGGTGTCCTGGTACTGGGACACACCGTTCGTGGTGCTGTCCTTCCCGCCCGCGTAGGTGACCATCCAGAAGCCGTTGGCGTCCTTCTTGACCAGGGACGCGGAGGTTCCCGCGTTCTGGTCTGTGACGCTGGAGACGCTCGCCACGCGGATGTCAGCCGAGTACACCTGGTTCTTGTCGCCGGTGTTGAGGTTTTCGAGATGGGACTCCATGATGAAGGTGTCCGTCCCGCCAACAACCGTCGCCCAGTGGGCTGCCGTGTCGTAAGCGTCAACGCTCTTCCCGTCCGCGGAGGGGACGATGGTGATCGTCGCGACATTCGTCATGCCAGCGAAGTCCACCTCATCGCCCTTCACGAAGGAAACCCGCCAGACTCCCGAAGCCGCTCCGCCGCCAGCCGAGGGCTTGACGGCGAAGAGGCCCGCGTAGAATCCGTAGGCCAAGATGAGTAGCACGACGACGATTGCGATGATCGCGACCGCCGCCCATGCGCGCTTTGTTGCCATTTTAAGTTACACCTCCAGACCCGCTGGGTCAGCTATAGGCAGGGACCAGTATGGACTTGCAGTATATAAGTGTCTGCCAAGGGCAAGGGAGCCCTCATTGCGAGCATTCCAAGGCAGCAAGCCTTTAAATAGGCAACGTCCATTGAGGCTATCGGCTCGGTGAGTACAATCGGCACGATCTATGTGAGTGGCGTGAACGACCGGTCGGAGAAGATCATCCGGCTCGTGGCGTTCCGCGCTGGCATCCCCCTGCACATCTTCATGGACCTCCTCGCGGAGACGCTCATCGCCCGCACGTGGACCGAGAGGGCGTTCCAGTCCACCGAGGGCACGGACATCATCGAAGACGTTCTCGCGCGGGCGGTCAGGGACCACCCCGACCTCAAGGAGAAGATCGGCAAGCAGTCGATCTCGCAGTTGATGGGCTTCCACATCCAGCCGCTGTACCGAAAGGACATCGACGAGATCGACGCAGAGATCGCCGCGGAGCGGGCCGAGATGACGGAGCGGCGCGAGCCGGAGGTGGCGGAGTGAAGGTCCCGACCAAACGAGAAATTCTGCTCGCCGCGCCGATTTCCCTCGGCATCTACGAGGGCTGGGCACGTGGAGTCAATTTCCTGGTGTCTATCAGCAATCCGGCGCCCTACAGCCTTCCAGTTCCGAAGATCGTGCCAACGATCATCATCACGGCATTCTATGCAGGGCTCTCGATCTACTACGGCCTTCTCGTGTCCTCTTGGCTGCTACGAAAACTCGCGGCCCGCAAGGTGACGGAGGTGGCGGAGTGAACGCAGAGAAGCAGGTCAAGTTCGACGGTACGATGAAGCTCGACGAGAAGAACATGGTTAGGGAGATCGACATGGACATGCCATCGTTGAAGACGAGCGCGACCGTCGGCCTCACGAAGAAGGGCGCGATCAAGAGCGTCAAGGTCCGGCCCTACCGGAAGCGCGGGCTGCTGTCGGTCGCGATCCTCATGGTGCTCCTGCTCGGGTCGATGTCGATGCCGCACGCCGCGGCGCTGACCTCGTCCTGGCAGATCGTCACGAAGGACACCGGCGGGAACGCGACGAACGCGTTCCAGGCGACCTCGATCATGAACGTCACGATACTTCCTCCCGGATCGCTGACCATCGGCGGCGTCCGCTCGCTCGTCGTGTGGTCCACCACGCAGAAGGCCGAGTTCACCCGGTACACGCTGGGCTACTACCCGAGCGGGTCGAACCAGAGCCAGGTCCCGAAGAACCTCGTGATCAACCTCGGCGCGTTCTCGTCGCTCATCAACGGCGACACGCTGCTGCTCCAGATTCGAAGCTCGACGGACTCCATCGAGTTCACCACTGCGGTGACGGTTCAGGTGGACTTCAAGGCTCTGCTCAAGCAGCAGCAGGACTACTTCTACGGCCTGTTCAACGACCTCCAGAACCAAATCTACAAGCAGGGCTACGAGATGAGTTCCGAGATCGACACGCTGATGCGGTACATCGCGGTGATGGGCATCGTGATCGCGTTCCTCGTCGCCTACAGCACGCGGGACCTCTGGTACTCGAAGCGCAAGCGCACGGAGCAGGAGAAGAGCGACAGCGAGTTCGAGCAGTTCCTTGAGGCGTTCATCGTCGAGCGCCACAGCGCGGGCGACGTGGACACGGGAGAGAAGGTCCATGGCTAGAGGCAAGCGCTACGTCTCCGAGGTCCAGACCATCAAGGTGAAGAAGTACCAGGTCGAGAGGCCGGAGCCCGAGGGCGAGGTCCGCCAGAACGTGGTCACGAAGGAAGTCAAGAAGGGCGACGGGATTTTCTCGGGGCTCGTGGGCCGGAAGAAGAACAAGCGCCCGCCGCAGACCAAGGGCGCCGAGGACTTCGTCGCGGCCATGGAGGGCTGATCGTGTCATGCCGATACACGTCAAGCCGCTCACAATCGTCATCGGCGTAGTCATCGCGACCGCGCTGATCACGCCGTTCGCGCGGGTCTACGCGACCAACGTCCTCTTCCTGCTCTCGCTCGCGGGCGCGTCCACCTACCTCTCGGGAATCTGGCTGATCCAGGCGTTCCGGGACAAGGGCGACACGATCATCTTCATGATGGACTCCGTTCGCAAGAGCCGGTTCTCCGAGGAGATGTCGAAGACCGAGTCCACCGAGAAGACGCCGGGGATGGCACTCGTGCCCTACGGCGGCTACAGCGTCCTCGCGATCAACACCGCGGACCGCGACGCCGCCGTCGTCCCCGCCGCGTCCATCGAGAAGCTCTCCGACGAGACCACGCTGATCTACTCCCACGCCACGCCGCTGGAGCACCCGCGGCTCCTGATGGCGGTCGCGTCGTTCTTCGCGAAGTCCGCGGTGCAGAGCCTGATCACGTCGTTCAACATGGAGCGGAAGTCGCGCTCCGAGGCGCGCTTCGGCCTCGTCAACAACCTCGTCAGGCCCATCACCACTGAGGACATGCAATTGCAGGACCAGATCATCAACCGGTCCGGCGTGATCGCCGACCTCATCGGTCGCGGCGCCATCGGCGAGCAGGCAGGCATCGACCAGATCAAGCAGTTCATCTCCAGCACGAAGAAGACCAGCCTCACGGAGACGTTCAAGCGCCTGGTCTTCGGGTCGCGGCGCGAGGAGTCGATGAAGCCCGACCAACGCGAGGTGCAGTAGATGCTGTCGCGATACCACGTCATGATGTTCAGCTTCATCATCGGCCTCGGGATCGCGGGCTCCTACGCGTTCCCGCTCGCCACGTGGCCGATCCCGTGGACCGTCATCATCCTGATCCTGCTCGCCGCCCTCGTCAGCGGATCGCTCGCGTTCGCGGGCGCGGCGCGGTTCGCGAGCGAGATGCTGTCCTGCGAGAACATGCGGTTCTCGCGCTACCGCGGGCAGAAGACCCAGTACCGGTACATCTTCGACGGCGTCATGTGGTGGGTCGTTATTCCGGTGAAGGGGTGGAACTACCTGAAGACGAAGATCAACTCCGCGGGCAACCCCGGCATCGCGATCCTCCCCGCGCGGCTCCTGGAGCAGGAGAGCCCGTACTTCCCGGTCGGTCGCGTGATGATGTACATGCTCACGCCGGGGGCGATCAGCACGCTCGCGCGGAAGCGCGTCTTCGGTCGGCTCTTCAAGGACCTCAACTACGCGCCCGACGGGAAGACCGACGTGTTCTTCGGGTTCGCGAGCAAAAGCCTCCACCCAGATGTCGAGCACATGACCGGGTCCTACGAGTTGGAGACCTACGCGGGCAACCTCGCCTCCTCGGCAATCGATCTGAGGCGCGTGTCCGACGACCTCCAGACCTGGATGAAGAGCCAACTGAAGTTCTGGAACCAGATTCGCGGGTCGGACTCGGCGCCGATAGTCGCACGGCGGGAACGCGAGCGCGATGAGGAGGAAGAGCGATGAAGCAGCAGACCGTGAAGCAGTTCACTCCGTTCTTCTCGCCGAAGACCAGGCAGGAGTCCTACACGCCGGGGCGGGGCGCGGGCCACAAGTTCTACTGCCACAAGTGCGGCGAGTTCCGGGTCCACTCGATTGAGATGGTCGGGAACGGCACGCCGATCCTGCGCTCGAAGTGCAGGTACTGCGGGTCCTACGACGAGTTCATCCGCGCGGGCGGGCAGTGGGTCCCGTCGTCGGTCGTCGAGTTGCTCGACAGCTTCGTCATGAAGGAGATGGACAAGAAGTCCGCGGAGATGTGGAGCGAGGCGAAGCTCGTGGACGAGGACGGTATAAAATCTGACGAGGAAGTGACAGGCGAGCCGTCACCTACCGAGCAAGATTTGAGCACCGATGAGTTGGACGTTGACCTGGACGAATACACTGGATCGCCGGCATGGATGGTCGGGCGATCTGGACTCGATCTCCGAACTCGGAAGGAACGGCTCAGGGCATGGATGACGTGCAAGCGCTACATCATGGTCGTCGCGGGACCGGTCGCCGGTCTGCTGGCGGTGGGCGTGCTCGGGGTCCTCGCGAAGCTCGGCGTGTATGTCCACCCGATCTACGAGTGGCTTGCGCCATACTACCGGCCATGGATGACCAACGACGCCTACACGTTCATGCCGGTCCTTGGCGCCGCGATCCTGCTGCTCGCTTACGTCGCTTGCCGCAGGCTGCACCAGGATCGCGTCGAGCTTGACCCCGAGAGCCTGAGGCAGGGCAAGATTCTGATGCACGAGACGGAGACCCTCCAGGGGATCGACGAGCTATGAGCATGAACATGCGGAAGTCGCTGAAGCTCCGCGTCTGGCTCGCGCTGAGGAAGTTCGCCTTCTGGGGCTCGCTGCTCCTCGCGATGATCATCCTGCACTACTTCGGGGCGATCTGATGAGCCCGATGACCCCGTCCGACGACGAACGCGACGCGATGCAGGACCGCACGCCGGAGACGAACCTCCCGCCGACGAAGCCCTTCATCGACATGAAGACGACGCTGAAGAACATGATCCAGGACTACGACACGGCGGCGCACCTGAAGGCGCAGCAGAAATTCCAGTTGGGCTACAAGATCATCGGCCTCTCGATCAACCTGCTCCGCATGAAGTACCCCTCGGACAAGGGCCTCAAGATGCGCCTGGAGGAAATCCGCGAGGAACTCAAGTCGATCAAGCCGCCGCACCTCACCGTGATGGCCGGGCTCCAGGAGGACATGCCCGTCGAGATCATCAGCCGCGCGTCGCCGGGCGCCGGCGTGGACAAGCCCACGCTAGCGCACTCGCTCGCGATCCGCGAGGCGATCCTGGACCAAGAGTACGAGGAGAAGGTCAAGGAAATGGACTTCCTCGTGCAGGAGGTCATGGTGCTGTGCGTCGAGTTCCAGATTCTGGCCTACGACTTCCGCGACGAGCAGTCCACGTACCGCGGGCTCGACTTTGGCGAGGAAGAGGACGAGCCGGAGCCGGAGCAAAATGATGACGGCAACGAGGCAGAGGCCGAAGAGGGCGACGAAGATGCTTAGATACCACACGTGCCCAGTCCACGGCAAGGAGTCCTGCCTGATGGGAGGCGAGAACGGCGACGTTAAGTCCCACGGATGCCGAGGCGGCGTGCAGTTGGTGTTCGTCGGACCGGTGCAGACGCGGCTGATCGGCGTGATCGACCAGTTCATCGAGAGGATGAACAAATGATGCCGGTGCGCAGGATGCGCTCCGCCGACACGGACCCGACTGTTGAGGACCTCTCCACATACGAGAAGGCCAACCAGACGGCGACCTTCCTCGCTGAACGCCTGGAGACGATCAAGAAGGCGCACTCCATGCTGAAGAAGATGGAGCGCACGGGGATGATCTCGCCCATGGAGGTGGAGGAACGCGTCGGATTCATCGACACGAACATCGAGTGGCTCAGTTCGCAGTGCCAGGCCTACGCGAAGGAACTAGGGATCATCGACGAGCTTATGGACGGCCTCTCGGAGATTGAGGAGCGCGCGGACGAGGCGGAGCGGAAGAACAGCTACGCGAGCAGGATTTGGGCACGCGACTACCGCGTCGTCAAGAAGACGACCTACTGCGAGGGTTGGCTCTACCGGAACGGCTTCCTGTACGCGATCCAGCGTCCCCTGCCGGACTACACGGAGGAACTCTTCAGCCGCATGGTCAGCGAGGCCCGCGTGAGATACTACAAGGAGCACCCGCCGGTTCGGCTGCGCCGCGCCGCGGACAAGGTCTTCAAGCAACTCGCGGCGGCGACGAAGAACATCAAGTTCGACGAGGCGACGTTGGAGGACCTCGACAAGGGGATTGAGGAACTCGGCGGGAAGGGGGACAACGATGCCGCAACAGGTTGATCAGTCAAGCGACTCCGGAAGCAGCGGCGCTAACCAGGAGCGCATCCTCCTCGCGAAGAAGTACAGGATCATCACGGACAGGTTCTTCGCACGGTGGGACTCCGGCGACCTGACGGTCTCGGAACTCCGCGCGGCCACCGGCGCGTGGTTCATGGACGACGGGCGCCGCAAGATTTTCTTCAACCTCATCGACCGCGGCGAGAAGTACGCCGATGGATACCACGACCGGACGGACATCACGGACGAGGAGAAGACGACGCTGCTCAAGCTCGGCATCGACCCGGACGACTACCGCGGGACTGGCGGCATCGTGCTCGACGTGAGCCCGCTGAAGTCGCGTGAGTTCCGAAACTGGTACAGACGCGAACTCTACG
>Ga0066710_100003517_pt1 | contig 13404 bp, 8 predicted proteins | sample GraSoiAngelo_159_FD_79666 | JGI IMG/M metagenome (GOLD analysis project Ga0066710, IMG submission 79666) | Grasslands soil microbial communities from the Angelo Coastal Reserve, California, USA - 14_1009_16_40cm | ecosystem: Environmental > Terrestrial > Soil > Grasslands | place: USA...
AGACATGCACATTGAACCGGCCCCCCGGGCGAAGCACGCGGATAATCTCCTGCACGATCGTTTCCGGTTGGTCGCTATGGTGCAAAACACCATGAGAGTAGACGTAGTCAAAAGTTGACGGGGCAAAAGGAATCGCTGTGGCATCTCCAAAAAGTACCTCCCCGTTGTCCCCAAGCGCTGGCGAGCCAATCTTATATGCTCTGGAGTCACATCGATGCCGAAGGCATGTGCTCCATGCTTCGCAAATTGCAGCAAGTCACAACCAGTTCCACACCCTACCTCAAGAACAGAGTGGCCGCGATGTTTGCGAAATTCGGCCACCTCATAAAGCCACGGATAGATCGAGTAGCGCTCCTCCTCCGCCAGAAACAGCGGAGTGTTGTTCCAATGTTCAATGGCAAGCTCTTGGGCAGTCAATTGCTTTGTCGCTGACGGTTTGACGGATACAGAAAAGGGAGGGATTGTTCTCAGTGCAAGTGCATTCTTGGCCAATAAGTCAATTGGACAGATGCGGTGAAGTTGGACTGACTTGTCGGTGAAAGTACCGGAAAATTCCAGTGCTCGTACTGCAGCACGGTCGAGAGCGTCGTGTCATGCCACGTAACATTCGTCTTCACAGAGAAGTCGCTCTGGCTGCCTCCCCCCACAAATTGCCGGTCAACATGCTTGGAACGATAACCTAACTGCAGCATGCTGCGCGGAGAAAAATTGTAGGTAGCCCAAGCTTGACCTCCCCATCCAGCGCGGCCAATCCAGTTCGCAAGGAGAGTGCCGTTGTTCGTGAAACCGGAAATATACCGGCTATCGAAATACGTGTTCCCTGGTATGCAACATTCGCCGGAATTGGGATGGGCGGTGGTCAAGCCTTCTGCCCGAATTTCCAATTTCGGAATCTTTGGCACCTGCGGCATATAGAGACCCGGATTCAGAGAAGGTCGGAAAGATCCTAGCGGCGATACTTCATCCACGACCAGGCTGTCCACGTATGCCGTGAGCCGGTTTCGCAATCCCGGAATGCGGTAGCTCACATCGAAAGCAGAAAAACGTTTGCCGGGATTTTGAGCCAAATTAGCTTTGTGCGAGTAATAGGTCCGCAGGAAATTGTGGATCGTGAAGGGCAATCCCGGCCCGCCGAACATAGCCGCTACTCCGAAACCAAATTCCAGATTCGCCGTCGGTTTAAAGCTGATTTTTTGGCCGTGAACAAAAGGCTGTGGATTCACATTGTTCGGACCGTACAGAGTCGGAGGCTGGAACACCCACTGTAATCCTGAGAGTTGACCCAGAAAAAATTCGCTGCGAACCGGACCAAACAGGTTCGAGAGCAGAGGAATACGATAGGGCGAGACGCTCTCGATTCGTAGCATCGTGATCGGCTCAGCGTTGTCGCTGAATAAAAGTGGACCCGCCTCGCCCGGTCCTAACCATGCATTCTGTTTCCCGAAAGACACCTGCACATTGTGCAGGGTCAAGCCGATGCTCCCCTCGAGCAACCGGAATCTGTTGAACGAACCAGTGTTTGCGGAAAAACCAGGTGGCATGAAGCCGGGCGGAAAGTCTGACACAAAATCTGAGGCGGCCATTTCTCGCAAGGCGGACGCCGAAACGGGTGTGACCGATGGCGCTTGCTGGTACTCGCCTCGAACGTATATTGAAAACGGCCCGGCAACCGCTCGCGCGGAAGTGCCGGTCACAATGTTTACGCCCTCTCCGAACGGCCGTCCGTAATCATTAATAATTGTCTGGCCAAAGTGATATCCGTCTCGGAGTGGAGGTCCGGAGATATTGGTGATCCGTGTGTAAACAGAATCGACTGCTGCACCCAGGTTGCGTGCTCCGTCCAGCCGCGCGCTTTCGTCGAAGAATTCCTGTGACAACTCACGATAGATTCGCGATGCGGGCTCGGGCGAATCGTCATTGGAAAGACGTTCTCCCGCTTCTTGCAGCATTCTGGCACATTCCAACCGAGTCCAGGGGCGGATGCCAAGTACGGCACTAGGCACATATCCGACAGCGATTAACCGATCAAAGGCGGGATAGATCCAGCTGTCCAGAGGTACAGAAGGAGAAGACATGTTATCCGGATTCCGCGTGTGCTCGCTTTCTTCTTGCTCGAGGAAGTTTCCCCAGCCCGCTCCGCCCAGTTCGGGATCGTGGTGGGCCCGGTAGACTTGGCGTCCGAAGTACCAACCCAAGGCACTCCCGATAAAAGCGTCAGATGCGAAGTGTTGTTTGCCCGTCACTCGAGTAAGAGTCACGGCGGAAGCCAAGCCATAGGCAAATAGCTGGCTCAGCGGGCCCGGGTATTCATGCGCCCATACACTAGCAACCGACCAGGCGACGGCCGCATGTTCGGAAGGGAATGACGATCCACCTTGGAAGAAGTTTCCGTTCCCGTTGTCTACTAATGGACGCGGCCGCTGCGCGATGCTCTTGAAAGCGTAAGTCACGGCTGTGCTGTTTACGGCCGCTTCGCCGCTCAGAAAGCCTGCCTCCCTCAGATGGTCATTGTGGGTAAGACTGCCGAGAAGAAACGAACCACCGCCCGCTCCGACCAGCGAGTACACTCCATAATTCGATATGTGCTGACTCCGTTGCAACTGGTTCGGCCGATCGGGAACCTGTCTGGTTATCCAGCCATCACTAGCAATCAGAGCTCCCGTGAAGCCAGTGAACGGCACTATCCACTTAAGATCCCTCATTCGCAAGTGGGCAGGGCTCGTCCAGAAATTCTCCTGGTCCTTGGCGAAGTGTTTCAGAAGCGGTGTGACTAAACGATTCTGCGGATCATCCCCAGGCTGAAGCTGGTAGCTGTCCCGCGGCTTTTCCGCATTGATCGGAACAGCCTCGTTCCCCCTGGAATCAGCAGCTGTTGACGATGCCGAAGGCGCATCGGGCAAAGCCTTCTGTGCTTGAACCACAGAAGAAGTCAGCGCCATCCCCAACAGGGCAATCGACAGATGCCAGCGTCGGAATTGAAGCCACATCAATCAAATACCCTAGAAGCTTCTCGCAACTTGAATGGCGACGCCCACTGCGTACGCTAGCTGCGCCGATTCAATTGTGGTTTTCCACTTGTTATTGATAGAGAAAGCCCTTTCGGGTACCACTACCATGTCTCCCGGTCGCAATTCTGCGCTCTCCATACCGCCGCTGAACAGGCCACCAGAGCCGCCTACCACCGAACCGTCAGCACGAATCACGAAGGCGGATTTCTTGTTCGCCATCTGGGTGGGGCCTCCCGCCTGTTTCAGGTACCATCCTGCGTTTTTGCCGGGTTTGAAAGTAACTGCGGTTGGGTTATACACCGATCCGTCTACCATGACGATATTCGGCTTTTTGGGGATGTAGATTACATCGCCAGCCCGTACTTGAATATCTGCCGACGTGTTGGCCCAATGTTTCATATTGCTCGAGATATGGATCACTAGGCGCCCCGCGGGCGGAGTGTTCTGCAGTTTTTCCAAAGTGCTCTTGTACTGCATGACTGCGGCTTGAGCGATCATTTGCTGGTCCGCATCCATACCGGGAACAACCTTTATTTGCGCCGCTTCGCTTTGCACGCGTTGAATCAGGTCTGAGCGATTCTTCTCTTCCATCTCCCTGACCTGGGCTCGCTCAAAAACGGCTCCGTACGGATAAGCGTCGCTACGCAGACCGCCCGCCCGCTGGATGATTGAGCTCAGCCGTTCGCCTTCCTGGATACCGTACGCACCCGGATGCAGCACTTCTCCCTTTACCGTTATGGTTGCACCCATGTCGTTCCATCCCGATAGCTGCCGGATGGTCAGGACATCACCGTCGTGGAGCCGAACATCCGTATCGGGCTCGCCCGCAAGGGCCTTCGCAATCTGCACGGTCTCATGGTCTCCAATCACCCGATTACCGTTCTCGACCATATAGCGCGTCAGATCGGCCTCTTGGGTGTACGCACTACGCTTGAGGCCACCGGCGAACCGAACCAGATCGGCAGCACTCATCTCGTCCCCGAGCGGATATTTGCCCGGACGGCCTACTTCGCCCGCAATCGTAACCATAGGCGGATCGGTCTTAGCCAGGTTCTTGTGAACAAAGACGCGGTCTTTCGGCGCCAGCAAAATGTTATCTTTCCCATCGCCGGAGAGCGCCTTGCTCAGGTTGACGCTGAACACCTTCAACTTGCCATCATCGCTCTTGCGGAACACTTGCACGTCATCCAGTTGTGCCTCTGGTGTTGTGTTGCCTGCAAGATAGATCGCGTCTCGCAAATAAGTCGCTCCGTTGGTTATGTGATCGCCTGGATCTCTGACCTCTCCGCTCACGGTTACGACCGGCGCATCCTCAAAGTCAAACCGCCCGAACACCCGTACGGTGTCGAAAGGCTGCAACACCAGATCCTGATCTTTGCCCGCCAGAGCATCTTCCAGATTGAAAGCCAATACTTGTGGGGTGTTGTCTGGGGCTTTCAAGCGAATGATCTCAGCATGCCGCTTGTAAGGTTCTGGCAGAAGATCCTTGTACGACTTGATCAGATCCGTCAACTTCATGCCATCCTGATAAGCAAATTTGCCCGGTCGGAACACATGTCCTTCCAGGTAAACCGTCTTGTTGGCGTACGGCACGATCGGGGAAATTTGCACCCGATCGCCATCCTGTATCTGGAAATCCTCCAATGCCTTGGTCACAGAATCCTGGTTGTTATTCTCTGGAATGTCGAGCCGTAGCATGGTGCGGCTTTCGTGCGCCTGCAAACGCTCCACGTCAATGTGACGGAGGGTGCCTGAAGGCAGAACACCTCCCGCCACTTCCAGCACTTCTGCCAGACTCTTCTCTCCATTCAACTCATAGATTGCCGGACGGCGAACCATTCCTTCTATCGTCACTTCTGGCCCCAGCGGAGGAACCAGAATCGTGTCTCCCGACTCCAGTCGTTGCATTCCGGAGCGAACCCCGTGCAACAAAAGGTCGTAAACATCAACCTGCTGTACCAGTTGTTTACCTCTGTACTGCTTGATAATACGAAGGCTACCGCGAGAAGTCGGACCTCCGGCTTCGTAGACCGCGTTTAGCGGCGTAGAAAGGGAACTGACATCGTAAGCTCCGGCACGCTCCACATCACCAACTACGTACACTCGAACGGAGCGGATGCGGGACAAAGAAATGTCCGCTTGAACATCGCGAAATTCCGTGCGCAGCACGCTTTGAATCATGTGCTGCACATCGCCCACTGTCCTACCCGACACCTGAACTCCGCCGACTTCCGGTAGTGCGACCCGCCCTTCGCGATCAACCACCCTTTTCAAACGCTGCGAAACGCTTCCGAACAAGTCGATATTCAAGCCGTCCCCAGGACCCAAAACGTAGTCCGGCCCAGCCGGTAAGTCCATTGGCAACTGCTCCGAATTTCCAGTACCGTTGCGGAATATATCGGTACCAAACCGTTCCAACGTGGGAGAACGGCGTGAGTACTGAGAGTACAGATCATAGAGCGAAGGAACGTCCGCATAGGGATTCGGACGGCGACGAAGAGGCGGCTGTTTCTCGCGAGTGTTCGGAACCGGCGCAAGGGATGGACGCGTCCTTGCATCCAGACGAGCCTCCTTGGGAAGCTCATCATCCTCCGTCCCGGAGATCTCCGCGGCCGCCTCATTCAGGCCCATCGGCATTCCAAAGGGGGACGCTCCGCTTGCGCCTGCCATGTCAAAGCCTTTGGCCATGGGAGATCGCCGATCGCCGAGAGACGAACCCATGCTAGCTCCACCTCCGCTACTCATACTCGCGCCGATCAGAGCTGCCAACTGATCGGGATTGATTTGTGGCATCCCCCCAACACCGGAAATTGTCTCCGAGTTGCTAGGTGATTGAGCTTGTGCCTGCAGGAGTGCCCGGCGCGGATCAACCGGAGGCGTATTCGATGGTGCGGATTGCTGTGGAGTCTGCGAAGACGGGTTTGTGGAGAACGGAGAAATTAGATTGGGAATCAGATTCGAGTCGCGATCGTGTAGCAACCAATACGCATCCTCCTGGTTTTTTGGTCCCTTGAGGTTGCCCAGTCCACCGGCTTGCAGTTGTGTAGCCTGTGGCATCGCAAGGATGCCCCGCTGCCAGTCGCGCTCCAACTCTTCCCGCGTGGGTTTTGCTTGTACGTAAGAGCGATCTTCAATCTCGCGAGTGAATAAAACTCGGATGTTCGTGTCCTGTCGTACCAGGCGAAAAATCTCCTCATCGTTCAGATCCTGAGGATCGAGCAATCTGCCCTGCTGGTAGGCCTCCCTGACCAGTAGCTTCTTGCATTCCAAAAGCAAACCGGGTTCGGTCGAGAGGATGGAAATAATCTTCTCGGCAGAAAGCGATACCATGCGCTCGGCTTCCCGTTCGGCGCGCGAGCGCGATTCAGGAACGGCTTTTGTACGGTCATAGTAGGCGTTGTTCTGCCCGAATAAGGCGGGTGAAAACAACAGTGTCATACAAATAAAAGTTCCAAACGCGATGAGTCCTCGATATGAATGTAAGTTCATAACTCTCCTGGGCAGCAAACGCCAAAGGGCGGCCTCCGATCGGCGCGCCAAATCTCTTCTTATGGAAGCATGAAAGTCACGGTCAAAGCACCGGTTCGACATCCGTTTCACTCACTTCCAGGGCAACCGAGCGCTTTATCAAGTGAATGGAAAGCACGAGGCGGAACTTGTCTTTTCGTCGCACCAGGATGCCTTCCAAACCCGCGAGGGGACCACTGTGAACCCGTACGTGCCGTCCGACGCTGAGATAAGGATGGAATTGGGTGGACACATTCGCCGTCAGTCCATTTCGTAAGTCGTCTATCTCGGAATCAGGAAGTATCGCCGGTTTGCCGTTGACGCTTACCAATTGCACTACTCCGGATGTTTGCAATACCTGCAGCCGATCTTTAAGAGCCATCTGAACGAAGACGTATCCAGGGAATAATGGGAGTTCGAGTCGCTTCTGGCGATCTTTCCAACGGCGGACAGACTTGTACAGTGGAAGGAAACAGGGAAGTTGCCGCCGTTCCATTTGCAGGGCAACGCTCTTCTCATGCCGAGGGCACGTATAGACGGCATACCAGTGCAGCACTCTATATTCGGGCGGAAGCTCGAATCCGGCTGCCCGGGCCCCGTTTGTTACCGCTGAATTGGATTCGCTGTACGAGTGCATTTCTGCGCTTTCCAAAGCTCCGCCCCCTCACTTACAGGGCATTTGTGAGATAACCCGTGATGCGACTTGCACTTCTCACTACTCCTACGGGCTCGCCTTCAAATCGTTATCGGCTTTAACCGACCGGTGCCAAAGCCCAAGACCACCATCACCACGGCACAAAATCCGGCCTAGGCAGCAAGCCTTACACCGTGACCGGCATCCGCATGCGATCGCCTAAATCTCCACCAATTCCGCCTTGCTCCTGAGCACATTCAGAATACCCAGCTCAGACGTTTCCACCCGCTTCGTGCGGATGTCGACAAAGGCCCAATAGAAAATGCTGCTGTTCCGCTCCGGCGCTACCGCAAGGATCTTCATCTGTGGATATCGCCCGAGCAGGAAGCCGCATAGGCCAGGCCTGATCTCGGGCTCGTCCAAGGCGACGATCAGGTAGTCGGGACGCAGCCGTTCCACCAGTTCGGTTATTTCTGCTTCGTCCTTTGTCTCGCCCACAACCTCAATGTCAGGCTGCTCCCCAATCGTCGCGAGGACCAAATCCCGCATCAGGCGTGGCCGGTTGGCTACCAGCACTCTGATTTTTTGCACGACCCTCTCCGTGCCGCGCAGTATGTTCCTTTCAGAGAAAAAACATAAGGTTCAAAAACGACCCAGTGGGAGATGACCGAGCGGTACCAGGGAAGTCCTATTCAGAGCAGTTCAAGTTGCACAGGTCTTGGGGCATAGAGTACCTATGAAGTACCAGTCGTCAGGTAAATATCCCCTGCGAGCGACAGAGTTCCACCGCTGCGAGACGGTCCGACGCTCCCACCTTGCGCAGCATCCGGTGAACATGGTTCTTCACGGTTTGTTCGGAAAGATTCAATTGGCTCGCAATCTCTTTGTTGGTAAGCCCGCGGCCAATCATCTGTACCAATTGCTGCTCCCTGCGCGTCAAGCCCAGATTGTGCTTGAAGTGAAAATTGGGAGCTTGGGATCGTTGGGTGGCTAGATGCCGGAAAAGCGCCAGGCATAAAGTTGGCGGGCACACGGCTTCGTCGCCGGCCACGGAGCGCACCGCCGCCGCTACTTCCATGGCAGACGCGTCCTTCAGGACGTATCCCACTACCCCGTCATGGATGGCACGCAGAAAGGTCTCCGGCTCCGCTTCCATGCCGATCATTACCACCTTGAGACCCGGCACCGCGCCTCGTACTTCGGGGATCAGTTGTAAATCGGAGAGCGCAACCGCGGTGGAATCGGACAGCAGCACGTCTGGTGCCGCGGCAGAAATCTGCTCCACCACTTGGGGGGAGAATGCGGACGCTCCAACCACGCGGATGTCGCTCTTCTTACTCAGAAGCCGGGTGAGGGCTTCACGCAGCAGTCGATTTTCTGCCAATATGAAGACGCAAATATTGTCCGTCGCTACGGCCATAGTGCTCCCTGCACTCAATCACGCGCCCCCCAAGACCCGGTGTTAATAGTTCAGAAGAGGATACACTTTTTGAGTTCGTGACTGAGAATAATAAAAATTTTATTTCCAAAGCGGAACAATAACCGCTAACGGCAACGACCCCTTGTACTTACGACGCAAGCCTCTGAAGCCGGATTGCTTGCGTCGGGTAAACGCTGTTAAGAAGTGAATGCTCATGGTTAGAAGCGCTAATTCTCAAAAAGTTTGCACCGAACCGCCTACAGCAGTTTCGGATGCATGACATAGGCGGTCTATGAAATTACAGAACCTCAGAATTTTCGGTATTATGTCGAACTGGCGCAGCTACACATTTCGTTGCGTCGTTGCGCTTAACTCGAAACTCGGCCGAAGAACCCAAACTCTCAGTGATGCCAGCAAACCCCAAACCCACCATAATAATTCGTGACCTCACTGCTTTCGACGATCTGAGCAAAGTTGAGGCCGTGGAGAAAGAGGTTTGGGGACTCGCCGACCGGGACGTCACTCCACTGACCTTGATCATAGCTTTACAGGAAGCCGGCAGCCTCTGGCTGGGGGCTTTTGATCGCGACACCCTCGTGGGCTTTGCGTTTGCATTTTTCGGACGGGAAAACGGAGTGCCTATGATTCATTCCCACATGTTGGCCGTGCTTGCCCCGTACCGCGATCTCGATCTCGGCTACAAGTTGAAACTGGCGCAAAGAGAACGGGCGCTAGCCGCGGGCGTCCGGCAGATGACCTGGACCTTCGATCCCTTGCAAAGCAGAAATGCTCACCTCAATGTGGCCAAGCTGGGCGTTGTCTCCGACAAATATAAAGTTAATTTCTATGGACCGGAAACCTCCAGCGTTCTTCACCGCAATGGCACAGACCGCTTATGGGTGCAGTGGCGCCTGACCAGCGAACGAGTGCAGCAACGTCTTCAGGGAAAACATTCCCATAATGATGTGCTCGATGCCCTGCCCAATGTGATGCCGCTGGTACGATTCAACGGAGATGGCAAACCTGTCACTTCTGATCTGGCTGAGGCCACTGCGCGCCAGAGGATTTGCATCGAGATTCCCAGCGACATCAACTTGATTGAGCAAAAGGCTCCCGCTCTGGCCAAAGCCTGGCGCGACGCCACGCGATGGGCGTTTAGCGAATCCCTCAAGGCCGGGTTTTTTGTGGCCGAGTTCTGTCGCTCCATCCGCGGCAAGCAAGGTCCGGGCGCCTATCTGTTGCAGAAGGGAACTGTCGAGGAATTCGTCGCCGAGATCTAGCCCAGATCAACTTTTAGGCCGCGAATCGAAAGATGCCCCCTTCGGACTCCAAAGCGGTCCTTCTCTACGACGGCGTCTGCGGACTCTGCAACCGACTGGTGCGGTTTGTTATTAACCGTGATCGTAAGGATCAATTCCGTTTTGTTTCTCTGCAAAGCGCAATCTCAGCCAGCGTATTAGAACGGCACGGCAACAGCCCACAGAGTCTCGACACTATGTACGTCGTTCTAAATTTTGGACAGCCTGACGAGCGACTGCTGGCCCGGTCAGACGCCGCTCTCTTCATCCTGCGTGCGATCGGTGGCCTCTGGCGCCCAGCGGCGGTTCTGCCTGGTCTGCTTCCGAAGTGGGTTCGCACCCGCGTCTATAATCTCGTCGCGCGTAACCGCTATCGCATCTTCGGCAAATACGACACCTGCCCGCTGCCCGACCCTAAGTATCGCGCCAAATTTCTGGAGTAGAATCTGCGAGGAAAGAGTACCCGGACCGAGTCCCTTTTAAATGAGGCGAGAGCAATGGTAGAAAAGGTTTCCGTCCCCGCCGTCAACGTCAATATCGATTCCACGCTGAACGAGCAACGGAAATTTGAATGTCCGTCGGAATTCAGTAGCCAGGCTCACATCAAGAGTCTCGACGAGTACGAACGCATTTACCGCGAGTCTGTCGAGCAGCCAGAAAAATTCTGGGGCCGCATTGCAAACGAACTGCACTGGTTCAAAAAATGGGACAAAGTCCTCGAATGGGATTGTCCTTGGGCCAAGTGGTTCGTCGGCGGTCGAATCAATCTTTCCTACAATTGCCTCGACCGCCATGTGCAAACCTGGCGCAAAAACAAAGCCGCTTTAATTTGGGAGAGCGAACCCGGCGAAGTTCGCACCCTGACCTATCAGCAACTGCATAGAGAAGTGCAAAAATTCGCCAATGTTCTGAAGTCGCTGGGAATCAAGAAAGGCGACCGGATAGCAATTTACATGGGTATGACTCCCGAGCTACCGATCGCGATGCTAGCCTGCGCGCGCATCGGCGCCACACATTCTGTCGTCTTCGGAGGCTTCTCCTCCAACGCCCTCGTGGACCGGATTCAAGACTCGCAAGCCGCGGCGGTCATTACGCAGGACGGTTCTTACCGTCGCGGCAGTGAAGTGAAACTGTTTCCCGCCGTCGACGAAGCCCTGAAATCCTGTCCGTCCGTGAAGCACGTCATCGTCTACAAGCGCACCGGCACGCCGATCCAGATGAATCCCGCCCGCGACCACTGGTGGCACGAGCTGATGGCGAAGGCCTCTGATGAATGTCCAGCCGAGCCTCTTGATGCCGAGCACCCGCTATACATTCTTTACACCTCGGGAACCACGGGAAAACCCAAGGGCGTAGTTCACACCACTGGCGGATACTCCGTCGCTACCTACATCACCACGAAATGGGTCTTCGATCTCAAGGAAGAAGACACTTACTGGTGTACCGCCGACATCGGCTGGGTCACCGGGCACAGCTACATTGTCTACGGCCCGCTGCAAAACGGCGCTACCAGCCTGATGTATGAGGGCGCGCCAAACTTTCCCGAACCCGATCGTTTCTGGGACATCATCGACCGCCATCAGGTAAGCATCCTCTACACAGCTCCCACTGCGATTCGCACATTCATAAAATGGGGAGACCAGTGGCCCAAGAAACATAAACTCACCAGCCTGCGTCTCTTGGGGACCGTCGGCGAGCCAATTAATCCCGAGGCCTGGATGTGGTACCGCGAAGTCATCGGCCGTGATCGCTGTCCTATCGTCGATACCTGGTGGCAAACCGAAACCGGCCACATCATGATCACTCCGCTCCCCGGCGCCATCGCGGCGAAACCCGGCTCCGCCACGCGGCCTTTTCCCGGAGTCGTTCCCGAGATCGTTACTATGGAAGGCAAGCCGGTGCCTGAGGGTTCCGGAGGATTCCTGGTTATCACCAAACCCTGGCCCGGTATGTTGCGGACCATCTATAACGACCCCGATCGCTATGTTCGTCAATACTGGTCGCAGATTCCCGGCATGTACTTTACCGGCGACGGCGCGCGCAAAGATAAAGACGGCTGCTTCTGGATCATGGGCCGCGTAGACGATGTGATCAATGTCAGCGGACATCGCCTCAGCACCATGGAAGTAGAATCCGCCCTGGTGGCCCACGAGAAGGTTGCAGAAGCCGCCGTCGTCGGCCGTCCCGACGAATTAAAAGGCCAGGCGATCTCAGCCTTCGTGACCCTCGAGCACGGCCACCAGCCGACGCCTGAATTAAAAGAGGAATTGCGACGCTGGGTCAGCAAAGAGATTGGCGCGCTCGCCCGACCCGATGACATTCGCTTCACCGACATGCTGCCAAAAACCCGCAGCGGCAAAATCATGCGCCGCCTGCTGCGCGAACTCGCCACCAGCGGCGACGTCAAAGGCGACACCACCACCCTCGAAGACTTCAGCGTAATTTCTCGCCTGAAGGAGAGCGAGGAGGGCTAACGGTAATGGGTCAGTTTAATCAAACTGACCCACACTCGCCGCACTGTTGTAAGTCGTGTTTACGCCTCCGCTGACAACGTGTTACCTTCAAAGCGTCAGAAAAGAAAATTGAGATTCTTAGGACAGGGGTGAATACGGAAGTGCTGGCAACGGAGAAACCCTTTCACCCATAGCTATTCGCTTATCTATATCAATGCTCCGCAGTGTAAAAACTCACGCCCTGTTGAAGACTGCGATATGTTCGCTGGATCAGATAATTGCCGATGCCTCGCTGCGGCTGATTGGTGAAAGGGGTGCTCTGCTGAGTTTTCTGTTCCATGGGCTCTTTCAATCTGTTCCATGGGCTCTTTCAAGATGAAGGGGAGCTTAGTGCAGGAGTCGTAGATCCACAACAAGGCGTTACGGTAGAAATGTTCAGAAGGTTCATCGGTCACTTCAAGAACCAGTCCTACAAGTTCATTTCACCCGCTGACATTATGGAAGGTCTTCAGCCGCAGGGAAAGTATGTTCTCATCACATTCGATGACGGGTATTACAACAATGTGCGAGCTCTGCCCGTGCTCGAAGAATTCGATGTTCCTGCTGTATTTTTCATCTCGACCGATCACGTTCGGCGAGGCAAGGCGTATTGGTGGGACGTTATATTTCGGGAGCTTGGAAGACGTGGAAGAACGAAAGATGAGGTCCGCGTCGCGCAGAACAAGTGCAAGCGACTGAAGACAGGCGCTGTCGAAGCATGGTTGAAAGCGGAATTCGGGGAACACTCATTGACGCCGGTTGGCGAGCTCGATAGGCCCTTCAGTAAATCTGAGCTAGGGAAGTTTGCAAATCACCGTCTGGTTGTTCTGGGTAATCACACGAAAGATCATGCGATCCTAACCAACTATTCCACTGCTGAAATATCAGAACAGATTCAGGGCGCGCAGGACGCTATTGCTGAGATGACCGGAAAGTTTCCTGACATTATCGCCTACCCCAACGGAGAATATTCCGAAGACATCATGCAAATGGCTCAGGCTGCCGGATTGAGCCTGGGAGTGGTGGTCGAGCCCGGAAAGAATAA
>Ga0066710_100003518_pt1 | contig 13400 bp, 10 predicted proteins | sample GraSoiAngelo_159_FD_79666 | JGI IMG/M metagenome (GOLD analysis project Ga0066710, IMG submission 79666) | Grasslands soil microbial communities from the Angelo Coastal Reserve, California, USA - 14_1009_16_40cm | ecosystem: Environmental > Terrestrial > Soil > Grasslands | place: USA...
GTGGCGATCGATTTCGTCTCGGTCGAAGAGGCGCGGCGGCGGCTGCCGATCCTGGGCGAGCGCGGCATCGTCGCGGTGACGTGGAGCCCGACCGACTGTAACGTCGAGCCGTCCGAGCTGCCGCTCGGGTACTGCCGGGCCGCCGAGAAGCTCGGGGCCGTGCTGCTCCCGCAGACGCCGGCCACCGGCTTCGACCTCGATGCGCGAGGTGTGGAGGGTGTGCGAACGCCGCGCGGCACGATCCGCACGCGCGCCGTGCTCGATGCCGCCGGCGCGTGGGCCCGGCTCGTCGCGGGCCGGCTCGGCGCGGCGCTGCCGGTGGTGCCGACCCGCCATCAGCTCCTGATCACCGAGCCGATCCCCGGCGTCGGGCCCGAGTTCCCGATCGCCCGTGTCATCGACGCCAACGTGTACGTGCGGCACGAGCGCGGCGGTCTCATGCTGGGCGGGTACGAGGCCGACCCCCTCCAGCTCGAGGCGGCAACGCTGCCGCCGTCGTTCGACATGGCGGATCTGCCGCTCGACATCGAGGTGCTGTGGCGGCTCGCGCGGAGCGTGCGCGCGCAATTCCCGATCTTCCAGGACCCGACGATCCGCGTGGCCGAGCACCGCGGCGGGCTGCCGACGCTCACCACGGACGACCGCTATCTCGTCGGCCCGCTGCCCGGCGTGGCCGGCGCGTGGGTCATGAGCGGCTGCTGCGTCGGCGGCCTCAGCGTGTCGCCCGCGCTCGGCGAGGCGATCGCGGAGTGGATCCTCGACGGGAGGCCGTCGCTCGATCTCGCGGAGATTTCCCCCGCGCGCTTCGCCGGGCTCCTCCCCGACGAGATCGAGCTGCGCGAGCGCTGCCGCCGCGCCTACGCGACCCACTATCGCGCGGGCGCCGGCGACAGCGCGACTCCGTGAACGACGCGGGCTGAGACGACCGCGTCAGGGCCGGCGCTTGCGGCCGGCGTAGATCTCCTGCATCTCCTTCTCGGCCCAGACGATCGCCTGATCGGCCGTCATCTTGCCCGTCGCGTGCTGGGCGAACATGTCCGGGATGATGTAGAGATCGAGCACTTGCTGGGACGCCGCGGTCGTCGGACCGGGCCAGGAGGGCGGTACCGACACCTTGGCCACCTCGGGAATGAACCGGTACTGCTTGTCGCTCTTGTAGACGGCGTGCTTGGTCAGGTTCGCCAGGAACGGCATGTTGAACCCGCGCCCGGCCTCGACCCACTTCGAAAGATTGTCGGGCTGGAAGTGGTAGCGCAGGAAGTCCTTGGCGAGGTCCTGGTTCTTCGAGAAGTTCCAGATGCCGACGCACCAGTAGCCGGTCGTCGCCTTCCGGTCCACGGGCCCGCGCGGCGTGTTGATGTGGTCGATGACCTCCGCGATCTCCCGCTGCGTGCCCGGCACCAGCACCTTGTCCTTCTTGGCGGACTCGTAGGCGCTGATCGGGTTGTGGATCGCGATGCACTTGCCGGCGTTGAGGCAGCGGTTGTTGCTGGCGTCGTCCCACGCCAGCACCTCCTGGTCCATGGCCTCGGTGTAGAGACGCTTGACGAAGTCCATCGCCTGTCGCGTCTCCTTCGAGTTGATGGTGACCGTCCGGCCGTCCTTGGCCACGTAGGCGCCGCCGTAGGACCAGAGGATCGAGAGCAGCGTGACATTGGCGTCGGCGCTGTGGCCGAGGGCGGTGCCGAAGGGGTGCCCGATCGCCTTGCCCTTCTTGCCGATCCGCAGCCAGTCCTCCCAGGTGTCCGGGTTCTTCTCGTTGAGCTGCTCGAGCAGGTCGGTGCGCACCGCCATCGGGAACGGCGGCATCCACCACGGCAGGAGCTTCCACTTGCCGCGGATCAGGTAGTCGTTCGGGTTCAGCCACCCGCCGTTCTTGGGCGCGACGTCGGCCGCGACGTCGTTCAGGTCGACCAGGTAGTCGAAGTAGAGATCGGCGTCGCCGAGCCCGGGACCGAGCGCGGTGAGGTCGTGACCGGAGCGCGCCTGGACCTCGGAGGCCTTCTTGGTCACGAGCTGCAGATGGGCGATGATGTCGAGCCGCACCTTGACCTTGTTCGCCGCTCCCCACTCGTCGAGCTGTCGCTTCAGCTCCTTGTCGGTCTCCGGCACGAAGCTCGCAACAGTCAGGAACGTCAGCTCGCGGCTCTGGCCGAAGGCCGGGGCCTTGCCGGAGGCCAGGACCCCGGCGACGCCGGCGCCGGCCGTGCCGAGAAAGCGACGCCGGCTCACGCGCGAATCGTGGACGGTCGGAGCACTGAGTCTCGCCATGGTGCCGCCTCCTCTGCGAGTGGTTACTTGACGGCGCCCGCCGTCAGGCCCGAGACGTAGTAGTCCAGGAAGAACACGTACGCGACCACGATCGGGAGCGAGCCGATGCAGGCGCCGGCCATCAGCCCGCCCCAGTAGTAGATGTCGCCCCGGATCAGCTCGGAGAAGACGCCGACGGTCATGGTCTTCAGCTCGGCGGGCGACACGAAGACCAGCGCGTACAGGAACTCGTTCCACGAGAGGGTGAAGGCGAAGAGCGCGGCGCAGATGACGCCGGGCACCGCCACCGGGAGCAGGATCCTCAGCATCGTCTGGAGCCGGTTGCACCCGTCGAGCATGGCGCACTCCTCGATCTCCTTCGGCACCGTGCGGAAGTACCCCATGAGGAGCCAGGTGCAGAAGGGGACGAGAAACGTCGGATAGGTGACCACCAGCGCCCAGAGGCTGTCGGACAGGCCGAGCCGCGCTACCACGGTGCTGAGCGGCAGGAACAGGAGCGACGGCGGCACGAGATACGTGACGAAGATGGCCACGCCGAAGGAATTCGCGCCGGGGAACTTCAAGCGCGCCAGCGGATACGCGGCGAGTATGCCGAGCACGACCGAGATGACCGTCGCCGCCACGCTGACCATCAGGCTGTTCAGGAACCAGCTCCAGAAGAGCGTGTCCTTCGAGAGCAGCTCGTAGTGGCCGAAGGTGACGCCGCGGCCGATCAGGAACGGCACGGCGTTGACGTCGTACAGCTCGGCGTTCTTCTTGAAGGACGTGACGAGCATGAAGTAGAGGGGAAACAGCGCGAAGAGGACGAACGGCGTGACCGGCACGTACACGGTGAAGAGTGGTCGGATGCGCCGGGTCCAGCGCGCCGCGCTATTCATAGGTCGTCGCCCGCCGGACCATCCGGAGCTGCGTGAAGACGACGATCAGGAGGATCGGGAAGAGGAACAGCGAGACGGCCGCGCCCTGCGAGATCTGTCCGCCCTGCAGGCCGAGGGCGAACGAGTACGTGGCGAAGAGGTGCGTCATGTTCATCGGCCCGCCCTTGGTCAGGACGTACACGATGTTGAAGTCGGCCAGCGTGAAGATGGCGGAGAACAGGATGACGACGCCCAGCACGGGCTTGAGCAGCGGCACCGTGACGTGCCAGAAGCGGCCGATGGGCCCGGCTCCGTCCGATTCGGCCGCCTCGTACAGCTCGCGCGGGATGGCGACCAGGCCGGCGAGGATGGTGATGGCGAAGAACGGCAGGCCGCGCCAGGTGTTGACCAGGACCACCGTGAACATGGCCAGGTACGGGTCCGGCAGCCAGGGAATGTCGCGATTGACGACGTGCAGGCTCTTGAGGGTCCAGTTCACGACGCTGTAGAGCGGCTCGAACATCCACCACCACACCAGCGTGCTCAGCGCGGTGGGCACGATGAACGGCAACAGTATGGCGCCGCGGATCAGCCGCTTGAATCGTCCGATGCGGAACAGCAGGAGCGCCAGTGCCATGCCGAAGACGGTCTTGGCGCCCAGCGCCGCGGCCGTGAAGACGATGGAATTCTGCAGCGTCTGGAGAAAGATCGCGCTGCTGAGGAGCCGCTGGAAGTTCTCGAGGCCGACGAAGGCGCCGGTTTCGCCGATGCGCGCGTCGCTGAGGCTCAGCCAGACGGACAGGACGAACGGGTAAGCGACCAGGAAGAGCAGCAGGAAGAACGCCGGGGCGATGAAGGCGTAGGCGACCGGAGTATCGCGCACCAGCGCATCGGCCAGCGACCGCGCCGGCCCTTCAGCGCGCGCGACGACCTTTGCTACATCCCCGTTCAGCGTCTTGAGCTGCACGCGCCGCTCCCATCGAGGACCCGATCACCCCGATGTCGAAGCGGGGCGCCCGCTGCGCCTCCCCGGACCTCGGCATCCGCCGGCGCTTCACCCTAGTGCGCGCGGACCCGGGTGTCAACCGCGCTCTGGCGGAGTGTTGCGTCTCGACGACTTCAGCCTGTCTTGACGACTACACCCCCCGACAGATAGACGCGCGCGACGCGCGGCCCGACCGTCGTGGCCACGTGGTGCAGCCCGAGCCCGTGGCGCTTCGCCACCTCGGCCGCCGTGATCTCCGCATCGCCCTGGCGGCCGATGATCACGACCCCGTCGCCGACGCGCGCGTCCGGCACCTCGGTCAGATCGATCCGCGTGTGCTCGAGCGAAGGGCCGGAGACGATGGGGGCGGCCCGCCCGCGCACGAGCACCCGGCCGGCGTGGAGCCAGCTGAGCCCGTCGGCCGAGCCGATGGGAATGACGCCGAGTCGCATGGGCGCCGTCACGGGAAACGGCGCCAGCTCCGCGAATCGCTCGCGCGGGGCCAGCTCCTTGAGCGCGATGACGCGCGTCGTGAGCGCCGAGAGCGTGGGGCGGAGCGGGACCGGCGAGGTCTCGCCGGGGAACGTGATGCCGTAGAGCATCCGTCCCGGATCGACGGCGTTGAGATAGGTCTGGGGAAATCTGAGGACGAAGGGCGAGGCGGCGAGCAGGCGCGTCGGGACCCGCACCCCGCGCGCCGCGAGCTCGTCGACGACCGCGGTGAAGCGTCCGAGCTGCCACTCGGCGTAGGCCGGATCGCCGCCGACGGGCGCGTGCGGGTGGGCGCAGAGCCCGGCCAGGCGCAGATGGGGCAGCTCGAGCATGGCCATGATGACCTTCACCGCCTGCTCCGCCGGCACGCCGAGCCGCTCGAGCCCGACGTCGATCTTGACGAACACGTCGCACGGACCCGCGGCCGCCTCGGCGTAGGCCCGCGCGCCCTCGAGGTCCACGAGCGTCGGAACGAGTCCGTGGGCGAGGGCGATCGGGGCGGCCTCCGGCAGCGAGCTGGGGTAGACGAGGATGGGGCAGGTGATCCCGCGGCGCCGCAGGCGGATGCCTTCGGCGAGATCGGCCACCCCCAGCGCGTCGGCGCCGTTCGCGACGAAGACGGTTCCCATTTCGGCGGCGCCGTGGCCGTAGCCGTCGGCCTTGATCACGGCGAAGATCTTCCGCTCCGGTCCCACGAGCTGGCGCACGGCGCGCACGTTCGCGGCGGCGGCATCGAGGTCGATCTCGAGGGTGGTCGGCCTGGGCGGACGGGACGTGTCGGTCATGGATGGCTCCTCGGGGAAGGATACCCGGATGGGCCGGCCCGGCATAGCGGCAGCCGCCGGTTCGTGCTAACGTCCGGCGCCATGGCTACCGAAATCACTCCGGCAGTGCGATCCGAGCTGGCTCCGACCGGCAAGCTCCGGATCGGTCTCAACCACGGTAACTTCCTGCTCGTCACGCCCGGCTCGTCGGCGACCGAGCCGCGCGGCGTCGCATCCGACCTCGGACGAGAGCTCGCCCGGCGGGTCGGCGTGCCGGTGGAGTTCATCAAGTTCGAGAGCGCCGGTAAGCTGGGCGACTCGGTCCGCACCGGCGCCTGGGACGTCGCGTTCCTCGGCGCCGAGCCGCAGCGCGCCGCCGAGATCGCGTTCACGGCCGCCTACCTCGAGATTCCGTCGACCTACCTCGTGCCGGCGGGCTCGCCGATCCGCTTGGTCGACGAGGTCGACCAGGAAGGCGTGCGCATCGCCGTGACGGAGCAGAGCGCCTACGGGCTCTATCTGGTTCGCAGCGTGAAGCGCGCGAAGCTCGTTCTTACCAAGACCGGCGAGGGCGCGGTCCAGGCGTTCGTCAATGACAAGCTCGAGGCGCTAGCGGGACTCCGGCCGGCGCTCCTGACCGAGGTCAAGAAGATCCCCGGCGCCCAGGTGCTCGACGGTCAGTTCACGGCGGTCCAGCAGGCGATCGGCACCGCCAAGGGTCGCGAGGCCGCCGCGAATTACCTCCGCGCGTTCGTCGAGGACGTCAAGGCCTCGGGCCTGGTCGCGGAGGCGATCTCACGAAACGCCGTCCAGGGCGTCTCGGTCGCTCCGGCCGCGGGATGAATAGCGCGGAGCACCGAGGAGTCCACAACGCCCCGGTGCCCTCGGCCGGGGCGTTCGTCTCTTCTCGCTGGTGCCGGCGCCTCACCCGCGACATTTGCGGAAGATCGCGGCGCGCGTCTCCGGAAAGTCTCGCGTCGCGATTCATCCCGAGCGCACTTTCCGGAATCTCTCGGTTTCTCATCGAGTTGTCACTTGTTTTGTTTCGAGAGAGTGGCCAGAATGAAGTGTCTGCTTCGCTCTGACAGCGCAGTGATTGACGACTGAAGGAAGAGGGAAATTGCGAAACCTCTCGACCGACCCCCAGAACGAAACAGCGTCGATCCGCGCGTACCTCGAAGAGCTCGCGTCGCGTTTCACGGCTCCTCCAGTCGTGCCGTCTTCGCCGGATTGTTTCCGAGCGTCGGAGGACCATGAATCGATCGCGGCTCGGGTCTTCGACGTGCTGACGAGCCGGGACTTCTGCTACCTCGGCAAAGCCCGCGCGGCGATGTATCGAGACGACGCGCTCGCGTGGTTCAAGACCACGATCGGCCGGAACGAGCCGATTCACCTCTTCTTCGATATCGGCGGCGGCTACCACGCGAGCGTCCGCCCCGGCGAGGACGAGCTCATCTTCGACGTCGGCCTGGCCGAGCTCCTCGCACTGCGCCAGGTAACCGATTTCGCGTCGGCAGTCGCGCCGGTCTACGGGGGCGGCGTGAAGTTCTCGCTGGTCATCGACAACGTGTGCGCGCTCCTGGCCAACGACATCCCGCTGGCGAAGACCCGTCGCTACTGCGCCGCGCTGCGTGAGCTCATCCGGAGTCTGGGAGTCGAGCGACTGGTCGACGTCCTGGTGGAGTCCGAGCACATCTCGGTCGCCGACTTCGAGCGAGAGCGTTCCAGGAGCGACGACGCTCAGAATGCCGGCGCGCTCACGTCGAAGCAGTACGAGAACGTCTGGAGGTTCCTCGGGCGCTCCTGCAACGAGGGAGAGGCCCTCGAGCGGCTGCGGCGCTATCGGGAGGTGATCGGCGCGTCGGAGCGGCTGCTGACGCCGTTGATCCACGGCGTGCACCTGACTCAGCGGGCGACGGCGACGACGCTCTGCTTCCGGCCCTTCCGCGGCGGCGACTCCCGCATTCAATGCGGCCTCGTCGTGCTCACCAGGAACAGCCACGGGAAGCTGCACCCGAGGCTTCTCACGACCAGCAACCTGGCGCAATTCGAGCTTCGCAGGCACTACTTTCCTGGGCTGCTGCCGGCGTCGATCTCGTCCGTGACGTATGCCGAGCCGACCGACGCCGTGACGCGAGTCGGCTCGCTGGAGCGTGACGGATCCGCTCGGCCGACCCTCGTACCCCGTTGAACCCGCTCCGTACGGACGCGCCGCGCGTCAGGGTCCAGTTCCAGTGGCCGGGTCCCGACGCGACGGACGGTACCGACAACTTCTTCTTCGGCGCGTGGCATCCCTCCCGGAGCCTCCGCGTCACCATGTCGGGAGTGCCGCCCTCGGCGTACACGGAGCGCTGGGGATTCAACTGGCTTCTGGTCAGCGCCGCGTCTGCCCTGCATGCGACCGGGACGGGGCTGGTGCACGGAACCAGGGATCGTTCGGAGGGCGTGGCGTTTCGGGGCTACGTGTTTCCGCGGCTTCACTCCTATTCCCCGGACGCCGAGATCCTGACGTACTGGGGCACGCGATCCCTGGAGGAGCACAACGGGGTCTTCTCGACGGCGCACATCGGACGCCAGGGAGAGACCTTGACGCTGGTCACCGACGTCCTCGGGATGGGCCCCCTGTACTATCGGGTGTTCGAGGATCTGGTGCTGTTCGCCACCAATCCTCGGTTTCTCGCCCTCGACGCCGAGCGGCCGGATCTCGTCGCGTGGCGCTCCTTCACTCAGACATCGTGGATCATCGGCGATCGAAGCCTCTCGGCCGGCGTCTCGCGCGTGCCGGCGGGCCAGGCCCTCCGCTGGACGAAGGACGGAAGTCGTAGCGTCGTCAACCTCGGACGGCTGCCGTTCGGGACGCGCGCGGTCGACCATCGCTCCGTGGGCGAGGTCGAGGAAGCGTTCCAGCAGGCCATCGACCGCTGCCTCGAGCTGAGCGGCGGCCGCTTCGTCCTGCCGCTGAGCAGCGGCTTCGACAGCCGTCGGATCCTCGCGGCGCTGATCCACCGAAAGGTCGATTTCCAGGCCCTCACGTACCGGAGCGCGCAGAAGGGCTTTCGCGACCTGGACGGCCGGTTCGCGAGCGAGATGGCCCGCGACTTCGGCTTCCCGCACGTCGTGCTCGAGCCGGCCCTCGGCACGCAGTACGCGGCCGACGATCGGAGCCGAAGAGTCCTGGTCGACACGGAGACCCGCGAGCACGCCTGGGCGATTCGCCTGATGCAGACGCTGCCGGCCCGTCCGAGCTTCCTCTTCGACGGGATCGCCGGCGACATCCTGGGGGACCCGGTCGGGTGGAGGGCCCACACGGGGCTGTCCGTCGAGGCTCGATCGTCGGAAGGGGAGCTGGACGCGATCGCCACCCACGGCATCACGAACGACTTCGATCTGGTGCTCCGCTCCGACGAGTGGCCGAGCGCCTCCGACTTGCGCGAGGACGTCAAGGCGTATCTGAGGAAGTTCCTGCCACGGAGCAACATCGCGGAGATCGCGTTCTTGCTGCTCCGCCAGCGCCGCGTCATCGCCCCCTGGTCACAGCAGCTCGCGCCTCCGGGCCACGTGCCGCTGTGCCCGTATCTGGACCTCGAGTATCTCCGGCTCTTGCTCGATTTCAGGTCGGTGGACAAGCACGCCACCAAGTTTCAGCGCGCGTGCCTCAGGGAGTTCTGGCCGGAGTTCCATCGCTACCCGGGCAACCGGGACGTTCCCGCCGACCTGGCGCTGGGCTCCTCGGCTCCCGGCAACAAGCAGACGCTAGCGTGTCGGGCGGCTCTCATGGACGAGATCAGCTCGCACGGCGAGCTGACCGCGCTCCGCAAGCTCTTGACCGTGAGAGGCCGGGTCGGTCTGGCCCTGTCGGGGCGAAGCGCCGCGGTCGCTCTGCGGGAGCAGTGGTATCTGACGCCGTTGATGGAGCTGGTCTCACGTCACGCGCGGCGTGTTCCGTGCTGGAAGCGCCTGTCGAGCTGATCGGTCAGACGTAGCCGCGGGTCAGCAGACCGCGGATCCACCGCCGCTCCTCCGCATTGCGCATCAGGCGCCTGACCGTCTTCCACGCCCGACCCCACTGTCCGCGGCGCGCGCTGTAGTACACGTGGGCGAGCGAGGCGGTCGCCTCATCGCGGCAGCGCTTCGACCACTGCGCGCGAACGAGCGAGTCGTCGGCGAGACCGCTCGAGCGGAGCGCCAGCTCGCGGCGCCGAAGGGCCGCGCGCTCCGGCGGACACGGCTGCGGCCGGTGCTCGGCGTCGATGTCCATCGGCAGCCAATCCCAGCTGAGGCCGGGCGGAGACTGAGAGAAGTCCACGTCGACGGTCCAGAAGATGGAGTCGGTCGTGCCGGCCTGCGCCTCGAGGTAGGCGTTGCCACGAACCTGCAGGACGAAGTTGCCGAGCGAGTAGGCGATCAGACCGTTGCGGTACCGCTCGACTCCCTGGCAGACGTGCGGGTGATGCTGGACGACGATGGCCGCCCCTTGATCGACCAGCCAGCGAGAGAGCCGCAGACGCCACGGCGCCGGGTAGCTGCTGAACTCGAGGTCGGCGTGAAGCGCGACGACGACGAGGTCGGCGAGCGCTCGCGCGGCCCGGACACGCTCGCCGAGTCGCGCGCGGTCCAGCGGCGCCGTGCCCGGCCGGCCGTGGCCGGCGTTCGTGTCGGCGAACCCGCTCGCCGCGAGGAGCGCAACCCGTCGGCCGCCACGCTCGAGCACGAGCGGCTGCTCGGCGTGTGGCAGGTCCGGCCCGGCGCCGAACGCGCCGATGCCGAGGTCGCCCAGACGCGCCAGGGTGGCGGTGAGACCGTCCGTCCCGCAGTCCATCATGTGGTTGTTGGCCAGGCTCATGGCGTGGAACCCGGCCGCCCTCAGCCCGTCCGCGTGGGCGGCGGGAACTGCCATGAAGCGCCGGGCCTCGGGGCCCGTCGAGTCGCGGACGAGGCAGCACTCGAGATTGCCGACCAGGAGGTCGACCGCGCGCAGCGCAGGAGCCGCTCCGGTGAACGGAAACTCCGGGCCGTGGAGCGCGATCAGCTCGCGGAGCTGGCCCCCGAGGCAGACGTCGCCGGTGAAGCCCAGCCGGAGCATCATCCACGCGCCAGCTTGACGACGTCGGCCAGCGCGTACAGGCAACGGCGATGGAGCGTCGCCATCGCCAGCAGGTAAGCGGCGCCGCCCACGAAGATCTCCAGCGCGAGGCGCGGCGCCGGCGTCCAGTGGGGAGGCAGGACGAGCCGGAGCGCCAGCACCGCCGCGGTCATGGCGAGCGCGCTGCTCGCGGCCGGCCACAACGATCGCAGGTAGTCCGTCGCGGCGAGCCCGATTCGCCCGAACACGCGGGAATAGGTCGGCAGCGCCGCCACCGGATGGATCAGGAGCCACGCGGTCGCGATGCCCGACACCCCCCAGCCGCTCCCCGCGTAGAACGCGGCGGGCAGCAGGAGCGTCTTGGCGAGGGCGGCGTACATCCCGAAGCGGGACTCGCCGATCACGTTCAGGATCTGCGGCAGGAGCGGGGTCGTGGCGCGATGGGCGGCGAGGATCGCCAGGAGCCGGAGCGGCATGATCGCCGCCTCCCATTTGGGCCCGACCACGACGTAGACGAAGTCGTCGGCGACCAGCGCGAGGCCGACGCCGGCGGCGAACGTCAGGACCGCCAGCCCTTCGGTGAGCGTCAGGAGATAGCGGCGGAGCGCCACCACATCATCCTGGACGGAGGCGAACACCGGAAAGGTGACGCGAGCTACGAGCGCCGTGATCTTGTCGACGGGCGCCGACGCGATCGTCCAGCCGAGCGTGTAGGCGCCGAGCGCCGCCTGGCCCAGGACCCGGCCCGCCACCAGGAAGTCGGCGTTCGACTGGACGTACCAGGCCACGCGCGTGACCAGGACGTGTTTGCTCAACGCGAGCGCGCTCCGGATCGACTCCGGCTGTGGCCAGGCGAAGCCCGATGGTCGGCAGGCCAGGGTCAGTCCGGTGGATACGACGGCCCCCGCCACGCTGCCGAGGACCAGCGCCCAGTAGCCGAGCCCGGCCAGCGCGAGTGCGAAGACTACGAAGGCCTGGAGAGAGACCTGCATCGCCTCGATTCCGGCGAGCAGCTTGAAGCGGAGATCGCGCTCGAGCCGCGCGGTGGGCACGGTGCGGAGCGCGCCGATCGCGACGGGGATGCTCATGACGATCACGACCGAGCGGAGCTCGGCGACGCCGAAGAACATCGCCAGCGGCATCGCGGCGGCCGCGCACACGGCGTACGCGGCCACGCCGACGAGCACGGCAAAGCCGTTGATCTGCGCGCGCTGATCGGGGCTCAGATCGCGATGGGCGACGATCGCCGCGCCCAGCCCGAACTCGTTCACGAGCGTGACCAGACCGAGAAAGAGCGTCGCCATGGCCACGACGCCGTAGTCTTCCGGCTCCAGCAAGCGCGCCACGACGATGGTCGACGCCCAGCTCACGATCTGCCCGAACCACTTCATGGCGCCGGTCCAGGCAATGCCCCGGACGAGCTGGCGGTCGAGATCGCGGGCGGAAACGATCGTCATCAATTCATATTGGCACCCCTATGGGCGGAACGGAAACTCGACGGTGCTAGAGACGATAGACGCCGGTGGCCGTGCCGTGGAAGAGCTTGGCCTTGTCCGCCGCCGAGTATCCGGAAGTCAGGCGCTTGAAGGAGTTCCACAAGACCGTGTAGCTGCAGCTCGCCTTGTCGACCGGGAAGTTCGACTCGAACATGCACCGATCGACGCCGAACTTCTCGATCGTGAACTCGTAGTAGTGCCGGGTGGCGTCGCAGAGCTCCTGGCTTCCGGGCGGGCGGGAGCGCTCGTGCCAGCCGAAGCCGTTGATCTCCATGTTGATCCCGCCGAGCTTGGCGACGACGTTCGGGCAGGTGGCCAGCTCGCCGATCGCCTTGCGCCACTCCGCGTAGATGTCCTTCGCGTGGCCGGCGTAGGGACCGATGCCGAGCGGTCCGCCGAAATGATTGAGGATGATGGTGGTGCCCGGAAACGCGCGCGCCAGCGAGGTGACGTCCGGGATCTGGTGATGGTAGAGCCACGCCTCGAACGTGAGCTTCCGCGGCGCCAGCTGCGCGAACCCCTTGCGGAAGTCGTCGCGCAGGAGCAGGCCCTGCCCGGGCTTGGTTCGGTGGCTGGGCACGGAATCGTGGGGATCCCAGGCCGCGCCCAGCCGGATACCGCGGAAGCGACCGCCGCCCGCGGCGATCTGCGCGTCGAGCACGGCGGCCACACCGTCGCCGAGACGGAGGTTGGCGGTCCCGATGATGCCGGCCGCGATGCGCGTCTTGCCGTAGAGCCCCGCAGCGCTCATCGCCGCGATCCCGTTCACGAACTCGGTCTCCCCGACGGGCCGCAGGGGCTCGGGGCCGTCGCTCTTGAACATCGCGCCGCACTCGATGAAGACCGTCGACACGATGTTGTGACCGGCGCTCACGTCTTCGACGATCTCGTCGATCAGGTAGCGCGAAGCGGTGCGCCCGGTCTGCTGGTCCCACAGGTGGTGATGCGGGTCGCAGATCGGCAGCTCGGGTTCGAGCGCGGCTTCGACGGTCAAGGCGAGCCAGTCGTGGTTCTTCGAACGAGCCGTCATGGTGGGTCGTCTCCCTGCGTCGCAGCTCTGGGCGGCCGCGGACGCGCGCCCATGATGCGCCACGGCCGCGGGGACCGCAAACGCCCCGCGGCCGGCCGTCCCCACGTATAATCCTCTGGTGCGCTGGAGGACGAGGCGCGCGGGAGGCGACGATGGCACTGGATACGGCGCGGGAACGGATTCGGCCGGTAACCGGAACGCACGTGGTCCGCGTGCAGCACGAGGGCATCGCGACCGCGGACGCCGAGCGGGCGAAGGACTTCTATTGCCGGGTATTCGGATTCCAGGTGCTACCGCGGCCGGCGTTCAAGTCCGGCGGCTACTGGCTGGGGACGCCCGGCATCTTTCCCCAGATCCACATCATCCAGTCGGAGATGCAGCCGCCCGGGCCGGGCGCGCCGATCAGCCCGCCGGGGCGCCAC
>Ga0066710_100003519_pt1 | contig 13399 bp, 14 predicted proteins | sample GraSoiAngelo_159_FD_79666 | JGI IMG/M metagenome (GOLD analysis project Ga0066710, IMG submission 79666) | Grasslands soil microbial communities from the Angelo Coastal Reserve, California, USA - 14_1009_16_40cm | ecosystem: Environmental > Terrestrial > Soil > Grasslands | place: USA...
CCGGCGAGCCCGGTCATCGTCGCGAGCCAGCTTCCGGACACGCATCCGGCGAAAAAGCGCGCCGAAGAGTACATCAAGCTCTACGAAGCCGCGTACGGGCCCGGCAGCGTGGCCGCCTTCGGCTCGTACACGTGGGACGCGTGCCTCGAGCTCGGCAGTGCGATTCCGGTTGCGCTCAAGGCCGCGCAGCCGGGAACCGTGGAATTTCGGCGCGCGCTACGCGATGCGCTGGAGAATACGAAGAACCTCGCGGTCACCAACGGCGCGGTCAACATGAGCAAGACCGATCATCTCGGCCTCGATTCACGGGCGCGCGTGATGGTGCAGATCGTCAACGGAAAGTGGGTGCTCCAGCGCTGAAAAGTAATTGCGCGAAGCGCGGCAAGCCGATCGCGCCCGGCTCGAAGCTCATTGTTCCGGGCGCGATCGAGTAGTTGCGATCAGGGCTGGCGCTGATCTTCGTCGTTGACCTGACCGCGGATCTCGCCGCTTGGATGGAGCGGCGTGTGGACGTTGACGTAGGTCACGCCTGCTCGGATGGCCTGAATGAGCGAAGCGATGTCGCCGGGCGAGATTCCCTGGCCTGTCGGGCCGATGATATCGGCGGCAATAATGGTCCCCGTCACCACCGCCTCGTCGGTGGTCCCGGCCGGGCAGGCGGGCTTGCTTCCGCCGCCGCAGAGGAAAGCGGAGACACCGCCGGAAAGAAAGCGGCCTCCGAAGTGGATATGGGCGGCAGCCGCGGGTCCCGAGAGCCCGCTGTAGGTCAGCTCGTAGGTGATAATGCCGGCGTCTTCATCGATCTCCGCAGTGAAAGTTCCGGTGCCCGTCGATGCAAGTGTAGACGGCGTCTCCTGATAACCCGTCAGTGTGTCCGCTTTGACATTCTGCTTAACGCCCTGGGCGCTGCTTGCAGAGACGCTGATCGTAAGCGCGCTCAACGCGACGGCGATCAACAGTGCCGATTTGATGGTGATCTTTTCCACGTTGTCCTCCTAGCCGGTTGGGGGGTGCGGCGCCATCCGGACGCTGCCCCTTGTGAACGGAATGCGTTTTGTCGAGCGGCCATGTCAAGGCAAATGAGACCGGGCCTCCGCATGCTTTTTCGATGATCAGAAAAAAGAGGAAGCCCTTCATGGGCTTCCTCGGTCAAGGGTTACGTTTCGCGACGACTGATCAGCCGGCGGGCGGGACCAGGTACGGTCCCGGCGGCGGACCGTACGGCCGCGGGCCGTAACGCGGCCCGGCCGGCACCTGATTGCCTTTCGCGTACATGCACTGCACATACGCCGAGTCGTAGACGCGCTGCAGGCGGTACGACGAATAACCGGCGGCGTTGGCGCCTGCGGCGCTGCCAAAGAGCAGCCCCGTTCCGGCCCCGATGGCGGCGCCGTGGCCGGCCTGGCCCGACACCGAGCCGATGATCGCTCCCGCGGCAGCCCCGATCAGGGCACCACCGGCTGCGTTCGCGGCGGCCGCGTCCGCCGCAGGCTGCCCCGCCGCCGGGCCGAGCTGATACTGGGCATATTGACGGCACGAAACGTCGTCGGCGCGGAAATCATCGAAGCTCTTGGCCGTCCCCGGCAGGGCCATGACTGCGGGACCGGTCGGCACCGTGACGCAACCGGCAAGGATCAGAACCGCTGCCGGCGGCAGGAAGTAATGCAAGCGAGTGCTCACGTCGCCTCCTCAGTAGGACGTCGGGCCGGTCGGACCCGGCGCGCCTTGCGGGACGACCCGCAGCCAACCTCGGGCGCAAGTGCGAACCTGTGGGTAGTACCCCGTATCCGGGCAATAGTACGAGTAATTCGCGGTGCCGCCCGGGCTGGACGACGTGGTGTCTTGCTGGATGTACGCCCCCGACGGATACGCGTCGTACGAGTACGGCTCGTAGGAATAGGGGTACGCGGGGTAGGCAGGATAGTAGGCCGGGTAGTAGTAGCCGGGCCACCAGCCCCAACCCCAGAGCGGCACCCCGAAACCTACACCGACGACGAAGCGCGAGTGCCCCCCGCGCCAGTTGCCGCCGTTCCAGTTGCTGCCGCCGTTCCAGTTCCCACTGCCCCCGTGCCATCCGCCGCTCGACGTGGTTCCGACGTGCGAGCCGCGCGACCCGTGCATCTGAGCGCTCGCGGCGCCGATGCCGCCGACCAGCGTCACGGCCGCCAGCGCAATCATTGCAAATCGTTTCATGAAAAGCCTCCTTCTCGTTGCAAATGCGCTCGTTAGACTAGGCCTTGTCGAACAGGTTCGTCCAGTCGCGGAACTAATAACGCGCGAGCCCTCCAACAGGTAAACAGGGGCTCGACCGGGAAACATCCGTGGTTCGGGCAGGCGCGTGGATCCATTTTGCTAGAATTGTTGGTTTCAATCCATCGGAGCCAGCCATGGCGGAGCAACCCGGCGCGCGCGCAAGCGACGCCAAGATGGACGCAACCTCGCTCTACCGCGAGGAGATCTATACCGATCGGGCCGCCGGCACCCTGCGCGTGCTGGTGCCTGTCAAGGCCAACGGGTCACCCGACCCTGCACGTCCGACGCTCTACATCGGCGAAGCGCAGATCCTCACGAATATGGGGCCGCTGCCGATCAGCTTCGAGGTCGATGCGAAGGACCTTGCCGAGGCAGTGGCGCGTTACGGCGAAGCGGCGAAGGTGGGCGTCGAGCGCGCAGTTCGCGAATTGCAGGACTTGCGTCGCCAGGCGTCATCGTCGATTGTGCTGCCCGGGAGCGCCGGCGCCGCCGGCTTGCCTGGCGGATTGCCGCCTGGAGCGCTCGGCGGCAAGATCAAGTTGCCCTGACGCAACCGGCCCCGTGACTACATCGACGACCCTTCGCCGCGTCCCGCATGGATCAGTCGAACTCGCGCGGGCGCTCAGTGCGGCGGTGCTGCTTTTCGTAATTCCCCTCGTCGCTCTCGCGGCCGAGATCAAGCTTCTGTCCGCCGGTGCTCTGACGCAACCGCTCGCAGAGTTGATTCCGCAATTCGAGCGCGCGAGCAACAACAAGGTCACCATCAGCTATGGCACGGCCGGCACGCTGCGCGCGATGCTGGAAAGGGGCGAGCCCGCCGATCTGGTGATGCTGCCGGCCGAGGGCATGGTCGAGGCTGAAAAACGTGGGTGGGTGCAACCGGACACTCGCACCGATCTCGCCTCGGTTGCCATCGGTGTTGCGGTAAAGAAGGGCGCCACGGTGCCCGACATCTCCACGCCCGAAGGGCTCAAGCGGGCGCTCCTCGACGCCAAGGCGGTTGCCTATGTCGATCCGACCCGCGGTACCAGCGGCCGGCATTTCGATACGGTCGTTCTGCCGGCGCTGGGCATCGCAAGCGAAGTGCGCGCCAAGGCGAAACTGCAGACCGAGGGCAGTGCAGCGGATTTCGTTCGCCGCGGCGAGGCCGACGTTGCAGTCCAGCAGGTGAGCGAGCTGCTGCCGGTCGAGGGCGTCGTGGTCGCAGGCCTGCTACCCGCTTCGCTTCAGAAGATCACCACCTACAGCGCCGCGATTGCAGCTGGCGCAGCAGCGAGCGACCCGGCGCGAGAGCTGGTGGCGTTTCTGACCACGCCGGCGAGCAAGGCCGTGTTCAAGGCCAAAGGGATGGACGCGCCGTAGCGGCCCGAGCAGCGAGAGGGGGGGTCGAGCGTCCGCGAGTGGCCGCTGCGGCCGACACTCAGCGGGAGCTTTCTCATCGGCGGTACAAGGAGGCCGCCCGGGGTGAGCGAAGCGAACCTCGGGATCGCCGCTCGGGAGCATCCGACGCCGGACTCGACTACAATGCCCACGAGGTGATACCGATGCGTTCACGAGCGCGATTCATCGTCATGCCAGCCATGCTGGCCGCGCTCGGCGCGGCACCCGCGTCGGCGAGCCTCAACATGAACGAAGGCCTGTGGGAAACGACCCTCACGGCCGACGGAAAAACGCAATCGGCCGCCGCCAAGTGTTACACGCGCGCCGACATCATCGAGATGGAGAAGCTCCTGCAGGGCAAATCGACACGGGTCACCGGCGTGTGCCGCTACGCCGACTTCACGCAGTCCGGCAACGAAGTCAGCTACACGATGACCTGCAAGCTGGGCGATGACGAGCAGACCAGCGCGGTCTCGGCGACATACCGCGGCGACTCGTCCGTCGGCACCATTCGCGCCGCGGGCGTTACGGTCACCGCGTCGGGCCGGCGCCTCGGCAACTGCACCGAGAGCTCTTTCACGCGATAGTCGCTGCGCATGACCCAAGACGTCCCGCAGGGCCTCGCCCGCGGGCTCACTCATTACGGCGACGCCGGTTTCGCGCTGTTTCTGCGCCGCTCGTTCGCGCGTTCGATGGGCTATTCGACCGCGCTGCTTGCACAACCGACGATCGGGATCGCCAGCGCGGCGTCCGATCTCAACAACTGCCATCGCCATTTCCCCGAGTTGATCGACGCGGTCAAGCGCGGCGTGCTCGCCGCCGGCGGCTTGCCGCTTGCTTTTCCGACGATTTCGCTGGGCGAAGTCTTTCTTCACCCGACGAGCCTGATGTACCGCAACCTGATGGCGATGGACGTCGAAGAGATGTGCCGCGCGCAGCCGCTCGACGCGGTCGTTCTCGTCGGCGGCTGCGACAAGACACTGCCGGCGCAACTCATGGGCGCTGCGTCCGCGGGCGTGCCGGCGATCGCACTTGTCGCGGGACCGATGCTGACCGCGCGCCACGAAGGCGAACGATTGGGGGCATGCACCGATTGCCGGCGCTTCTGGGCGAAATTCCGCAGCGGGGAAGCCGATCGGGGCACGATCGATCGCGTCGAGGCGCGGCTGGCGACGACCGCGGGTACCTGCGCGGTCATGGGGACGGCGAGCACCATGGCCTGCGTGGCCGAGGCGCTCGGCATGCTGCTGCCCGGCACCGCAGCGATTCCGGCAGTGCATGCCGATCGCTTGCGCGCGGCCGAGGCGACCGGTCGCACGGCGGTCGTGCTCGCGCACTCGCGCCTGACGATGGAGCGCATCATCACGCCGGCCGCGGTGGAGAACGCGTTGCGTGTTCTGCTCGCGATCGGCGGCTCGACCAACGCGATCATCCACCTCACCGCTATCGCCGGTCGGCTCCGGATTCCGGTGTCGCTCAAGCGCTTGAACGAACTGTCGGACACGACACCGGTTCTGGTCGACCTCAAGCCGACCGGAACGCATTACATGGAGGACTTCTTTGCCGCCGGCGGCATGAGCGCGGTATTGCACGAGCTCAAGCCGCTGCTCGATCTCGATTGCCTCACCGTGACCGGAGAGCGTCTGAGCGAACGCCTTGCGAGTCCTCCCGAGTGGGTCGATCGAGCGATCGTGCGCGCGCTTACCGCACCGTTCCATCCCGTCGGAGGCTTGATCGCGCTGTTCGGCTCGCTCGCGCCCAACGGTGCGATCCTCAAGCGTTCCGCGGCCGATCCGCAACTCTTCGAGCGTACCGGGCGCGCGGTGGTATTCGCCTCGCCCGACGATCTCGCCGCACGCATCGATGATCCCGCGCTGGACGTGGCGCCGGAGGATTTTCTGGTGCTGCAGAATTCAGGACCGAAGAGCGGCTACGGGATGCCGGAGTCGGGATATCTGCCGCTGCCGGCCAAGCTCGCCCGCGCGGGCGTCAAGGACATGGTGCGCATCTCCGACGCGCGCATGAGCGGCACGGCCTATGGCACGATCGTGTTGCACGTCTCGCCGGAAGCCGCGATCGGAGGTCCGCTCGCGCTCGTGCACACCGGCGATCGGATCCGGCTCTCGGTGCGCGAACGGTGCATCGATCTCGAAGTCGACGCCGCCGAGGTCGCCCGGCGCAGGGCGCGATGGCAACCCGGCGTGCTGCCGCCCCGCGGTTATCGACGCCTCTACGCCGAGCGCGTGTTGCAGGCGGAAGAAGGCTGCGATTTCGACTTCTTGCGTCATCCCGGCGAAGGCCCGGATCCGAGTTGACGCATCCGTCCGAGAGACAGACGCGCAGCGTCTGAGCGTCATCCCCGCGAACGCGGGGATCCGGTGACTTTGCAATCGTAACCGACAGGGTTCCCGCTTGCGCCGACGAGTCTTTTTTGCGTCATCTCTCACCCTACCGTCCGTTCGAAGTTCTCCTACACCCAAATCAGACGGCGACCGCTTCCGGCGTGTGCGGCGCGCGTCTAGTGTGAGGTCGCTACCAACTCTACCGGGAGCGATCGATGACGCATCGTATGAAGAAAGCGAAAGAGTCGCTGCGCCAAGCCCGAAACTTCGTAGCGGGAACGCTGATCGGTACCGCGTTCGTGACTCCGGTGTTCGCAGCCGCGGACGTCACCCTGAACGATTTGTCCACACTCCTTCTGGTGGTGTCGGTCGTGCTGTTGAGCAGCGGCCTGCTGTTGCGAATCAGGATCCGCCACAACGCGGCAGCGAAGCTGCGCGCGCCGGCGCAAGATTTCCGCGAGCACATCGGCGAGTATCGGCCGAACGTGTTTCGTCCTTAACCGCCGCGCGGAGCTCGCGGGTACGACAGCTTGGCAGGCTAGTGCAACCGCTGTCGGACCTTGCGGTTCGCTTCGCGGCGCTGCGCCCGACGCTCGGCGCGATTAACACCTTCGCCGCTGCGCCGCTCTTGCCAGAAGCGGTGGACCAGCACCGCGGCGATGGGCAACTCGTCGATCAGACCCTGGCGCTTCTCTTCGGAGTCGACCCAGTCGAGATATTCGGGATCGTGATCGCCGTAGGCCAGCGCCTCGATCGGCAACATCCAGTCGCGCGTCGCTTCGGTTTCGTACACCGGCTCCCACGCTTCTTCGCGTAGCAATACGCCGGTCATGAAGCCCTCGCTCCAGGCGCTTGCTTCAGGTGGCGCCGATTCTTCCCTGCGCGCGGCTTCGCCCGCGCCTGGGCGTCCCTTGACGCCTTCCTCGGCGCGATAGAGCAGCGGCTTGAACCGCGTCGGTGATTCGCTCAACGTGCGCGCGATGCTGTTCTGCAATCGCAGCAGCAACGAGAGGATGCGTTCGGCCTGCTCGTTGTTCGCGAACACCGGCGAGACGCTGCGCTGACTGTCGCTCCAGACGACGGGCAGCCACTCCGACGGCTGGATCAGCTCCGGGCCGCTGACGGTGGCGGTGAGAAAGCCGTCGAGCATCTCGAGGTCCATGCAGTCCTGGGGAACCGCGTTGGAGCCGAAGAACGCTTCGAGCTCGTCGTATTCGGCTTCGGAGAGCGGCTCGTCGAGCTTGTTGGATTCGGCCATAATCGTTCACGCGGGGGGAGAGTCCTCAATGATCGCCCGACACAGGTCCGAATGCAAATAGCCGCCGGTAGGCGGCGTGGTGCTACGCTTCGCCTTCCTCGACCCGTCACCACCCAACGTGGTTCCTGATTTTGCAGCGCCGGAGCCTCACCTGATGCGTGCACCGCGCCGCCATCGACAGCGGCGCGGTCGCTGGCGTTCGTGGATCGCCTCGTGCGCGCTGGTCACGCTGGCATGGCCTTCACTGGGGCTGTTGCCCTGGATCGGTACGGAGCCCAGTGCGACGGAACACGGCGCGACGCATGAGCGCTCCGCTGCGACAGCGTCTTCCGCGGTGCACGATCAGGGAGGCGACTCGTCCGCTATCCCGGGCAGTCCGAGTCACCCGGCCGATCACGATTGTTTCCAGTGCCAGGTGCTCAAGCATCTGGCACGCTGCGTTCCCGCCCCGCTCGAGGCGCCGACGATTCCCCTGGAATCCGGTTGCGCGGTTCAGCCATCCTCGGACGTCGAATCGCAGTTGGCGGCTCGCGTCGCCTCGCTTCCTCCAGCCCGCGGCCCACCCTTCCCCGGCGCGTAAAGCAGTTCGCTTCGGCAGCTCGGACTGTCGAGCGCTGTCGCCACCCGCACGGGGTCGATCCCCATCGCCGTGGCTCCTGCTCTGCCGTCTCGAGCCGCCCCCAGGCAATCTCACGGGGAGTTCTGCAATGACTTCGTCGCCGGTATTTTCCGCGCCCCTACGGGGCACCGCCTTGCATAAGGCATCGACCTCGCAGCACGCGCCGCAAAGGCATTCCGCTCCAGCAAAACGCTCTCCGCCGGTCGTCACGGCATTCGGCCGCGGCCAGATCGCCCTCCTTGCCGCGCTTCTGAGCCTTGCGGCGGGCGATCCGGCTTCGGCGCATGGGTTCGCCGGGAAGCGGTTCTTTCCCGCGACGCTGGCGACCGACGATCCATTCGTCGCCGACGAGCTTTCGTTGCCGACGATCGCCTACACCAAGCAGCCGGCGAGCGAAGATGCTCCGGCTACCCGCGAGACCGCTTTCTCCATCGATGTGTCGAAGCGCATCACCGAGAATTTCGGGATTGGTTTCGGCGCGACCTACAAGCAACTGCGCCCGGATGAAGGCGATACGCAGCGTGGCTTCGATAATCTCGCCGCCAGCGTCAAGTACAAGTTCTATCAGAACGACGAGCACGAGACGTTGCTGTCGGCAGGCATCGACTGGGATATCGGGGGCAGCGGAGCGAAGCGGGTCGGCGCCGAATCGTTCAGCACGATCACGCCGACGCTGTTCTTCGGCAAAGGCTTCGGCGACCTGCCCGTGGAGGCCAAATATCTGCGGCCATTCGCGCTGACCGGACTCATCGGTGTCGGGATTCCGTCGCGCTCCAGCACCGCAACGATCGGCGAAGACGGCGAGGCCAGCCTCGAACGTCACCCACACACCCTGGAGTGGGGATTCGCGATCGAGTACAGCATCCCTTACCTCCAATCCTTCGTGCAGGACGTCGGTCTGCGCGAGCCGTTCAACCGGATGATTCCGGTAGTCGAGTTCGCGATGTCGACCGCACTCGATCGCGGCGCGAGCGGGACGACCGGAACGGTGAACCCGGGGATCATCTGGGCCGGGCAGTACGTGCAGCTTGCGGTGGAGGCGGTCATACCGATCAACAGCCGCACCGGAAGCCACGTCGGCTGGATCGCGCAACTGCATTTCTTCCTCGACGATCTGTTTCCGGGAACGATCGGCCGGCCAGTGTTTGGAAAATGAGTTTGGCAAATGAGTGTCCCAATGAGTTACGCAAATTGAGTATCCAAGATGAACAGCGCGCGACCGGGATGAAACGCGCTTTGCTTGCGCTGCTTGTGCTCGCATGCGTTCCGGCGTTTGTCCCGCCCGCCGCAGCGCATGCCTTTCTCGACCATGCGTTGCCCGCGGTAGGCAGCGCGGTCCACGGGCCGCCGCCGCAGGTCAAGCTGTGGTTCACGCAACAGCTCGAGCCGGCGTTCACGAGCATCCGGGTGTCGGACCAGAGCGGCAAGCAGGTCGACAAGGGTGATCCCCAGGTCGACGCAGGCGATGCCACGCTGCTTCGGGTATCGCTGCCGCCGCTTGGGCCGGGCACTTACCGCGTGACCTGGCGCGCGCTGTCGGTCGACACTCACGTGACCGAGGGCGACTTCACCTTCGAGGTCGCGCCATGAGCGCTCGCGCCCTCGTTTCGAAATTCTAGTATCGCGATGATCGTCGCGGCCCGCGCGATTCACTTTGCCTCGGCCATGCTGATCTTCGGCGAGTTGGTGTTCGCGCTCGCGGTGGCGACCCCGGCTCTGCGCGCCACCGGCCGCGCGATTTCGGTTCGAGACGACGGTGTCCGCCGCAGGCTCGTGCGAGTCGGTCTTTGGAGCCTCGCGGCGAGCATCGCATCGGGAGCGCTCTGGCTCGGGGCTCAAGCCGCCGCCATGAGTGGCTTGCCCATCGAGGAGGCGATCGGTCGCGACACGCTCGGTCTCGTCCTGGGCAAGACCGTGTTCGGCCGGCTCTGGATCCTGCGCTTCGGGCTGGCCATCGCGCTCGGCGCGCTGCTGGTCGCGCTCGGACGCGCGGGAGCTGACAACGGCAAGTCGCGCATCGCCGTGGGTGCGCTCGCGGTCGCCACCGTGTACCTTGCGACGCTTGCATGGGCGGGGCACGCGGCGGCCGGCCAAGGTCTCGACGGTTTCGTGCAGGTCGCGTCGGACGCCGCGCACCTGCTCGCCGCCGGCGCATGGCTCGGTGCGCTTCCGGCCCTTGTGGTCTTGCTGGGGAATGCTCGGCCGCGCGAGGTCGCCATCCGCGCGACGCGGCGCTTCTCCGCTCTCGGTGTGGCCAGCGTCGGCGCGCTCGTGCTGACCGGTGTGGTCAACACCTGGTACCTGGTCGGCGATGTGCCGGCACTGCTCGGAACCGAATACGGCAGCTTGCTGCTTGCGAAGCTGGCTCTGTTCGTGGCTATGGTGGCGTTCGCCGCGGTCAATCGCTTCGTTTTGACGCCGCAGTTGGCCGCCGAAGATAGCCGGCCATTGCGCTCGCTTCGGCGCAACGCCACGCTGGAAATCGCGGCAGGCGTCGCGGTGGTGATGATCGTCGGCACGCTCGGGATCACCATTCCTGCGGTGCATCAGTCTCCAGTCTGGCCTTTCGCTTACACGTTGAGCCTGGAACCTGTATACGAGAAGGTCGGAATAAGCACGGCATTGGTGTTCGCGGCCTCCGTCGCGCTCGGAGGCGCCGGCATGATGTCGCGAGGTCTCCGCACAAGGCGATCCGGTCTTTGGGTCTCGGGACTCGTCGGAATTTTCGTTGCTGCTGCGAGCAGCGCGTGGTTGCTCGCGGTGCCCGCGTACCCGACCACCTATCTCGCATCGCCCGTGCCCTACAGCGTGGACTCGATCGCGCGCGGCGCGACCCTGTATCGCGACCGCTGCAGCGCGTGTCACGGCGCGAGCGCGCGTGGCGACGGCCCTACGGGGACCGCGCTGCCGATCAACCCGACAGACCTGGCGCTGCACGACTCGCAGCACCGTGCAGGAGATCTTTTCTGGTGGATCGCGCACGGCATTCCGGGAACGCCGATGCCGGCTTTCGCGCCGCAGCTCCGCGATGCACAGATCTGGGAGCTGATCACATTTCTGCACGCACAGTCGGACGCCGGCTCGATCGCCACCCTCGTCAGCGGCGCCGAACCGCCACGGCCGATCGTCGCACCCGATTTCACGTTCGAGCTGACGGGCCATGCCCAGCAATCGCTGCGCCAGGCGAGCGGGACGGTCGTCACAGTGCTCGTGCTCTACACGCTGCCGCGCTCGCTCCCGCGCCTGTCTGCCCTTGCGCCCGACGAGTCCAGGTACGTCGCGGCGGGAGCGCGCGTCGTCGCCGTCCCGCGCACTACCGGAAGCGAGACGGCAAAACCGTACGAAGCGATATCTGCCATTGCAGGACCGAACGTCGGTACGGCTTACGCAATGTATGCACGCCAGGCAGGTGACGAGGACAACGTCGGTCTTGCGCACGCCGAGTTCCTGATCGATGCCCGGGGCTATTTGCGCGCGCGCTGGATCGGCGTCCCCTCGCCGGCGGCAGACCAGACGGAAGAGCTCCTCTCCCGGATCAAAGTGGTCAAGAGCCAACCGCCGTATGCACCCCCGCCCGAGCGACACGGGCACTGACGGCGGGAGGTGCCGACGCTCGTCGGTCGCCGCGATTTACTTTCGCACCCCAGGCATCGCCCCCAACGGCTCGACCTGCACCGGCACAGTGAGCGCACCGGCCCGCTCGAAAATCAGCGTGATGGGAAATTTTTCCCCGGCCTTCAGCGGTTGCTTGAGGTCGAGCAGCATCAGGTGATAACCGCCGGGCTGCAGCTCGAGCCTCGCGCCGGGCCTGAGCTCGAGCGAAGGTACCGCGCGCATCTTCATCATGCCTTCGTCGACGGCCATCTGATGCAGCGCCACACGGGCGGCAATCGGGGTCGACGCGCGCAGTAGTCGATCGGTCGTGTTGCCCGCGTTGCTGATGGTGAAGAAGACGACGCCGGTCGTCGCACCCGGCGCAGTCGCGCGCGCGATCGGCCGGTCGATCAGGAACGGATCCAGCCGATACTCCTGCGCGGAGCCGACGATCGGGAGCGCCGCCGGCATGGCGGCGATGATCCATGTGAGCCAGGTCCGCGATCTCATTGTGCTCAAGGGAGCGCCTCGTCAGTCCGGGGCGCGAGTATACCTCGCTGCGCATGCGGAGCTCGTGACATGCGCCGGCGTGAGAAACGCCCGCAGTGACCTCCGCACACCGGCGGCGAGCCACGGAGACCGAGGTTGACACCCGGGGCTAAGCCGCGGTTGAATGCGGTCCGGCCACTTGACCAAATGGCAGGATGGCCGGACTGCCTTCGCGGCGCAGCATCGCTGTCTCCGCGGGCGGAATACGACACGCAACCTGTTGGAGGAACCGATGCATCCATTGCTGCAAGCGCTCTCACGCGGCGCCGCCGTGCTGACGCTGGTTGTTTCGTTCAATGCCGGCGCGCAGCAAGCGATTACGCTGCACGGCGCGGTCCAATTCAACGACGATCACGCGTTCACCAAGGCCCTGGTGAAGTTCGAGGAACTGGTGAAGAAGTACTACGGCAAGCCGGTCAACTTCGTGCTGCACAAGAACAGCGAGCTGGGCCTCGAGAAGGACTACTTCGCGTACATGAACCAGGGCATCTCGGTCGACTACGGGATCGTCTCGCCGGCGCACATGTCGACGTTTTCCAAGGCCGCGCCGTTCATCGATGCACCGTTCCTGTTCCGCGACCTCGACCACTGGAACAAGGTGCTCGACGCCGACACGCTCAAACCCGTTGCCGACGAAGTGGCGCAGAAGGCCGATGTCATGCTCATCGGGTTCGCCGGTGGCGGCACGCGCAACATCTTCGCCAACAAGCCGGTGCACAACATGGCCGAGCTGAGAGGTCTCAAGGTCCGCGTTCAGGGCGCGCCGATCTGGAGCAAGACGTTCGCTGCGGCGGGCATGTCGCCGACGGTCATCGCCTACGACGAGATCTATAACGCCATCCAGAACGGCGTGATCCAGGCCGGCGAGAACGAGGCCGCCGGCGTCGAGACGATGAAGTTCTATGAAGTCGGCCCGAATCTCAACATGACGCAGCACGCGATCACGATCCGGCCCATCTGCTTTTCGGGCAAGACGTTCAAGAAGCTCCCACCCGAGCTCCAGGCCGCGATCATCAAGGCAGGCAAGGAAGCGGGCGTCTATGGGCGTGAGATCGAATCGAGCCAGGACACCGCCAAGCTCGAAGCGATGGAGAAGGCCGGCAAGCTGAAGCGCATCCCATTCGCCGACCGCGTGGCTTTGAAAAAGGCGGTCGATCCGGTGATGGCCGAGTACGCGAAGGAAATCGGCGCCGAGGCGATCTACAACAAGATCAACTCGATGTATCCGTTGCTGTATCGATCCGGCGGGAGCATAGCCCCGCCGGTCTTTTTTTGTCCTCACGTCGCCGGGGTCGAGGCTTGCGGACATTCATCGATCGCTACTACAAGCTGCTCGGCTGGCTGCTCGCCGCGTGGGTCGGCGTTCTCATCACTCCGGTCACCCTGCAGATCATCGCGCGTTTC
>Ga0066710_100003520_pt1 | contig 13396 bp, 15 predicted proteins | sample GraSoiAngelo_159_FD_79666 | JGI IMG/M metagenome (GOLD analysis project Ga0066710, IMG submission 79666) | Grasslands soil microbial communities from the Angelo Coastal Reserve, California, USA - 14_1009_16_40cm | ecosystem: Environmental > Terrestrial > Soil > Grasslands | place: USA...
AGCCGACGCGCGAGCATCGTCTTCCCGGTGCCCGGCGGGCCGGCGAGCAGCAGGTTGTGCCCGCCTGCTGCGGCGACCTCCAGGGCACGTCGCGCCCGTTCCTGGCCCCGGACGTCGGCAAGATCGAGCTGGGGCGGCTCCGGACCGTGCCCGTTTTTCTGCACGAACGGCTCGGGCTCGCCTTCGCCTCGCAGGTACGCTGCCGCTTCCGCCAGATGCCGGATCGGAACGGCTTCGATCCCGGCGAGGGCAGCCTCCGGCGACGAGCGCGCGGCGCAGAGGATCCGCGGTAGGCCGGCGCGTCTCGCAGCCTCGGCGAGCGCGAGCACGCCGCCCACGGGCCGCAACCGTCCGTCGAGGGACAGCTCGCCGACCGCCGCGTGCTCGGCGAGCCGATCGGACGGGATCTGGCCCGACGCGGCCAGGATCGAGAGCGCGATCGGGAGGTCGAATCCCGAGCCCTCCTTGCGCAGACCGGCCGGCGCGAGATTGACGGTGATGCGCCGCATCGGCCATTCGAGCTCGGCGGAGGCGATGCCGCTGCGGACTCGCTCCTTCGCCTCCTGGCAAGCGCGGTCGGCGAGGCCGACGATCGAGAATCCGGGCACGCCGCGCTGGAGGTGCGCCTCCACCTCGACCCGCCGTGCGTCCAGCCCGACGAGAGCGTGCGTCACCGTCCGCGCCAGCACGCAGGTCAGGCTAGGCTGGCCGTGTGCGCGTGTCTGTGCCGTTAGTGCGCCGGAAGCGTGTCATCGTGTTCGGCTTGCTCGTGCTCGTCGCAGCCGCCACCACAATCGCGGGCCGCGCCGCTACTCCGATCGCCGTCAAGGCATCGAGCCGAAACGAGCAGGCACCTGCCGCCGGCACCGACTGGTTCGCCTGGGCGAAGAGCCGGCATAGCGACACGAGCCCGTACGACACCTGGGCCCAGCACGGCACCGACCGCGCGTTCAAGGTCAACGCGAGGAACACGCAGGCCTATCCCGGCGGGATCGACGGGACGACGCTTGTCTACCAGCAGATCGTCGGCATCGACAGCTCCGACATCAAGCTGTACGACCTCGCCCAGCGCCGACGCCTCTCGCTCCCGAGGGGTGTGAACACGACGGGCTGGGAATGCTGCGCCACCCTGTCAGGCAACTGGCTCCTCTACACCCGCGGCTCCCCCGAGACACGCCAGCTCCAGCTGATCCTGCTCCGCAACCTCGTCACCGGCGAGCAGCGCGTGCTCGATCGGCTCCGCAATCCGAGGGGAGTCCTGAGCGCGGGGCAGATCACGGGGAACTTCGTAGTCTGGTCCCGGTGTAACCCGCACCCGGCCTGCAGGATCTTGCGCTACGACGTGATTGCGAAGACGACGACGGCCCTCCGGGTGCCGTCCGGGAAGGTCGTCTACGGCCCGTCGGTCAACTCGAACGGGACGACCTACTACCTGCGCAGCAAGCGCGGCTGCGGAAAGTCGGTCGAGCTCGTGAAGGAACCGCTCACCGGCGGGAGCGAGGTGCTCGTCGCGTTCCCCCAGGGCCGGGACGGCGACGTGACGTATGCCTTCACGGTGTCGACAGGGCCGCCGCCGGCGCCGCCGACCAAGATCACGCGCGTGTACTACGACCGGGTGTTGTGCCGTCGACAAACATGGGATATCTACCGGGTCGACGACTTCGAACGCCTGCCTCCAGTGCGCTTGCGGCACTGATGTTTACGAGCCCCCGGAGCGGAAAGGAACCCCCACAAATGCGGGAAAAGACTGTGGTCCGGCTTCTCGTCTTGCTTGCCGGCGCAGGTCTTGTCGCCGTCGCCGTGGCGGCGGCCTCGGCGCCGGTTCCCGTCAAGGCCACCACCCGGAACGAGAACACCCCGTCCGCCAGCGCTGAGTACCTGGCGTGGTCGAAGAGCAGGCGCGGCAAGCCGACCACCTTCGACGTCTACGCGCAACCGACCGGGGGCGCTCCCTTCAAGGTCAACGCACCGGGAACGGTCGGCTGGGCCGGCGGGATCGACGGCACGCGGCTCGCCTACCAGCAAGTGTGGAAGAAGAACTCGGACATTCGCTTCTTCGATCTCCTGGCACGGCGGCGCAGCAGTCCATCCGGGGTGAACACGAAGCGGTGGGAATGGCGGGCGACGATCTCGGGCGACTGGCTCCTCTTCGGCAGGGGCAGGATCTTCAACCGTGCGCTCCAGCAGGTGATCCTCCGCAACCTCGTAACGCACGAGCAGCGGGTGCTCGATTCGATCCACAACAAGAACGGGATGCTGCAGGCCGGGCAGGTGAATGGGAACTTCGCGGTCTGGATGAAGTGCAATCCCTCGCCTAGCTGCAGCGTCTACCGCTACGACATCACCGCGCGGACGACGACGCCGATGCCCAGCAGCGGGAAGGTCCAATACGGCCCGTCCGTGACGCCGATCGGAACTACTTATTACGGGCGCAGCGGTCCGAGTTGTGGCGCCTCGGCCGAGCTCGTCAAGACGACGATCGACGGCGCGACCGAGGTCCTCTACACGCTGCCGGCCGGGAAGGACTTCTTCAGCTCGTTTGCGCTGGCCGTTCCGAGTAAGCCGCCACCGCCTCCGGTGACGATAACGCGGGTCTACTTCGACCTCGCGACGTGCCACCCGGATCGCGAGGACATCTACAGCCTCGACGACGGCACGCGGCTTCCGCCTTCGCCTCCGCCCGGCGCGCAGCCCGCAAGGCCCTAGCCGGCGACGATCACGTCCTCGAAGAACTCGCCGGCGCGGCGGCCCGTGCGGCGGTTCACATGCCGCCGGTAACGCGTCTCCACCGCCAGGCCCGCTCGCTCGAGGATTTGCGGATAGAGATCCCGCCGGTCGTTGATCACGATCACGACCTTGCTCTGCGTCCGTAGCGCTCGACGCACGTTCTCGAGCGCGGCTGCGATTCCCTCGACGTACTCACCGAGTGCCTTCGCGCTCGTGCCCCGCGCGGCGGCGCCGACCTCCAGCTCACGCCGGTCGTCGAGCCCCAGCAGCTCGTACGCGTAGCGGTGCTGCTCGTGGTAGTCGATCAGGCCGGGGTACGGCGGCGAGGTGACGACGCCGTCGAACGACTCCAGGTCCAGCTCACGCACGTCTCCGTGGAGCACGTCCGCGGCGGCGGTTCGGTCTCGCACGCGCGAGAACTCACGGATGCGGGCGAGTGTGTCGAGGGCGTATCGGCGCAGGAAGTGCGCTGCGCGGTCGATCGGCCGACAGGTGCGGCGGTGCTTGTGGCACCAGTACTCCTCGAGCTGCGGGGTGCGCGGGAAGTCGAGGTCGAAGTGCGTCGTGCGCCGGGCCGACCGGGCCGCGCGCGCCAGGACGACGCGGAGCACGTCTGCGTGCTCGTACTCGTCGACGAGCGAGCGAAAGAAGAGGAGCTCCGCCGCGGCGCGCGGCGCGTACCAGGCCTTCACATAGGCCGACGGCTTCTCTGGGGCAGCGCCGTCGAAGCCTTCGAGACGGCCGAGCGCGTCGCGCAGCTCGCTCTCGAGTGCAAAGAGGTTGAAGCGGCGCGTCTTGACCTCCATCAGCAGGCAGTTGAAGGCGGCGACATCGATTCCGGTCGCGTCGCGCCCGTCCTCGAGCGCCTGGACGAGAGTCGTGCCGGAGCCTGCAAACGGATCGAGCACGCGCCGGGCCCGGGGCAGGTGGCGGGCGAGCAGCGCCTCGACGAGCTGCGGCACGAACTTGCCGAGGTAGGGATGCAGCCGGTGGACGTGCTTCGTCCGCTCCCGCTCGGGAAGGTCTCGTTCAGACCAGGAGAGTTCGAGGTCGAGCTCCCGGTACAGCGCGTCCTGGGTCGGGGCCATCGCCCTGACCGAGTTCTACGGCCCCGGCTCGACTCCTAGAGGGGGACGCGTTCAAGCCGACCCTCACGCAAAGCGAGCACGTCGAAACGAACGTCGAGGCCGGCGTGCTCTAAATTCGCGGCGAGCCAGGCCTCGGCTGCTCGTCGAAGTCGCCGCTGCTTTTCGGGCGACACCATTTCCAGCGGATCGCCGCGGTCGCGGCCGCCCTTCGCCTTCACCTCGCAGAAGACGAGCGTCCCGCCACGGCGCACGACGAGATCGAGCTCGTAGCCGCCGATCCAGACATTGGCGCCCAGGATTCGATAACCGCGCAGCCGGTAGTGCCACAGCACGCGCCGCTCGGCGCGCGATCCGATTGCGCGCGTGCTGGCTCTAGACGGCGGCGAGCCGGGCGGCTGCTTCTTCTTCGCTGAGATAGCAGAGCGCCTGGAACGAGCGGCGGTGGATCTCGCACGGGCCGCGCTCGCGGACCATCCGGGAGTGCTTCGGCGTGATGTAGCCCACGTGCGAGGAGAACCCGTAGCCCGGGAAGAGCGAGTCGAGCCGGCGCATCGTGCGGTCGCGGACGACCTTGGCGACGATCGAGGCGGCGGCGATCGCGGCGCTCCGCTCGTCGCCGTCGACGACGGCCACGTGCTCGGGCGCGCTCGGCCCGAGCCGGAAACCATCCACGAGGCAAGCCTCCGCGGGCGGCGACAGCGCATGGAGCGCGCGACGCAGGCCGGCGAGGTTGGATCGGTGCAGGCCCGACCGGTCGATCTCCGCGTGCGAGATCACCTGGACGGAGATCTGTGTCGCGCACCCGACCACGGCGCGGAAAAGCTCTTCCCGGTCCTCGGCGCTGACCTGCTTCGAGTCGTTCAGCTGCGCGAGCGGGCGAACCCGATGGTCGCGCAACGATTCGTAATCGAGCAGGACGCCCGCGACGACGAGCGGCCCGGCGAGCGAGCCCCGGCCGGCCTCATCCGCGCCGGCGACGTAGCGAGCGCCGAGCCTTCGGTCGAACCTCAGCAGCCTCTGACCCGTCTTCGACGGCTGCAGCCGGCTCTTCTGCCGCGGGCTCATCGCCGACAGCTTCTTCGGCAGCGGGCTCTTCGGCCGGCTGCTCTCCGGGCCCTGCTTCAAGCTCGACCTCGTCCTCGGCACGCGACGAGGATACCGCGGGGCCCTGCTGAGCCTCGCGGACGCGCGCCTTCTTCCCCACTTTCGCGCGCAGGTAGTAGAGCTTCGCGCGGCTGACGTCGCCGATCGCCTGCACCTCGATCTGCTCGATCTTCGGGGAGTGGAGCGGGAACGTCCGCTCGACGCCGACACCGAACGACTGCTTGCGGACGGTGAACGTCTCACGGACACCGGCACCCTGCCGCTTGATGACGATTCCCTCGAAGACCTGGACACGCCGGCGCTGTCCCTCGATCACCTGGAAATGGACGCGCACGGTGTCGCCTGCCTTGAAGGCCGGCAGGTCGGATCGCAGCTGGCGCTGCTCGAGTAGCTCGATCGGGTTCGTCATGGCGAGGAGGCCCGGCGGGCCTTGGCCGGATGCTAGCGGACTATCTGAAGCCGATGCGGCTCGGTGGCCAGTACACGGCGAAGACGGGGCCGATCAGGTTCTTGCGCGGGACGGTGCCCCAGCGGCGGGAGTCGCACGACTGGTTGCGGTTGTCGCCGAGCATCACGAACTGGTCCTTCGGGACGGTCCGCTCGGTGATCGTCATGTCGTCCCGTCGATCGGGCTTCACGTACGGCTCATTCAGCTTCTGCCCGTTGACATAGACGTAGCCGTTCTGCTCGCTCCAGCGGTCGCCCGGGACCGCGATCAGGCGCTTGACGAACGTGCCGCCGGAACCGCATTCGAGCTTCGCTCGCAGCGGGGTCTTGAAGACGACGATCTCGCCCCGGTGAGGGTCGCGGAAGCGGTAGATGAACCGGTTTGCGAGCACCCGGTCGGAGAAGCGCGCGAGGCAGCCCTGGCCCGGCTTGGCGCAGTGCAGCGTCGGCTCCATCGACGACGAGGGGATGCGATACGGGTTGACGACGTACGCCTTGATCGCGAGCACGATCGCGACGGCACCGAGGATCGTCACCGCCCAGTCGATCGCGATCCGCCACTGGCGAGGCAGCCCGTGCGTCAGGTGATCGATCGGGTTTCTCAGCGAACGCTCCTGGCCCGGCTCTGCTCCCGTCGCCATTCTTCGATGCGCGCATGGTCGCCCGAGAGCAGCACCTCCGGCACCTGCCACCCGCGGAACTCGGCAGGCCGCGTGAAGTGCGGGTACTCCAGGCCGCCCTCGAGCTCGGCCGAGAAGCTCTCCTCGAGGCCCGACTCCTCGCTACCGAGCGCGCCCGGCAGACGCCGCGCGACCGCGTCGAGCAGCACCATCGCCGGCAGCTCGCCGCCGGAAAGCACGTACGGGCCGATCGACACCGCGTCGGTGGCCAGATGCTCGACGACGCGCTCGTCGAACCCCTCGAAGCGGGCCGAGAGCAGGGTCAGCTGCTCCTCCCCCGCAAGCTCCTCGACCAGCTCCTGATCGAGCTGCCTTCCCTGCGGCGTCAGTACGACCACCCGGTGGCCGGGAGGCCCGCCGTAGGCCGCATCGAGCGCTGCGGCGACGACGTCGACGCGCAGGACCATGCCCGCGCCCCCGCCGTAGGGCTCGTCGTCGACCTGGCCGCTCTTGAGCGGCGTCGTGTCGCGGTAGCTGAGCAGGCGCAGCTCGAGCTCCGTGCCGAGCACGGCCGCAAGCGGGCGCTGCTCCGTGAGCCAGGCGAACGCATGGGGGACGAGCGTGAAGACATCGATGCGCAAAAGGGGACGTGAGGTTAGCCGGAGGAGGTGAAGCCGCGTTGCACCACGATTCGACCCGCATCGAGATCGACCTTCTGGACGCAGGCATCGACGAGCGGCAGGGCGAGGCCGGTGTCGAGCTCGATGACGTCGTTGGCCGGCGTCGACGAGATCTCGGACACGCGCCCGAGCGAGCGGCCGCCTTCCTCCTCCACCTCCAGGCCGACGAGCTGGAAGGCGTAGTACGAGCCCTCCTCCGGCTCCGGCAGGCTGGCGAGCTCGACCTCGATCGGCGCTCCGCGCTCTACCTCGCCGTCGAGCCGGATCACCGGCCTGCCGCCCGCGCGCTTGGACTCCAGGATGCGCGCCGGTCTCCCGCCGACGAGCAGCGTCGCGCCGACCGCGAAGCGGTGCGGGTCGTCGCTTGCGTCCTCGATGACGAATCCGCCGTCCAGTCCATGCGGCCGCCCAACGCGGCCGACCGTCACGAGCTCATTCACCTGACGAGGCTCTCGAAGAACTCGGTCGCCTCGGCCCTCGTCGCCTGAGGAAACTCGTAATCCTCGAACACGACGGGCTCGAGCTCCGTACGCCACAGTTCCACGTCCGGCCCGAGAAGCGCCCAGTAGGCGCCCGGCTCGTCCTCGTATGGCATGCCGACACTGCCGGCATTGACAAAGCGGATACCGTCGACGACCCGGTCGTCCTGCATGTGCGTGTGGCCGACGACCACCACGTTCGCCTCGACCTCGGCGAGAACCTCGCGCAAACGGGCTTCCGATGACGCGGGCGTGACGATCTCGATGTCGTTGCGTGGGGTCGCGTGGCAGAAGAGAACGCGGCCGAGGCCCTCGATCTCCAGCTCCTGCTGCTCCGGTACTCCATAGGCGAACGCGATCTGCTCGTCCGTCAACTTCGCCCTCTGTTCGTCGAGCATGCAAGGGGGCGGGCCGCCCGGCCGAGGCGGATCGGGCTCGACGAGCTCACGTTCGGCGTTGCCGCGGATGAACCGCACCCGTTCGCCGAGCCCGCGCAGCAACTCGAGCACTTCCGCCGGTCGAGGGCCTCCCAGAAAGTCCCCGCCGACGACGATCAGGTCGACGTCGTCTCCGATCTCGGCCAGGACGGCCTCCAGGGCCGGCGGATTGCCGTGGATATCGTAGAGCGCGGCGACGCGCAAGCTATTCGAGGATCTCGAGCACGACGCGATGATGCGACTTGGCGCCGCTCGCGCGAACGATCGCCCGCAGCGCGCGGGCGATTCGGCCCTGCCGCCCGATCACCTTGCCGACCTCGTCCTTCGCGACGCGCAGCTGCAGCACGGTCGCGCCTTCGCGCTGAACCTCGGTCACTTCGACGGCGTCAGCATCGTCCACGAGCTGCCGGGCCAGGTGGGCGAGCAGCTCAGCCACCGACGTTCGCCTTCTTCAGCAAGCGCGCGACCGTGTTCGACGGCGTCGCGCCCTTCGCGAGCCATTCCTTCACCTTGTCCTCGTCGAAGTCGATCGTCGAGGGATCGGTCTGCGGGTTGTAGCGCCCCACGATCTCGATGAACTTTCCGTCTCGCGGCGAACGCGAGTCGGCGACGACGACCCGGTAGATCGGGTTCTTCTTCGACCCGACCCGGGTCAACCTCATCTTTACCGCCATGTCACCTTCTTCCTTGTTGTTGTGCCTGCTTCAGAAGCTCAGGCGGGAGCCCGGGCATTTTGCCTTTCTTCATCTGTTTCATCATCTTCTGCATCTGCTTGCGGGCCGAGAGCAGCTGGTTCACCTGCTGGATCGTCGTTCCGCTGCCGGCGGCGATGCGCTTTCGCCGTGAGCCGTCGATGAGATGCGGCAGCGCGCGCTCCTTCGGAGTCATCGACAAGACGATCGCCTCCACACGAGACATGTCCTTCTCGTTCACGTCCAGCCCCTGCAGCTGGTTCCCGACGCCCGGGATCATCGAGAGCACGCCCTTCAGCGGCCCCATTCGCCTCAGCATCTTGTAGCTCGAGAGGAAGTCGTCGAACGTGAACTCGCCGGCCATCAGCTGCTGCTCGAGCCGCTCCTGTTCGTCTCCTTCGACCGCCTCCTCGGCCTTCTCGATCAGGGTCAGCACGTCGCCCATGCCGAGGATCCGCGAGGCCATGCGGTCGGGATGGAAGTACTCGAGCTGGTCGAGCTTCTCGCCGACAGATGCGAGCTTGACCGGCTTGCCGGTCACCGCCTTCACGGACAGGGCCGCCCCGCCTCGGGCATCCCCGTCGAGCTTCGTCAGGACGACCCCGTCGAAGGCGACCCGCTCGAGGAAGGCCTCGGCGACGGAAACGGCCTCCTGCCCGGTCATCGAGTCGAGGACGAGCAGGACGTTCGTCGGCTTCGCCGCGTCGCGGACTGCGGCCAGCTCCTCCATCAGCGGCTCGTCGACGTGCAGCCGCCCCGCCGTGTCGAGGATGACCACGTCCTTGCCCTGGCTGCGCGCCCGCTCGATCCCTTTCGTGACCGCGGCAACCGGGTCGCCTGCGGTATAGACGGGAATCTGAAGCTGACGGCCGAGTTGCTCGAGCTGGTCGACCGCGGCAGGGCGCTGGAGGTCGGCGGCGACGAGCGCCGGCGAGTGACCCTCCTTGCGGAGCAGGAGCGCGAGCTTCGCGGCAGCGGTCGTCTTCCCGGAGCCCTGGAGCCCGGCGAGCAGGATCACCGTCGGCGGCTTGCCGGCGACGGCGAGCTTCGAGTCGCCGCTGCCCATCAGCGAGGTGAGCTCGTCGTGGACGATCCTCACGACCTCCTGGCCCGGCGTGAGGCTTTTCGTCACGTCAGCACCGAGCGCGCGGGCCCGCACGCGCTCGACGAAGTCCTTCACGACCTTGAAGTTGACGTCCGCCTCGAGCAGGGCCAGCCGGATCTCGCGCATCGCGCGCGAAATCGAGTCTTCGTCGAGCTTTCCGCGGCCCCGCACGTCGTGGAGAGCCGTCTGAAGCCTGTCTGAGAGGGCGTCGAACACGGCCGCCAGTGTACTCAGCCACCTGTTCCGTCCTACTATCGGAGGGGACATGGCCGCCTGTCCCAGCTGTGGCGAGGCGAATCCCGCCCGCGCCCGGTTCTGCCTCGCCTGTGGCACTCCCCTCACGGAGAGTGCCGTCGCACGCGAGATGCGCAAGACGGTCACGATCGTCTTCACCGACCTGACCGACTCGACCCCGCTCGGCGAGCAGCTCGACGCGGAGACCTACCGGCGGGTCCTGTCGCGTTATTTCATCGAGGTCAGCCGAGTGCTCGAGCGACACGGAGGCACGGTCGAGAAGTTCATCGGAGATGCCGTGATGGCCGTATTTGGCATTCCGATCCTCCGCGAGGACGACGCCCTGCGCGCGGCGCGGGCCGCCTCCGAGCTCCGTGAAGCGCTCGCGAGCCTCAACGAGGAGCTTCGTGCCGAGTACGGCATCGAGCTCGGAGTGCGGACCGGCGTCAACACGGGCGAGGTCGTTGCCGGAGATCCGGGCGAGGGCCAGGCGTTTGCGGCCGGGGAGGCCGTCGCGGTCGCGCAGCGGCTGGAGTCCTCTGCGAGCCCCGGCGAGATCCTGATCGGCGAACAGACGCACCGCCTCGTCCGGGACGCGGTGCTGGTCGAGCCCGTCGAGCCGCTGACCTTGAAGGGGAAGTCGCAGCCGGTGCAGGCATGGCGCCTGCTCGGTGTTGTCTCCGGCGCGCCCGCGTTCGCCCGCCGGCTCGATGCGCCGATGGTCGGGCGGGAACGAGAGCTGAATGAGCTTCGCACGGCGTTCGAGGACACTGTGAGCCGGCCGGCGTGCGGCCTGATCAGCGTCGTCGGCCCGGCGGGGATCGGAAAGTCCCGCCTCGTGAAAGAGTTGCTGGCAACCGTCCGCGACGAGGCTTCTGTGCTGGTCGGTCGCTGTCTGCCCTACGGAGAGGGAATCACCTACTGGCCGCTCCGCGATCTCGTCCGCGAGGCAGCGGGCGAGCTCACTCAGGCGCGGATCGAGGATCTCCTCGAAGGCGAGCCGGATGCAGAGCGCATCGCCAGTCGCGTGGCGGGAGCGATTGGGATCACCGGAACGGCCGGAGCACCGGAGGAGACCATGTGGGCGGTGCGCCGGCTGCTCGAGCACATCGCCCGCGAGCGCCCGCTCATCGTCGCCTTTGACGATCTCCAGTGGGCCGAGCGGACGTTCCTCGACCTGATCGAGTACCTCGTGGGCTGGAGCCGCGACGCGCCGATCCTGATCGTCTGCCTGGCCCGGCCCGATCTGCTCGACCGGCATCCCAGTTGGCTCGCGGCGACGCCAAGCGCAACGTCGGTCGCGCTCGAGCCGCTCTCGCCTCCCGAGGCGGAGGCGCTCCTCGAGCTCCTTCGCGGCGAGACCAAGCTGAGCCCGCAGCTGCTCACCCGGATCAAGGACGCAGCGGAGGGCAACCCCCTCTTCGTCGAGCAAATGCTCGCGATGCTGACGGAGAACGGCTCACCGGCAACCGACCTCGCGATCCCGCCCACGATCCACGCGCTGCTGGCCGCGCGCCTCGACCGCCTCGAGCCCGAGGAGCGAGCAGTGATCGAGCGGGCCTCCGTGATCGGCAAGGAGTTCTGGCGCGGTGCGATCGCCGAGCTCACACCCGAGGACGAGCGCAAATTGGCCGGCGCCCGCCTGATGACGCTGACGCGAAAGGAGTTCATCGAGCCCAGCCGCTCGATCTTCCCGCAGGAGGACGGCTTTCGGTTCCGGCACATTCTCATCCGTGACGCCGCATACCTCGGCGTCCCAAAAGAGACTCGCGCGCAGCTGCACGAGCGCTATGCCGGCTGGCTGGAGCGCGCCGCGGGCGAGCGGGCGAGCGAGCTCGACGAGATCCTCGGCTACCACCTCGAGCAGGCCTTTCGCAACCGGCAAGAGCTGGGTGCGGTCGGCGTCGGCGACCACGAGCTTGCGGGGCGCGCGGGCGAACGGCTCGGCGCCGCCGGCCGCCGCGCAATCGCCTTGCGAGGCGATGTCTCAGGAGCCGCAAACCTGATCAGCCGAGCGGTCTCGCTGCTCCCGAGCGAGCATCCGCTGCGGCGTGAGCTGCTTACGGAGCTCGGCAGCGCGCTTATGAGGACCGGAGACTTCAGCGAGCGGGTCGACGATGTCCTGGGCGAAGCATTGGCTGCTGCGGCGGCGGCGGGCGACAAGCGCCTCGAGTTGCGCACGTTGATCGAGCGCGAGTTCTTCAGGGCCTACGCCGGATCGGACGACCCTAGCGAGACGATCCCGGCCGTGGCCGCGCGCGCGATTCCCCTCCTCGAGGAGCTCGGCGACGACCTCGGGCTCGCCAAGGCCTGGTGGCTGAACAGCGAGATCGACCTGCGCGCGGGCCGCTGGGGAGCACGCGCAGCCTCGCTCGAGCGAGCGCTCGAGCACGCGCGGCGGGCCGGCGACCTCCGGGAGGCGGCGACCTATGTTTCCCTCCTCGCCCTTTCCCTCGTGTACGGCCCCACGCCCGCGCCGGAGGCGATTCAGCGATGCGAGCGGTTGCTCGCCGATGCGCAGGAAGATCGCTCGCAGGAAGCGGGCGTTCGGACCGCACTTGCCGCTTTGCACGCGATGCAGGGCGATTTCGAGCGGGCCCGCGAGCTCTGGGAGCGTGCGCGGGCGATCTACGAGGAGTTCGCCCTTCGCCATCGGCGGGCCGTGAGGTCGCTCGTGCCGGCTGCGATCGATTTGCTCGCCGGCGATCCGGACGAGGCCGTGCGCGAGCTTCGCTGGGGATACGAAGCGCTCGAACAGATGGGTGAGAAGGGAGCCCGTTCGACGCTCGCGGCCTATCTCGCCGATGCGCTCTGTGCCCAGGGGCAGTACGACGAGGCAAAGCGATTCAGCGAGATCAGCGAGGAGATCGCGGCGAGCGAAGATCTCGTCACGCAGATCGTCTGGAGAGGGGCCCGGGCGAAGGTGCTCGCGCGGCGGGGCGAGGCGGACCGCGCCGAATCGCTCGCCCGCGAGGCGGTCGGGCTCGTCGAGCAGACCGACTTCCTCGACCTCCAGGCAAGCGCGCTCCTCGCGCTGGCCGACGTCCTCGCCGCGTCTGGAAGGAGCGGCGAGGCGCCTGCCCTCATCGAGCTCGCTCAAGGCATCTACGAACGCAAGGGCAACCTCGTCGGGGCCCAGAATGCCGCTGGTCTCCCTGCGGCGACGCTCGAGTCGTAGGATCCTGCGGACAAGCGGCACGAAGGAGGACTACTCATGGCAGACGAAAAGCACGTCGGCAATCCGAAGAAGGAGCTGAAGGAAGCCTTCGAGGATGCGGCCAGCAAGGCTCCGCCCGGCGGGGAGTACAAGGCCGAGATCTACGTGACGACGACTCGAAACCCGATCGGCGACTACAGGGTCGTGCTCACGCCCGGATCTCCGTAAAGCGTTGGTGACCGAGCACCCGGCGCCTCCGCCGCAGCCGGAGCCGCCCCCTCAGCCGGAACCGCCACCGGACGAGCCACCGGTTCCCGACGAGCCGCCGGCGGGGCCGGAGATTCCACCGACCGGGCCCGAGCTTTCCGGCTGACAGCCGTTAGTCTCCACCGCCAGCCAACGACAAAGGAGCGGGGAGACATGGCACAGGTCGCCAAGGTCGTGACAATCATCGGCTCGTCGCCGGAGAGCTTCGCCAAGGCCGCCGACGCGGCGGTTCAGGAGGCCTCGAAGACGCTTCGTGGGATCCACGGAGCGCACGTCGTCTCGATGAGCGCCGTCGTCGAGAACGACCGCATCAGCGAGTACCGCACGACGGTCGACATCGCGTTCGCGATCGAGCGCTA
>Ga0066710_100003521_pt1 | contig 13396 bp, 14 predicted proteins | sample GraSoiAngelo_159_FD_79666 | JGI IMG/M metagenome (GOLD analysis project Ga0066710, IMG submission 79666) | Grasslands soil microbial communities from the Angelo Coastal Reserve, California, USA - 14_1009_16_40cm | ecosystem: Environmental > Terrestrial > Soil > Grasslands | place: USA...
AGGTTTGGCACCTCGATGTCGGCTCATCGCATCCTGGAGCTGTAGCAGGTTCCAAGGGTCCGGCTGTTCGCCGGTTAAAGCGGTACGTGAGCTGGGTTTAGAACGTCGCGAGACAGTTCGGTCCCTATCTGTCATGGGCGGAGGAAATTTGAGGGGGGTTGACCTTAGTACGAGAGGACCGGGTTGAACGGACCTCTAGTGTACCGGTTGTCGTGCCAACGGCAGCGCCGGGTAGCTACGTCCGGACGTGAGAAACGCTGAAGGCATCTAAGCGTGAAACACTCCCCAAGATGAGATTTCCCAGGCCGCAAGGCCTCTGAAGGCTCCTGGAAGATGACCAGGTAATAGGCTGGGTGTGGAAGCGTCGCAAGACGTGGAGCTAACCAGTACTAATCAGCCGTGAGGCTTGACCATTTTTTCTCATTGTTGCCAGCGGGCGGGTCCCAAGACCCGTCGCTACACACACCGCCGTGGGTGTGGTCACGAGAAACTACCGTTTGCAGGATATTCAGCTGCCCGCCGTCGCCGCGCTCCGCGGCTCTGGCGGGACGAGTCGTCGCGCAGGCCCTCGGGCCTGCCGCTCTTTGAAATAGTCTGGGACGATCCACCTTCGCGCCTCACGGCGCTTCGGGAACAGGCCCGAACGGGCCTGTCCGCCGTAGCTCCCGCAAGGGAGCGAAGGCGGAACCCCAGGCACCAAATTTCCCGGTGGTCATAGGAGCAGGGTCACACCCGTTCCCATTCCGAACACGGAAGTTAAGCTTGCTACCGCCGATGGTACTGCGTGGGAAACTGCGTGGGAGAGTAGGTCGCTGCCGGGAGTATTCGTGGGCCCGCCTCGTCATGACGAGGCGGGCCTTTGTATTTGGTGAATTCGTGCATTGGTGAGTTGGTGAATTCACCAATTCACGAATTCACCGACTCCCCAATTCAACAAGTCGCCGCCCCGTCGAGCCCCACCCGCACGAACGCGCGCGCGCCGGGGAACCGCGCCTCCACGCCCGCCCGCAGCGCCGTCAGCGTGCCCGTCAGCGCGCCAAGATCCGGGTCGCGATGCCGGCGTCCCATCTCGCCGAGCGCGGCAAGCGTCCGATCGATCGACACGAGCACCAGCTTCGCCGTCCCGAGCGCGTCAGCCTGCAGGTCGGCGCCGTGTCTGGCGCGGTCCGCCGCCACCAGCGCGCGAAAGATCTTCGACGCGATCAGCATGTGGTGCCACGCGACGATCTTCTCGGGCGTCGCGTCATCGAAGTACGGATCGCGGGAGATGTCGAGGCCCGACCGCACGAGGAACCGATTGGCCCGCATCATGTACGTGCGCCCCAGCACCTCGAGCGGATCCCCGATTGCCGGCGGACCGGGACTGCGCTCCGGGGCAGCGAGGTCGTAATCGAGCTGCGCGACCGCCGACCCCGTGACGTCGGCAATCGCTGCCGCGAAGCGCGTTCCCTCCTCCAGCATGGCTTCGAATCGCTCCACGGTCAGAGGGTCCCGCGGATCGCCGGCGCGCCCCTCGTCCCGCGTGCGGTAGAACAAACACCGCGGCGTCGCGCGACAATAGCGGCACCACTGGTCGCAGTAGTCGTACACGAACGGAATGAGCGACGGATCGCGGACGACGTCCAGGAGGCGGATGGTCTGCATGCCGATCGCGGATCGCAACGGCCGTGCCTCGCCGGAATTCGAGGAATTTCGCGTGAGTCGGGTCCGGTGGTGGCAGAATCTGCGGTGGATGCAAGGCCAGCACGTACGCAGGAATTGCGTACGACAAGCGCCCCGTCAAAAGCGAAGCAGCAGGCCGAGCGACGGTCCGATCGCTTCGATGTCAGGATTTCGGTTGGGGCCCTTGAGGCTCGCGTTCGACAGGTGGACCCACTGGAGCCCGATGACGACGTCGACGCGCGGGCGTACGCGAACCAGGACGCCGCCGCCGGCGACCGCGAGATAGTTGAACCTCGTGCCGCGGGGCGGCGCGGCGATCGCAGCATCCGATAGACCGACCGCGGCCTCCACATACGCCGTCGTGCGCGCGTGGCGATACACGCGCCGGCGGATCCCCGCCGTCAACCCGAGCGCCCAGCTGTCGTTCGCGCGCTGCGAGACGTAATAGACGCGCTGACTCGCGGTGAGGACCCATCCGTCGCTGAGTCCGAACGTGATCCCCTCTTCGAGCCCGTACAGCTCTTCGTGCGACGCGTTGTAGTTCCACGCTTCGAGGGCGGCGTGCGTCTGGACCTCGAAATGCCAGCACCGCGGCGCGAACGGCTCGCCGCAGAGGGCGGCGTCCTGGCCGGACGCGGAAGAGACGACGCAAAGAACCGCGAAAAGACAGGGGAGTATCGTAATCCGCATGCAGTCTCGTGTGCGCCACGTCGTCGCGGTCCTCGTGGCGGTCGTGGCGGGGGCGCACGGCGCCGCCGCGCAGGAACACATCGTCCTTCGATCGGATGTCCTCTTTTACGGTGACAACACCGAGTTCCGCAACCCTTTTCGCGATGGGGAAACGATTCTGGGCGCCGCGGTGCGCGTGTCGGCGGACGTCGAAACCGGCGCGCGGACGGTGCTGTCGCTTGGCGGGTTCTTCAATCAGCGCTTTGGATCGGATCGCGGCGTCGAGCAGGCGCGGCCGGTCGTCGCGCTGAGCGTTCGCGGACGGCGGTCGACGTTCACGTTCGGAACGCTGCCGCCGCGCGCGGACAAGACGCCGGCCGGGCCCGATCGCGCCGGGCCGCACGGACTCCTGCCGCCGCTGCAGCGCGACACGCTTGCCTTCGAGCGTCCCTACGAAGCGGGCTTTCAATGGACGTTCGCGGGCGCCGCCCTGCGGCACGAGATGTGGCTCGTGTGGCAGCGCCTGAACACGGCGGAGCACCGCGAGCGCTTCGACGTCGGCGTGGACGCGGAGCTCGGCGCCGCGCGCGCCGTCTCGGTGCCGCTGCAGCTTCACGTCGTGCACGAGGGGGGACAGCTGTTTCCGTCCGGGCCGGTCGGCGACAGCACGGCGGCCGCCGCGGGCGTCAACGTTCACGGTCGCGCGGGACCGCTCGACCGCGCGTCGGTCGAAACGTACGCGCTGATCTCGCGCTTCGGTCCCGACCGAAGCCGCCCGGAATTGTCGCGCGACGGCGTCGCGTTTTTCGGGCGCGCAGCCGCCGAGCGCGGCAGCCTCCGCGCGCATGTGATCGTCTGGCGCGGCCGCCATTTCATCAAGTGGGAAGGCGATCCGAACTACTTGTCGGTCTTCGCAAACGGCCGCCGCTATCACGGGACGCGCGACTACGCGGAAGCGGGGATCACGCGCCGATTCCGTCTGTCCGCCTCGGCGCTCCTCGACGTCTCGGGGCGGTTCCATCGCGTCGAGAACCACTACGAGTATTCGTACCGCGTGACGAGCATCGTCGGCGTCGGATGGCGGTTGCGGTAGACGAAGCAAATGCCAGATGCAAAATGCCCAATGCCAAGAGCGATCTCTTCGATCGTTCGGGCGTGCGGCCTGGCTATGCCGGCGCGTTGTTCGCGCGGCGCAGCGATGGCGGCAGGAACTCGTCGACGTCCTGATCGGAGTACCCAACCTTGCTGCCGCCGGAGAGCGCACGTCTCGCGATCGCGTACGTGTGGCGATCGCCGGGCGGAGCCTGTTCGAACACCGCGGCCACTTCCTGCATCAACGCATCGCGGCGTTTGATCAGCGTCGCCAGATCGATGGCGTCGTCGTGCACGTCCGCGAGCAGCGCCCGATATTTTTCGGACAGCAGCCAGAGGCGCGCGGCGCTTGCGCGATGCCCGTACACCCGCGGCTCCGAATCGAGCGCCGCGTAGACCGCGCACGCCACGAAGGCGGCGGCCGTCGCGCTTGCGCCCACGATCTGGAAAATCCGTCCGTGCTGCAGCGCGACGAGGCTGCAGACGGCGGCGACGCCGATGAGCGCCAGCATCGCGAGCTTGGTGCGCCAGCCCCAGCGCGCCAGCGTGGCGGCGGCGTCCGCGTGCGCCTGGTACGCGCCCACGACGCTGCCGAAACTCAGACGAACGTGATCGACGACGCTCAATTGAAACATGGGAGCTCCAGAGGGAAGCTCGATGCCGATGCAAGTCCGGAGCCTTCGAGATCGTCGATTTGCAAGGGTTTTCGCAACGGCCGGCGCGCCGGCGCGTCGCGGACGACGACAACCGTGAAATTTTGGGATAGCGGCGCCGGCGGACAATTCGGTGATCCGATGCCGAATCCGTATCGATCGCCGGCGTGACGACGCGCGTCGGGTGCGGCAGGGAGACGGATCGGACGCGGAACGAGACTTGCCCGTCAGCGAGGTTTGCCCATCAAGGAAGGTTCGACATGCAGCAGGCTGCCGGCATCGGTCCGTCCATCATCATCAAAGGCGAGCTGAACGCGCACGAGGACATCATCATCGGCGGACGCGTCGAGGGGTCCGTGCTCGTCGAGGGGTGCAAGCTCACGATCGGTCCTGGGGCGATGATCGTCGCCGACGTCCGGGCGCGCGAAATCGTCGTCGCCGGCCACGTACTCGGAGGGCTCGCCGCGCAAGATCGGATCGAACTGCGCGAGGGATCCGACATCGAAGGGGACATCACGACGCCGGTGCTCCGCATGATGGAAGGCGCGGGGCTGCGCGGACGCGTCGACATGCCCGAACCGGCCGCCGCGGAAGAAGGCGAAGCCGACGGCGACGCGGCGTAAACGGATCAGGATTTCAGGAGCGGCAACCGCACCGGCCGCCCGCCCCGTTCGGCCGAACGGTCGGCGGCAAGGCAAATCTCCATCGTCTTCTGCGCGTCGTGGACGTTGAGATGCGTTTCGCGTCCTTCGAGCACGCACGCGACCAACTCGTCGATTTCTCCCTGGAACGGATGGTGCGAGACGTCGGCGGTCCCGGGCATCTCCGCCTGCACCTTGATCGCCTGCGCGCCCGTCGGCAGCGCTGCCGGCGAGAAGCTGACGTCGGGAAACGGACACGCCTCGCGCAGCGCGTCCAGGGGGAACGGCTCGTCGTTCCAGAGGATCAGGTCATCGCGCAGCGTCGCGCGATCGCCCATCATCTCGACCGAGAACGCGTAGGGCATCTGAAAATCCGTCGAGCTGACAATCTGTCCGAGCACCGGCGCGCGCCGGGCCCGCGAGGGACCCATGCGGAGGTTGACGGCGATTGACGTCGGCCACTCGTAGCCCGCGGTGAAGCGCGTATGATACGCCGACACTTCGGCCGCTTCGAGTCCGGTGCACCACCGGAGCGCATCGACCGCGTGGCATCCCGCCGCCAGCAGATGACTGCGTCCGCTCGCGCGCGTTCGCACCCAGCTCCAGCCCGAATACCAGTCGGTGACGCGCGACAGGTATTGAACCCGCGCGAATCGCAGCGCCCCGAGCCAGCCCGCCTCTCGCAGCCAATGCGCGAATCGCAGGTACGGGTTGTAATGGAGCTCGAACGACACGATCGTGCGCACGCGCGCGCGGCGGACGGCATCGCGAATCTGCGTCAGCTCGCGCGTGTCGAGGCCGGTCGGCTTCTCGAGCAGGATGTGTTTGCCCGCGTGCGCGGCCTGCACGGCCTGGCGTGCATGCAGATGGTTGGGCGTCGCGATCGAGACGATCTCGACGTCGCGCGCCTTCAGGACGTCGGCGTAGCGGGTCGTGTAGCGGACGTCCTCGAGCGTGACGCCGGCCGTTCGCAGCCGCTCCGCGGCGCGCCGCTCGTCGCGAGTGCACAACAGGACGACGCGCGCGTGCGGATTGCGGCGGAACGCGGTGATGTGCTGGACGGCGACCCAGCCGATCCCGACGACGGCGACCCCGAGTGGACGCGGCATCCGGAAACCGCCTTCATGCTAATGCAAACCGCCAAACGCCAAAACAGGTTGACCACCCTCGCTTCGACGTAAGATCCCGTCTCTACGAGGAGAATACCGAGAATGCCGATGATCGAGCGAGTCAGGCACGGCGCGGCCGTCGCCGTGGCGGCGATTGCCATGCTCGCCGCGTGTGGACGCAACACGCCCGCGGGAGGCGCAGGAACGGCCACGAGCGGTCCGCCGGCGGCATCGCCCGCGCTACCTCCGCCGAGCGCGGCGCAGCCGTCCGCGGCGATGCAGCTCACGTCGCTCGGCGACGACGACGTCAAGCTCTACCTCGACGTCATGGAAGCGGCCGCGGACCGCATCGTCCATCCGACCGCTGAGGATCAGCAGACGACGGCGCGCGCAAACAAGGCGATGATGAGCGCCAAACCTGGTCAGGCGCTCCCGCCAGACGATGGCCGCGCGATGATCCGGTTCACGACGATGATGACCAACATGGACCTGATCGTCGCCGAGGAGCGTCGCGTGGACGTGAAGCGATACGAAGGGATACGCGCCATCGTCGAAGACGTCGTGCCGAATCCGGCGATGATCAACGCGCCCGGCATGCCGGCCGCCGCTGCGCCGGCGCCTGCCGATCCGCGGACGAAGAACGCCGAAGAGGCCGCGGCCAAGGTCCTCGAACCGTACAAAGCGCGGATTCAGCGCGTGGAGGCCATCGTGCGCAAGTCCGCGCGCCTGGCACGATGACCATGCGTCGCACACCCATCGTCCTGCTCGCGTGCATTTCGCTCCTCGTCGTGTGCTCCGGGCCGAAGCCCGGCGCGACGGGCGTTCAATCCGACACCTCCGCCGTCAAGGCCCTCGTCGGCGGCACGCTCGTGGATGGCTACGCCGGCCCGCCGATCCGCAACAGCGTCGTCATCATCGAAGGGGACAGGATCAAAGCCGTCGGCCAGGTCGGCACGCTCGCCGTCCCCGCGGGCGCGGACGTGATTTCGACGGAAGGGATGACCGTGCTGCCCGGCCTGTGGGACATGCACGTGCACCTGATGATCGACGGCCACGCCGACTACGATCACTGGGACAAAACGTACGAGTCGCAGTTCGGCTCGGTGATCATGCCGGCGTCGGCGAAGCAGCTCCTCCTCGCGGGCGTCACGAGCGCGCGCGACCTTGGCGCGCCGCTCGAGCCGAGCATCTCCGTTCGCGACCGGATTAACGCGGGTCGCATGCCGGGCCCGACGCTCTACGTGTCCGGGCCGTTCATCCAGCACGAACCGTATCCGGGGACCGAACGCTATCGGTGGGGCGTGCAGGGTGCGGACGACGCGCGCGCGAAGGTCAAGAAGCTCGCGGACGCGCACGTCAACGTGATCAAGCTGATCGATCAGGATCAGATGACGATGGAGGAAGTGATCGCCGTCGTCGACGAGGCGCATCGCAACCGCCTGCCTGTCGTCGCGCACGCGCACCGTCCGGAGGAGATCCGTCGCGGCCTGAACGCGGGCGTGGATTGTTTCGAGCATACCGGCCTCGCGACCGCTCCCGCGTACCCCGACGACATCCTGCAGGCGATCCGCGAACGCACCGCGAAGATGAGCCTTGGACCGTTGTTCTGGACGCCCACGATCGAAGGACTGCTCAATTACGAATACCTTCGAGACAATCCGGAAGCGCTGGACGATCCGGCGTGGCACGAAGGTTTGCCCGCGGAGATCGTGGCCGACATCAGGAAGTCGCTCGAACATCCCGACAGGCTGGCGTACTTTCAGTTGACGGCCGCGCGCCGTCCGACGCTCGCGCGGAAGTTCAACCAGCTTCGCGAGGCGGGCGTCGTCATGCTCGTGGGAACCGACAGCGGCATCCCGATGAACTTTCACAGTCAATCGACGTGGCGCGAGCTCGACGCGTGGGTGAACACGCTCGGCGTGGATGCGATGACCGCCATCCGCGCGGCGACGTATTGGCCGGCGCTGGCGATGAAGGTGGACGGCGAGGTCGGAACGGTGAGCCCGGGCAAGTTCGCCGACGTCATCGCGGTGCGCGGCGACGCGCTGCGCTATATCGCGCTCCTGCAGCGCGTCGACGTCGTCATCAAACACGGCGTCCGTTACAAATAGGTACGCGGCGCTTCGGTGGCGACGTGCTGAGGGCCTCGCCTGCCTCAGGCGCGTGCTGGCGAATCGTGACTTACGGTAGCCGCCCGCGGCGATCGTTCGCGGCGTCACCACTGTCGGGCTGCCGCGCGCACCGGGCCGAAAGTGTCGGGACTCGCGACGCTTTGGCCAAAAGTGCTTCCCGATCGCCCGGATTCGAACAATAGGGCCGCCCATAATCAGTGACTTACGGGGATTGCCGGCGGGGAGTGCGTCTTGCAGCCTTTACCCCATGCGTTGCCTCATCATTGACGACAACGTCGATAGCAGGGACGGGTACGCGGAGTACTTGCGCGCGTTCGGGTTCGACGTGAGCACGCTCGAGGGCGCGACACGCGCGCTCGACCGAATCCGCCGGTGGCTGCCCGACATCATCCTGCTCGACCTCAGAATGCCGCGCCTCGACGGGTGGGCGTTCCTTCGTCTGCTCCGCGGCGACCCCGCGGGCTGCACGGTCCCGGTCGTCGCGGTGTCGGCCTGCGCGTACGCGGAGGATCGCACGCGCGCGGAGCTGGCCGGCTGCGATGCCTTTCTGTCGAAACCCTGCACGCCGGACGTCGTGCTCGCGTGCATCAAGAAGCTGGTCGGGACGACGGCCGCGACGTAGCGCGAACGCGGCGCGCCCGCTTCCTCTCGCACATCTGTCGTCAGCGCCTGCCTGTCGCCACCTGCCAGTGGCGCAGCAGGTGCTGCGCGATCTCCGGCACGCCGGCGCCGTGCGTCACCTGCGCGAAGACGAACGGTCCGTCGCCGCGCATGCGCCGGGCATCGCGTTCCATGACGGCGAGGTCCGCGCCGACGAGCGGCGCGAGGTCGGTCTTGTTGATCACCAGGAGATCCGACTGTGTGATCCCCGGTCCGCCCTTGCGCGGGATCTTGTCGCCGCCGGACACGTCAATCACGTAAATCGTGTAGTCGGCCAGTTCGCGGCTGAATTGCGCCGCGAGGTTGTCGCCGCCGCTCTCGACGAACAGCAGCTCGGGATGGAACTGCGCCATCAGCCGCTCGAGCGCGTCGAGGTTCTGGCTGATGTCGTCGCGGACCGCCGTGTGCGGGCAGCCGCCGGTTTCCACCGCGGCAATGCGCTCGCGCGGCAGCGCCTCGTGACGGACGAGGAACTCGGCGTCTTCCCTGGTGAAGATGTCGTTCGTCACGACGGCGAGCTGATAATCGTCGCGCAGCGCGCGGCAGATCGCCAGCAGCAGCGCCGTCTTCCCGCTGCCGACCGGCCCGCCGATGCCGACGGTGAATGCGCGCGCGCCGAAGTCGCGCGCCAGCGTCGCCGCGCGCGTGTCGAAGGTGCCGGGCCCATGAGCGTGGCCGGGATCGTTGGGATCGTGGTGGAAGAAGAGGCGAGACATATAGGAACTCCAAATAGTGCTAAGGGTGCTGATGGTGCTAACGGTGCTGATGGTGCTGGTGCTAAGGGTGCTACTGGTGCTGATGGTGCCGAATGGTGCAGTGAGCTGCCTCGTGCGCAGCACCTTCAGCCCCCCAGCACCGTTAGCACCGCACCTTTAGCACCCCCGGCACCGTTAGCGCCTTCAGCACTACGATTGAAATAACCGCGAGTACAGCCTGTCGTGCGCCGAATGATACAGATCGAGGAGCGGCGCCGTCTGCGCCAGGTCCGCGTCGTCCAAGTCGCGGCAGCGGTCGAGCGTCTCGTCGAAATCAGCCGCGCACTCGTGCTGCAGTTGCTGCGCCACGAACGCGCCGACGATGCCGAGGCGAACCGACGCGGCGAGGATGCCACGCGCGGCCAGGTAGAGGAACAGACACTGCGTCGTCGCCAGCGGAATATCGAGCGCGCGGAGTGCCGCGCCGTAGACGGGCGCATAGTGCACACAAAGCGAGCGCGCCTCGTGTTCCAACGCGGTCATGCGATTGCCCCACACGCGCACGCACGTGGACAGCAGCGATCGTCCCTGAATGCGGCTCGCCCGGTTCGCGACGGTCGTCGTGAGGAACGCGTCGCAGAGCGCGTCCATGTCGCGCAGGCGACCGGGATCGCGGTGGACGGTGTTCACGAGCGGCAGACCGCTGCGTCCGGCCTGCGCGACGGCGTCGCGCAGGAAACGCCGAAGCGCGGCACCGTCCGGCACTTCGCCCATCTGCCACGCGGCCTCCAGCCCTGACGAATGCGCGAACCCGCCGGACGGAAATGCCGAATCCGCGAGCTGCCAGACAAGCCAACTGTGGGTGCCGGGGGCTGGGTGCTGGGTCATCTCGTCCCGCCGGTCTCAAAACAGAAAATATCGCTGTGCGAGCGGCAGCACGCTTGCCGGTCTCGACCGCAGCTCCTCGCCATCGGCGGTGACGACGTAGGTTTCCGCGTCGACGGTGATCTTTGGCAAGGCGTCGTTCAGCTTCAGATCGCGCTTGCCGATCGACCGGCAGCCGCGGACGGCGGCCAGGCGTTTGGTCAACCCGTATCGCTGCGGCGCCTCCGCGTCGAGGGAGTGCTGCGAAACGAACGCCAGCGACGTCGCGCCCGTCGCGCGCCCGTAGGCACCGAACATCGGCCGCATGACGAGCGGCTGCGGCGTCGGGATGGACGCGTTCGGATCTCCCATCTGCGCCCACGCGATGAAGCCGCCCTTGATCACGAGCTCCGGCTTCACGCCGAAGAACGCCGGCTTCCACAGGACGAGATCCGCGAGCTTCCCCGGTTCGACCGACCCGATTTCGTGTGCGATGCCATGCGTGATCGCGGGGTTGATCGTGTACTTCGCGATGTAGCGCCGGATCCGGAGGTTGTCGTTCGCGCCCCGTTCACCGCCGAGCGGTCCGCGTTCGTGGCGCATCTTGTGCGCCGTCTGCCACGTGCGGCAGATCACCTCGCCGACGCGGCCCATGGCCTGGCTGTCGCTCGACATCATGCTGATGGCCCCCAGATCGTGGAGGACGTCTTCGGCCGCGATCGTCTCGCCGCGGATGCGGCTCTCCGCGAACGCGACGTCCTCCGGGATGTTCTTGTCGAGGTGATGGCACACCATCAACATGTCGAGGTGTTCGTCGAGCGTGTTGACGGTGTAGGGGCGCGTCGGATTCGTCGAGCTGGGGAGGACGTTCGGTTCGCCGCAGACGCGGATGATGTCGGGCGCGTGGCCGCCGCCGGCCCCTTCGGTGTGGTAGGTGTGGATCGCGCGTCCCTTGAACGCGGCGATCGAATCGTCCACGTAGCCCGACTCGTTCAGCGTGTCGGTGTGGATCGCGACCTGCACGTCATGCCGATCGGCGATCGAAAGGCAGCAGTCGATTGCGGCGGGCGTCGACCCCCAGTCCTCGTGCAGCTTCAATCCGATCGCGCCGCTCGCGATCTGCTCTTCGAGCCCTTCGGGCCGCGACGTATTGCCCTTGCCGAGGAACCCGAAGTTCATCGGGATCGCGTCGGTCGCCTGCAGCATCAGCTCCACGTGGCGCGCGCCCGGCGTGCACGTCGTCGCGTTGGTGCCGGTGGCGGGACCGGTGCCGCCGCCGATGAACGTCGTGACGCCGCTGGCCAGCGCGTCGTACGCCTGCTGCGGACAGATGAAATGAATGTGTGAGTCGATGCCGCCGGCCGTGAGGATCATCCCCTCGCCGGCGATCGCTTCGGTCGTGACGCCGACAATCATCCCGTCGGTGACGCCCGCCATCACGTCCGGATTGCCGGCCTTCCCGATTCCCGCGATGCGCCCGTGTTTGATCCCGACGTCCGCCTTGCGAATGCCCGCCCAGTCGACGATGAGCGCGTTGGTGATGACGCAGTCGAGCGCGCGGTCGTCGGTGACGCCCGCCGCCTGTCCCATGCCGTCGCGCAGCACCTTGCCGCCGCCGAACTTGCACTCGTCGCCATAGACCGTGGCGTCCTGCTCGACCTCTGCGACGAGCCCCGTGTCGCCGAGCCGCACGCGGTCGCCGATCGTCGGGCCGTATATGTCCGCATAGTGCCGGCGGCTAATCTGATGGCTCATGGCCGCTCCTGGCGATCCGCGAACGCCTGCGTCCGGACGGCGGCGCTCGCGCGCTCGCGTCCGTCGCGCGAGACAGGACCGTCCGCCAGCGCGTTGCCGCCGTGAATCACGCGATTGCCCGCGATGGCGACGAGACGCACCGTCCGGCGCTCGCCCGGTTCGAAGCGGACGGCGGTCCCCGCGGGGATGTCGAGACGCATCCCGTACGCGGCCGTGCGGTCGAATTCGAGCGCGCGATTCGTCTCGATGAAGTGGTAGTGGCTTCCGACCTGGATCGGCCGGTCGCCGCGGTTGGTCACGGCGAGTTCGACCGTGTCGCGCCGCTCGTTCAGCGTGATGTCGCCGTCCGCGACGGTCGTTTCACCGGGCGGCTCGCTTTCGCGGAACTCTCGCGCGAGGTCCGCCGTCCCGCTCGGCGCCGGTTCCGCCGCGCGCGCCAGAAAGCTCCCGTACAGCGCCAATTCCATGTTGCCGCGCTCGGCGACGATCGGATGATGTACGGTGACGAGCTTCGTTCCGTCGGGGAACGTCCCTTCCACCTGCACCTCGTCGATCATGTCGGGGACGCCGTCCACGACGTCGCCGCGGCCGAGCAGTTGACGGCCGAGATCCATCAGCTCGGCGACCGACCGGCCGTCGCGGATGAATTCGAGGAGTTGCGCCGCGATGAGCGCGACGGCCTCCGGATAATTCAGGCGGAGGCCGCGCGCGAGCCGCTTCTGCGCCAGAAATCCCGCCTGGTGCAGGACGAGTTTGTCCAGCTCTCGCGGCGTCAGGTGCATGACGTCACCATTTGCGCGCCGACGGATCGTCGCCGAGCAGCGCCGGGACGAACGTGAGATGCGCGCGGAGCGCCCGGCCGACCGCCTCGATCGAGACGCCGGCCGCGCGGATGATTGCGCCGCCCGCAAGCGGCGACGCGGAGATGAGCAGGTCGGATCGGGAGGGCACCGGCATGCTGGCGACACGCGCAACGGCGCGCTCCGCGTGATCGCGCAGCGCCGGCCCCGTCAGCACCACGATCGCGAACACGTCGAACCGGCCCATCCGGTCCGCGAGATCGCCGTCGAGCGAGTCGAGCGACAGCGCGTCGTACACGACGAGCCGATCCTCGCACCGCACCGTGATCCGCGTCGAATACCGATCGAACGTCCATCGCTCGCCGGACTCGCGGCGTCCCGACGACATCCAGTCCAGCAGCACGAGCGACGCGCTCTCCGCCAGATCGAATCGCTGCGTTTGCCGGTACGTCGAGGACGCGAAGCAGATCACCGGATCCGGCAACGACACCAGCACGCCGCCGCCCCCTACCGTCGCGTGGAAATCGGCGCTGGTGCCGTTGGGCGAGCGATACACTTTCGTCGCGGCCTGTGTCGAGAGGAACGCCGACGCCCCCTCGTCTATCTGCGCGTGCAGGCGGAGCGCATCACGATCGACGAGGCCGCCGCCGTAGGTCGATGTGTA
>Ga0066710_100003522_pt1 | contig 13396 bp, 11 predicted proteins | sample GraSoiAngelo_159_FD_79666 | JGI IMG/M metagenome (GOLD analysis project Ga0066710, IMG submission 79666) | Grasslands soil microbial communities from the Angelo Coastal Reserve, California, USA - 14_1009_16_40cm | ecosystem: Environmental > Terrestrial > Soil > Grasslands | place: USA...
GAACCGCGAGGGCTGGAAAGTGGGTAAGAAGGGGGTGTATCGGCTGTATCGAGAAGAGGGCTTGACGCTGCGCCAGAGGCCGCCAAACGAATTCGCTGGCCAGCTCGGGGCTAGCCCCGAGCTGGCCAAAGCACAAGCACCTGGAGACTCACCTTGAAGTTGGTACAGAATAAGGGGACCGCTCAGTTTCACGCCAAGCCGCAAAGACGTGAAGCCCCGATCTGGGCCCGCCAAATCAGATTCTTCTCCCGCGATTGCGGGATTAGGATGACAGCGTCAAAGGGTCTTTCGACACGACTGGTGACCGGCTACGGCGTGGTACGGCCGACGAGCACGGGTTGGGTCTCGCGGCGGCCGAGGATTACCTTCACCTGGTCGGGTCTGGTGAGCAGTGGAGAGCCGGGAAAATCTTCGGCGGGCTGGTCTTTGAGGGCTTGGCTCATGAAGTCCATCCAGACGGGGAGAGCGACGCGCGCGCCCTCCTCGCGCGGCCCGAGCGTGCGATGGTCGTCGAACCCCACCCAAACGCCCGCGGTGAGCGAAGGCGAGAATCCGATGAACCAGGCGTCGGAGAAATCGTTGGTGGTCCCGGTTTTTCCGGCCAGGGGACGACTCAGGGACTTAGCGCGCACTCCCGTGCCGGAGTTGATGACTTCGCGCAGCATGGAGATTTCCAGCCTGGCGATGGGCGCGGGCAGGACGTCGGTGACCTGAGGCGGAAAATCGTCCATGACCCGGCCGTCGTAATTGGCGACGCGCGTAATCATGCGCGGCGCGATATGGACGCCGTCGTCGGGGAAGGTGGTGAACGCCGAGGCGTGCTCGAGGAGAGTCAAGTCCGAGGCCCCGAGCGCCAAAGGCAGCACGGGCGTGAGGTGCGACGTGATGCCGAACTTGTGGCAAAGCGCGATCACCTTATTCACCCCCACGCGGTCGAGCAGACGGACGGCGGGAACGTTGCGCGACTCCGCCAGCGCGTGGAGCAAAGTAATCCTGCCTTCGAACTTATCGTCGTAATTGTGCGGCGCCCATACTCCGGAGGCCGTCGAATAGCTCACCGGGACGTCTTCAATCGTATCGAAGGGGCTCGCGCCGTCGAGCAAGGCTTGTGCGTAAACGTAGATCTTGAAGGAGGAGCCCACCTGCCGTTCCGCCTGGAGGGCGCGGTTGAATTTGCTCTCGTTGAAGTCGTATCCGCCCACCATGGCTCGGATGGATCCGGTGGAGTTCTCAATCGCCACGAACGCTCCTTGCACGTCCGGGTACTGGTCGAGGACGGCGCGAAGCGTGGGGCCTTTCGCCTCCTTGATGAGGAACAGGTCCACGTCGCCGGGCGCGAAGAGCTCTTGGGCCGGGCGGCCGGTCCAGGCGAAGTCGGGCGGCTCGAGGCGCGCGATGACGCTCCCGAAGCGCACCGTCACCTGAGGCGGCTTCGCGTCCATCACCAGCCCGTGCACCCAGCTTCCCACGGCCAGCGGTTTTCTCCAATCTTGGTCCTCGAAGGTCGCGAGCGTTGCCTTTCCCCCGTTCGGGAGGGGGACCGGGGTCTTCAAAATGTTGGTTTCCGGCCCGCGCCAGCCGCGCCGCTTGTCGTCGTCGTGCAGGCCCTGGGCGAGCGCCTGTTCCGCGATTCGCTCCAAGCGCAGGTTCAAGGTGGTGTAAACCTTCAGCCCCTTCGACTGCACTGTCTCCGAGCCGTACCTTTTCTCCAGGAACTGCCGGACCTCCTCGACGAAGTAAGGAGCGAAGTTGTAATTCCAATGTTGGATATTAAGGCCGAGCGGCGCCTCAGCGGCCTTGACGTACTGCTCGCGGGTGATCTTCCCGGTTGTGAGCATGGCAGCGAGGACGAGGTTGCGGCGCGCCTTCGCCCGATCAGGCCGCAAAATGGGCGAATACCCCGTCGGAGAGCGCGGGATGCCAGCGAGCAGGGCGGCTTCCGGCAGCGTCAGCTCGTTCAGGTGCTTGCCGAAATAGAACTCGGAAGCCGCTTCGAAGCCGAAGTTTCCGTGGCCGAGCGGAATGATATTGATATACATGGTGAGGATTTGCGCTTTGGTGAAATAGCGCTCGATCTGAATGGCGACGAGCATTTCCTGGAATTTCCTTCGCCAGCTTTTTTCCGTGGTCAGGAACAGGAGGCGGCTCAATTGCTGCGTCAAGGTGCTGGCGCCCTGCGCCTTCTTCCATTCGAACAAGTCCGTCAGCCCCGCCCGCACGATTCGGATGACGTCCACACCCCAGTGACTCTCGAAATGACGGTCCTCGATCGAAAGCACGGCGTCTTTCAGGACCGGCGGAATCTGGGCGTAGTTGACAATCACGCGGTGCTCGAGCGCGAAGCTGCCGATGACCGTGCCGTCGTCGGCGTAAAGCTGCGTCATTACGTCCGGACGATAGTCTTCAAGCTGCTCGACGCGCGGCAGGTCGGAGGAATAGACGAAGACCAGCCCGGCAAGCGACCCGAGGCCCGCCGCGAGCAGCAAGAGAGTCAGATAGGCGAATTCGCCAAAGATCCTCAGGCTGCGCGCGAGCAACGGCCGGCGCTCGTACCGCGCTGGCGTGGCAAAGAGCGAAAATCCCGGCTCATCCATGAGGATCAGACCCTAAAACCATTCTAGGTTCGAGCGCGCGGGCAGTCAAATCCGCCGTTTATATTTTGGCTTGCTTTGGTTAGAATAAATCTATTAGGCTTCTGGGAGTGGGCGGCCTCACTGGCGGGAGCTGTCCTAATTCTGTGATGTAGCGCCCCGATTCATCGGGGCAGATGGCAGTTCCGCGCTTGCGTGACGAGCGCTACGTCTCAAATTAGGAATGAGTCACTGGCGGACCGTCTGCGAGCCCAGGCTGGGAGCGCCGAAAGGACGCCATTTGGGATCCCCTGACGGAATTGCGGCGGTAAAACCATGCGCATCAAATTTTGGGGGGTGAGGGGTTCCACACCCACACCGGAGCGCCGGAATTCCCGCTACGGAGGCAACACCCCCTGTGTCGAAATCCGGCTTGCCAACGGGACCCTGATAATTCTTGACTGTGGCAGTGGTCTGCGGGCTCTCGGCAAAAACCTTCTGCGCGAGTTCGGCGAGCGGCCGATCCGCGGCTACATCTTCCTGACGCATTTCCACTGGGACCACATTCAGGGCATTCCTTTCTTCCTGCCGCTCTACAGGAAAGGCAACGCCTTCCTATTCCACTCGGTGCTGCGCAAGGGAAACGAACTTCAGGGGGCGGTGGAAGGGCAGATGGTCGGTCCTTATTTCCCCGTGAACATGAGTGTTATGGGGGCGGAGCGCGATTTCCACGATTTGGACGAGCACCCGGTCAACCTGAACGGGGCGACGATCAGCTCGGCGCCACTCAACCACCCTCAGGAATGTGTTGGCTACCGCATCGAGGCCGATGGCGGAGTGTTCGTCTTCGCCACCGACACCGAACCCGGGTCGGCTTTCCATGACAAGACGGTGCGGGAACTCGCTCGGGGGGCGGACGTTTTCGCCTACGACGCCCAGTACACACCGGAAAAGTTGGCCGCCGATAAGAAAGGTTGGGGCCATAGTTCGTGGCTGGAGGGCACTCGAATCGCGAGCGAGGTGGGCGTCAAGCACCTGGTTCTTTTCCACCACGACCCCGACCACGACGACTTCTTCGTGGACGGCTTGGTCGAAAAGGCGCAGCAGGAGTTTCCGCGTGTCTCCGGCGCTTCCGAGAGCACGGAGATCATGCTTCCCAAAGGCTCTGCTCGCCAGGCGGACCTTGTGGCCGAGTCGAACCGCCGGCAGGAGAACCGGTATCAGATTGAGCTGCCCGTCAGGGTCGAGTGGGGCCGATCGGGCGGCCAAATGTACACCGCGGATGGCGTTTCCCGGGATGTCTCCCGCAGGGGGATTTATTTCGTCACCTCCGGCGAGGTGCGCTCCTCGCAGCCAATCCAATTGGAGCTTGTCATTCCGGACGAAGTGACTCATCGTGGAGATGAGACTATCCGATTCCTCGTCCAGCCGGTTCGGCAGGACGACTTGAACGGCGCTCACGGCCTCCCGCAAGCGAAGACAGGCGTAGCCGGGCGCATTTATCCCGAAGAGGCTCCACCCATCGCCCCTACCGGGCTCGAAGAGGAAGACGAAGCCCCGTAGAGCCTTCCCCAACAAGCCAATGCATGAGGATAAGCCTTACGGCCGGAATCGAGCCGCTAGCTTATCGTAGGTCGAGCGAAGGTCTTCGGGCAGGAGCCGTGTTTCGCCGATCACCGCCATGAAATTGTCGCTTCCCACCCAGCGCGCCAGAATGTGCAAGTGAAGGTGGTCTCGAACGCCGGCCCCCGCGGCCTGACCGAGGTTCATCCCCCAATTGTATCCGCCGGGGTGGTAAACCGCTTCCAAAGCGGTTTGGTAAGCCTGCGCGAGCTTCATCATCTCCTGAAGCCTCTCCGCGTCGAGCCTGGGGAAATCCGCTAGATGCTCGTAAGGAACGATCAAAGCATGACCGACAGTGTAGGGAAACTTGTTTAAGAGGATGAAATTCCAGCGGCCACGGAAAAGGATCAAAGATTCGCGGTCGCCCGCCGGATCGCCCTTGGGAAGCTCACAGAAGACGCACTGGTCAGACTTGCCGACCTGACTGACGTAGCTGTACCGCCAAGGGCTCCAGAGGTAATCCATGGCAGAGGGCTGGACGCCGCGCCGTTAGGCGGGGGCTCAGGCGGAAATGCCTCCCGGAGCTGGGGGGACGGACGGGCTGGCCGTGGGAGGCTCGGAGGCCTGAAGCCCGTTCACAATGTCCTTCAATTCCTTGCTGGGCTTGAAAAACGGGATCTTCTTCGCCGGGACATCCACTCGCACGCCGGTCTTGGGATTCCGGCCCGTGCGCGCCTTGCGCTGGCGGGTGCGGAAACTCCCGAATCCACGGATCTCAATCTTGTCCCCGGCGCGAAGCGATTTTACGATGCTTTCGAATACGCTCTCGACGATGATCTCCGATTCTTTTCTCTTCAACTCCACGGCCCGCGAGATACCGTCAATGAGGTCAGCTCTAGTCATAGTCGTCTCCTCGAAAGTGCGAACCCGCCGGGGTCGGTCCTTCCGGCGATTCCGATTGCCTCGAGCTCTTTGATCCTAAGCGTGCGGCTCCCCGCCCATCGCCGCGGGCTTCGCCGGAGCCAGCGGGGCGGGTTCCGCGGGAAGCAGACCCGCGGACGAAAGCGCCTGCATCATGGTCGAAGGGCTCTCCGGCCGCTTCGTTTTTTCGGGCGGAGGCTCGGGGGCGGGGGCCGTGCGCAGGCTCAACCCAACCTTTTTTCCCGCCGGCTCCAGGCGGATCACGCGAAACTCGTGTTCGCTTCCTGCTTCGAGCGGCTTTGGGCCAGCCTGCTCTTCGCCTCCCATTTCGGAAGAGTGGCAGAGTCCCTCGATGCCGTGGCCGAGATCCACGAAGGCGCCAAAAGACACCACGCGCGCGACTTTGCCCTTCACGGTGTCGCCCACCTTGATTTTTGAATCAAGCGCCATCCAGGGATCGGTCTCGAGTTGCTTCATGCCGAGCGACAGGCGGCGCTGCTGACCGTCCAGGCTCAGCACCACGGCGCGCACCAACTGCCCTTTGTGCACGATCTCGGAAGGATGCTTCGGCTTCTGAGTCCAGGAGAGGTCCGAGATGTGGATCAATCCCTCCACGCCGTCCTCGAGCTCGGCGAAGGCCCCGAACTCGGTCAAGTTCCGGATGCGCGCTGAAACCACCGCGCCCACTTTGATGCGGTCCGAAAGCGTCGTCCAGGGGTCGGGCAGCACTTGCTTCAAGCTCAGCGAAATCCGCCGCTGAGCGGGATTGAGGTCGAGCACCGCGACCTCGGCCAGTTCGCCCGGCTGGACGAGCTTCGAAGGGTGTTTGGGCCGCCGGCTCCAGCTCATTTCGCTGACGTGGACCAGGCCCTCAATCCCGGGCTCGAGTTCGACAAACGCCCCGTAGTCCGTGACGCTCATTACCTTCCCTTTCAGGCGGCTCCCCACCGGATATGCCTTGGGGGCTTGCTCCCACGGATCGGGCGTGAGCTGCTTGAGGCCGAGCGAGATGCGGCCCTTCTCGGCATCGTATTTCAGCACCTTGACGCGCAACTCCCGCCCGACTTGGACGACTTCGGAGGGATGGCGCACGCGGCCCCAGGCCATGTCGGTCACATGGAGCAGGCCGTCCATGCCGCCGAGCTCGAGGAAAGCGCCGTAGTCGGTAATGTTCTTGACCCGGCCGGTGACCTCGGCGCCCTCGTGGATCCTGGAGAGCAGTTCGGCCTTGCGGAGGTCACGTTCCTCTTCGAGGACCAGCTTGCGGCTAACAACCACGTTATTACGCTTACGATTTACTTTAATAACCTTACAGATAATCTCCTGTTGAAGAAGCGATTCGATGTTGTGGAGAGGACGCAGGTCCGCCTGGGAGCCGGGCAGGAAGGCGCGCACGCCGATGTCCACCATCAGCCCGCCTTTGATGCGCTCCAGCACTCGCCCCGAAAGGTTGGTCTGGTCGCGATGCGCGAGTTCGATCTTTTCCCAGACCTGGACCGCCGCGGCTTTTTGCCGGGAAAGTGTGATCGTGCCTTCCTGCTCGTCGAAGCGCTCGACCCACAGAGGCACGACGTCGCCGGGTGAAACGGTCAGAGCGCCGTCTCGGGTTTTGAATTCGCCGACTGCAAGGACGCCTTCCGCCTTCATCCCTACGTCCACCAGCACATCGGTGTCGGTGATTTTTACGATGGTCGCCTGGACGATTTCTCCTTCGTGGCGCGCGGCGGCTGGGAGCGTGGCCAAATCCGCGCCCATGATTCCGGGGTCGGCCGAATCGGCCGGTTCGGAAACAGGGCTGGGCACCGCCGCCTCGGCTTCCGGGGCCTGTTCGAACACCTCTAGGGAATGCAGGACTTCCTCCGAAGACATTGAACGCCTCCCACCCCTCCGACCCGACACTACTTGAAACAGGAATACTTATTCTATCGTTCGCAAAGCGGGGAGTCAATGCGCGCTCGTCGTCTGCGCTTTATTCGGTGTGGAATTGGCACCCGGCCTGCTTAATGGAACGCCGGTAATCATCCGAATTCATTTCCACGAGCTTGCACATCTCGTACAGGCGCGAGCAGAGCGTTGTCCCGAGCTGGCTGAGCGAGCGCTCCACGTCAAGGGGCTCGCCCGAAGGCGAGTTGCGCTTCTCGCCGTCCGACCCTCCCCCCATGGGCAACGTAGTGGTGATGAGCGTGGTCTTCTTCTGGTTGTATCGGGAGTTGATGATGTGAGCCAGCGTTTCCTTGACCCAGTTGCTCGGGTCGCTCGCGGCCATTTCGTCGAGAAGCAACACTTCCGCGTCAAGCACCGGCTGGAGGACTCGCAGCTCGGAGGTCTCGGAGACAGGGTTGTAGCTGTCGCGGATCTCCTTCAGCAAGTCGCGAAAATCGTAGAAGAGGCAAGCGACGCCTTTTTCGAATACCAGCTCACGCAGCACCGCCACGGCAAGATGAGTCTTCCCGACACCGGTGGTCCCATAAAACAACAAGCCAAACTCGGCGGGGTATTCCTCCACAAAGCGGCGAGCGAAGAACAGCGCCCGCTCCAGCGTCGCGTTGCGCCGGCCCGTGTCCTTGTCCTTTCGGATGTCGAAATTCTCAAACGTGCAGTGCTCGTAGCGGCGCGGGATGCGCGCCTGGTCAAGAAGCCGCTCCGAACGCTCGGTCACTCGGCAGTCGCAGCGCTCGACAGCCCGGACGCCGTCGCGCTCCACGGGCTTCCAGCCCGTCCCTTCGCACACTTTGCAAATGGGATTCGCCACCAGACGATTCTAAATCAGGTTCGAGCCCCGCGGGGAAGTATTGATGGACAGCTGCCCCTGGCGGTTCCCGCATACGCTGGAGCCCAAGAGCCCCCACTCACAGCTCAACACGCCGTGAGTGTGCCACCCATAAGCTCTATGTCGGATCCTACCTCGGCGACATTGAGGCAAGCTCTGCAGCGGGGTTGAAAAAGGTGCGACGCCGGAGGCATCATGGGGAAGATTCCAGCTTCTCCGCGATTTCGAGCATCATGGTGACTGTGTTCCAGTTTCTGGCCGTTCCCGTCGTCTTCAGTTCTCTCTCGATGGCAGGCCACGAGAGTTTTGAGCGTCCAGCCCCATTGGGAAAATAGATGTAGAGCTCCCTGCCCTCGATGTGTAACTCTTCGGGATCGGTCTTGATAGTAAGAATGTTTTTTCGAGCTTCGGGACAGGGATCGCTAGCGAGAAAATCAACCAAGAGTTTGCTCGGTTCGATGCCGCGCCGCCTGGCGAACGGGTTTCTGGCGACTACGCTTCTCATTTCGGACGTTGTGCGGACGATGACGTCTGTACGAAAACCGAATCTACGTTCGACGCCGTTCTCTAGGCGTCTGGTTAAAGCGGCCAGATCGGGCTCTTGTGTGCCGAAGATGACGTTGCCGCTCTGAACATAAGTCTGCGGGTTGAAGAGCTTCAGGGATTTGCAGAGGTCGCGGAGAGCCCCCATCTTGATCCGATTGTGGGAAGGTAAGTTGACGCCGCGCAGCATGGCAACAACAACGGTCATAGGGAGCCAGAGTATATCGCGCGCGGAATGCGGATTCCATGCGCGGGTGGCACATTCAGGCGGCTTTCTAGCCTCCCAGCGCCTGCCTACCGCAGGCAGGGTAGGCATGTCTCGGATTTCCGCCGGTTGCTTGGCTTGGCATCCATCGGCGTTGGCGGCATGCCAGATTCCGGCGGTTTCCCCCGCCGCGGCCACGGGCTTCGGTGACCGGGCTGTGCGCTGGGGCCAGCCGTACTCCGGCCGCCACTACAGTGGTTTCGAACGCTGGTTATTTTCCTGTCGGGCGCGAGCGGACGATGTGGGGCTGGCCGACGCGCATCAGCGCCGTGCGCATTCGTTCCGCGTCAACCGGTGGCCGCTCGAAGATTTCTTTCTGGACGAATTCCACGAAGGCCTGCATTTCCTTCTCCATCTCCGACATCCGCTCGCGCATGTTCAGGATGATGTGGATGCCGGCGATGTTCACCCCCAGGTCGCGCGCCAGCTTCAGAATGAACTCCAGCCGCTCGAGGTCGCTCTGAGTATAAAGGCGCGTATTGCCATTCGAGCGCGAGGGCAGCAGAATCCCTTCCCGCTCGTAGAGGCGGAGCGTCTGCGGGTGGATGTTGTACATCTCCGCCACGGCCGAGATCATGTAGCCGGCCTTGCTTCGGGTTTTGCGACCGCGCTTGGCCATGGAAATAGAGAAGTCAGAAATCAGAAGTTAGAAGCCAGAAGAAAGAAGACAGAAGAGAAGCTTCGCGACCCGCACCGCACTCGAGTTTCTTGATGGGCGTATTTCATCGTGATTTCTGACTTCTGCCTTCTGTTTTTCGCATCCTCACTTCGTAGCATCCTTCATCAACCCCTCGCGCGGGTCCTGGGGATTCAGCCGCTCCATTTCGCGCAGCAATTCCTTGGTGCGTTCGTCGGCCACGCGCGGGACGACGACCTGAACTTCCACGAACTGGTCTCCGCGGGCGTTGGCGCGGAGCGACGGCGCGCCCTTGCCGCGCAGACGGAGCTTTTGTCCGCTCTGAGTGCCGGGCGGAATGCGGATGGTGCTCGGGCCATCCAGGGTCGGCACTTCCACCTTGGCGCCGAGCGCTGCTTCCGTCACGGTTACGGGGAGCTTTACATAGATGTTGTCGCCCTTGCGCTCGAAAACCGGGTGGGGATCAACTTCGGTCACAATAAAGAGGTCGCCGGGCGGGCCACCGTTCGAGCCCGCGTTGCCCTTTCCCGCCACACGGACGCGCGAGCTGGTATCGACGCCCGGCGGAATTCGCACGTCGAACGACTCGGGCCTTCGGACTTGACCTGCCCCGCGACAGACGGGACAAGGCGGCTTCTGCCGGCCCGTGCCGTGGCAGACGGGGCAGCTTACCGAGAACCGCATGGCGCCGACCACGCGGTTGGTCTTCCCGCTGCCTCCGCACTCAGCGCAGGTGACGCTTTTCCCGCCCGCCGCGCCCGTGCCGTTGCAGGCCGCGCAGGTTTCGCTGCGCGCGGCCGTAAAACGCACCTGCGCTCCGCGAATGGCTTCCCAGAAACCCAGGTGCATGCGGTGTTCGAGGTCTGTGCCGCGCTCGGGGCCCTCGGGTTTGGGGGTTCCTCCGCGCGAGAAAATTTGTGAGAACAAGTCGCGGAACCCGCCGCCGGAGCCGCCACCCTTCTCCCCCTCGGAGCCGATATCGGAAAAATCGAAACCGGAAAAATCGAAACCCGGGCCTCCCGCTCCGGCCGAAGAGGGCGCAGGGCCCGGGCCGCCGGGCGGGATGTTGTCCGAGTAGAAGCCGAATTGGTCGTAAACTTTCCGCTTCTTCTCGTCGCTCAGGACTTCGTAGGCCTCCGAGATCTCTTTGAACTTTTCTTCCGCGGCCTTGTTGTTCGGATTAACGTCGGGATGGAACTTGCGGGCGAGGCGCCGGTAGGCCTTACGGATCTGCTCGGGCTTGGCGTCACGAGCTACGCCCAGTGTCCCGTAATAGTCTTTTTGCGTGCCTACAGGCATGGAATTTCCTGTCAATTCTCAGCGGGCGCGCCGGAATTCCATTGGTTACTCTTCCGCCCAAGGACTCGCGGCCTGTTCAGTTGCTCCCCGCCCGAATCTGCGATAACTTAGGGACGGGAGTTGAATATGGGCGCGACGGTTGAAATTCCTGTCGAACTGTATAACAAGTGGCTTCGGGCCGGGGAAGCGCTTGACGAATGGCACGACGCTTTCGAAGATTTTCTTATCTTTAACAACCCCGCCCTCGTGCGCAGGCTCCGCGAAGCGCGGCAACAGCAACTGTCCGGCAAAACGCGTCCTTGGGAAGAGTTCAAACGCGACTTCGCGGCCTCGCGGAAGCGGGCACGTTGAGCCTTCATTTCGCCACTGTCCGGGCCTGCCCGCGCTGTTTCGAGATTGTTCCTTCCATACCGCCCGGAGAACCGTTTGGCGGAAATGCGCAGTGCGTACACGATCGTAACCACCCGTCGCTTCCAACGGGACTTCAACGAGCTCGACCTCTCGGTCGCCCGCCGGATTATGAAAAAGATCGACCACCTTGCGGCGCATCCGGAACTGGTCTCGCAACCGCTTCGGAACCCACCGCCTGGCCTGGAGGGCGTCCACAAGTACCGCGTGGGGGACTACAGAATCCTCTTGTGGGCGGATCACCATTCCCAAGTGCTCACTCTCCACGCTGTCGCGCACCGCAGCGAAATTTATCGGAACCTTTAAATATTCGGAAGGGCGGCGATAGACCTTAGGGATCTGCTCGGGCTTGGCGTCACGCGATACGCCCGGTGTCCCGTAACAGTCTTCTTGCGTCCCGACGGACATTGTCCCTTATTCGGTCATGATGGAAGTCGTTCAACGCGGCTCAGGGGCAGAGCCTGTTAATTCTTGTTCGCGGCCGCATTCAGACTCAAATGATCCGGGCAGTGGGACACCATCCACTCGGCGAGGTGCTTGTGGATTTCCGCCACCGGAGCCACCGGCGGCCACTGGTCGAATTCGATTTCGATAAACTGCCGGAAGCGGCAGTTCGGGCATTCCACACCGACGCGGGCGAGATGCCCCGGAGCGCGCTCGCTTTCTTGCTTGCCTTGAGTCGGATTGGCTGTCATCTGAGTCCCCCGCTCTGCTTAGTTTTTCTTCTTCTTCTCCTCGTCCACGACTTCGGCGTCAATGACCTCGCCTTCGCCTTTGGCCTTGCCGCCCGAGCCGCCGTCGGATGAGGCACCCGCTCCCGCCGCATCGGATGGAGGCTCGCCGGGGCTTGGCCGAGCCTGCCGGTACATCGCTTCCGCCAGCCGATGCGAAGCCGTCGTCAGCCGCTCCACGGCGGCCGTGATCTCGTTCGTATTTCCGGATTTAATGGCCTGCTTGGCCTCTTCGAGGGCCGCTTCAATCTGCTTCGCGTCGGCGTCCGAAATCTTGTCGCGATGCTCTTTTAGCGTCTTCTCCGTCGAATAGACCATCGCGTCCGCGCGGTTCTTGACCTCGACTTCGTCTTTATTCCGGCGGTCATCCTCGGCGTGGAGTTCGGCCTCTTTGGTCATCTTCTCGACCTCCTCCTTGCTGAGCCCCGACGAGGAAGTAATGGTGATCTTCTGCTCGCGGCCGGTTCCCAGGTCCTTAGCCGAGACGTTGAGAATGCCATTCGCGTCAATATCGAACGCCACCTCAATTTGCGGGACGCCGCGCGGAGCGGAGGGAATCCCCACCAGATGAAACTTGCCCAGCGTGCGGTTGTCTCGCGCCATCGGCCGCTCGCCCTGCAGCACGTGGATCTCGACCGAATTCTGGCTGTCCGAAGCGGTCGAAAAGATTTCCGCCTTGCGCGTGGGGATGGTCGTATTACGCTGGATGAGGGAAGTCATCACACCCCCCAAGGTCTCGACCCCGAGCGTCAGAGGCGTCACGTCCAATAGCAGCAGGTCCTTGACTTCGCCTCCGAGTACCCCGGCCTGGACCGCCGCGCCCACCGCCACCACTTCGTCCGGGTTGACGCCCTTGTGCGGCTCTTTGCCGCCAAACAGGTCCTTCACAATTTGTTGAATGCGCGGGATGCGCGTCGAGCCGCCCACCAGCACCACCTCGTCAATCTTCGCGGGCGTCATCCCGGCGTCCTTCATAGCCTGCTTCACGGGGCCCACCGAGCGCTGAAACAGGTCTTCCGACATTTGCTCGAAGCGCGAGCGCGTCAACTTCATCGTTAAGTGCTTGGGGCCCGAAGCGTCGGCGGTAATGAAGGGCAGGTTGATTTCCGTCTCCAGTACCGTCGAGAGCTCCATCTTGGCTTTCTCGGCCGCCTCTCTAAGCCGCTGCAGGGCCATCCGGTCCTTGGAGAGATCAATTCCCTGGTCCTTACGGAACTCCTCGACGATCCAATCCATGATGCGCTTGTCAATGTCGTCGCCGCCCAAGTGCGTATCGCCGTTCGTGGCCTTCACTTCGACCACGCCCTCGCCGACTTCGAGAATCGAGATGTCGAAGGTACCGCCGCCAAAATCGTAGACAGCAATCGTCTCATCCTTCTTCTTGTCGAGGCCGTAGGCCAAGGCCGCCGCCGTGGGCTCGTTGACTATGCGCAGCACGTCAAGGCCCGCGATCCTGCCCGCGTCCTTCGTCGCCTGCCGCTGAGCGTCGTTGAAATACGCCGGCGTGGTGATAACGGCCTGCGTCACCTTCTCGCCCAGATACTGCTCCGCAGCGTCCTTCATCTTCTGAAGAATCATGGCCGAAATCTCCGGTGGCGAGTACTCCTTGCCTTGCGCAACCACGCGCACGTCCCCGTTCGAAGCGGCGATAACTTTATATGAGACGGTCTTGACCTCGCTTTGGACTTC
>Ga0066710_100003523_pt1 | contig 13396 bp, 11 predicted proteins | sample GraSoiAngelo_159_FD_79666 | JGI IMG/M metagenome (GOLD analysis project Ga0066710, IMG submission 79666) | Grasslands soil microbial communities from the Angelo Coastal Reserve, California, USA - 14_1009_16_40cm | ecosystem: Environmental > Terrestrial > Soil > Grasslands | place: USA...
ACCGGCGTGGACTCGAGCGCATCGATTGCTATAACACCCAAGGCGAGCCAGACGATCACGTTCGCCAATCCGGGCGCGCAGAACCTCGGAACCACACCAACGTTGACGGCAACGGCATCATCAGGATTGACACCGACTTTCACGTCGTCGACCACGGCCGTTTGCACGATCACCTCGAGCGGCGCCCTGACACTTGTCAAGGCGGGCACCTGCACGATCGCCGCCGACCAGGCCGGAAACGGCAGTTTCCTCGCGGCCCCGCAAGTCAGCCGATCGTTCACCGTTGGTGCGGTTGCTCCGGATGCGCCGACGATCGGAACGGCGACGGCGGGCGATACTCAAGCCACCGTGGCATTCACCGCGCCCAGCTTCAACGGAGGTGCGACGATTACGCTGTACACGGCCACTGCGACTCCGGGCGGCGCCACGGCGACGGGAACATCGAGCCCGATCACGGTGACGAAACTGACGAATGGCACGAGCTATACGTTCACAGTGAGAGCGACCAGCTCTGCCGGAATCGGCGCGCCGTCCGTTGCATCGAATGCGGTCACGCCGAAAGGACCGCAGACGATCACATTCGACAATCCGGATCCCCAGACCTTCGGTACCACGACGACATTGAAGGCGACTGCTTCATCGGGTTTGGCGCCGTCCTTCACCTCATCGACCACCAGCGTGTGCACGATCACAGCGGGCGGTGCGCTGACGTTTGTCGCGGCGGGCACGTGCACAATCAAAGCCGATCAGGAAGGTAACGATAGTTTCGCGCCGGCGCCGCAGGTGACGCGCAGCTTTACGGTCGACAAAGCGCCGCAGGCGATTGTCTTCGGAGCGCTCGCCAATCGTGTATTGGGGAGCGGCAGCGCGTCATTCGACGTGAGCGCCACCGGAGGCGGTTCCGGCAAGGCGGTGGTCTTCTCTTCGAACACCCCAGACGCCTGCACGGTGTCCGGAAATACAGTGACCGTCAAGGGCGCGGGTATTTGTACGATCGCGGCCAATCAGGATGGAAGCCCGAATTTTGCGCCGGCGGCAACGGTCACGCGCAGTTTCGTCATCGCGTGCTCCGAGAAGTGCCGTGCCAGTTCCGTTCCATATTCGATCGACAAAGGCGGCTCGACGTTCGTACCACTGGGGACGCAGGACAATACCGACACCGTTGGATTCGGCCGGCTGCTGTCCGCCGACGGCACGCCGCTTCCATACGGATTTGCCATCGTGGGATACCGGGAAAACGGAGTGCTTGTCGCGGAAGCGGGTATGCCAGGCGTCCAGCCGGTTCTTTCCGGACGGTTGTTCGCGGAAGTCAATGGGCCGATCACGACAGGTATTGCCTTCGCGAATCCCGGCACTGCGCCGGTCACGGTTTCCTTTTTCTTCACGGACCAGAGCGGTACCTCTGGTAAGCCGAGCAATTTCGTCATCGGTCCGAAATCGAAGATTGCCCGGTTCATCAACGAGGCGCCGTTGAACAGCACTAAAGTCTTCACCGGAACGTTGACGTTCACGGCAACGTCGCCGGTGGGCGTGGTGTCCATTCGCGGGTTGGTCAACGAAAGGAGCAACTTCACGTATACATTGCAGACGATTTGTCCGCTGGACACAGCAGCAACGTCGACCAGTCCTGTGGTGATGGCGCACTTTGCGGACGGAAACAGCTGGACAACGCAGGTGCTGCTGGTGAATCCGACCGACCAGCCAATACGCGGCACAGTTCAATTTATCGGCGAGGGAAGCGGCAGCACGGCGGGAGCGCCATTGAAGGTGACTGTGAACGGCAAAAGCGCCTTGTCTTTCGACTATTCGATTCCGGCCCGGGCATCCGTGAAGCTCGACACCCCGGGTACCGGAACGACGATTCAGATCGGATCGGTACGGGTAACACCGGCCAAAGGCTCGATAGCGCCATCCGGATATACGTTGTTCGCATACAGGATGAACGGCGCGACGGTAAGCCAGGCGTCGGTTGCAGCGCAGTCGTCCGCATCGGCGTTCCGCATGTACGTGGAATCGATCGGCGGGTCGGAGACGAGTGGCCCGATCCGGAGCGGAGTTGCGATCGCCAACATGGCGTCCACACCTGCGACCATAAAGCTGGAGTTGACGGCCCTGAGCGGAACGGGCCAGGTTTACACGCAGTCGATCCAGGTGCCGGCCAACGGTCACGTTTCGAAGTTCACCGAAGAACTGATACCAGGCTCCAGTCTGCCGGCCCGCGGCATCCTGCGGGTCAGTTCCGAATCCGGCCAGCTAGCGGTTACCGGGCTTCGCATGCGCACAAATGAGCGCGGCGAGCTGCTGGCCACAACAATGCCCGCGATCAACGAACAGGCGTCTGCTGATATCGGAGAGCTGGTTTTCCCCCACGTCGTCGACCGGGGCGGATATACCACTCAGTTCATCCTGTTCAATTCAACGCCGTCACAGAGCACTGTCGGAACAGTCGAGTTCTACGATGAAAATGGAAAGTTGGTGGACGTCACTTACTAATCGGTCGAGAACCTCGTAACGCCATGTTCGCCGGTGGACAGGAAATCCCATTTGCGAACAGCGGGGGCGTCTTAACAGACTGTAGCGGCGCTCTGTGAAGGTGTGGCTGAATTGGCAGGTGCGACAATTCCCCTCCTAAGTTAGGAGGGGAGGCTGCGCCATTAATAAGATGTCGCGAAGCCACCAAAGCAGGCGCAGACGGGGTGGTTCCACAGTTAAATCTTGAAACACGTTGCTTTGGAACCACCCCGCCTGCTCGGCCTTTTTTTGAACTTAATGGCCTCGCAGGCACCCCTCCTAACTTAGGAGGGGAGTTTCAGAACGCGCATTTGTAATCGGCGGTCATAGACGGCCGCTACAGCTGCCAAAGTTTTGGGGATGGCCTTTCAGGTGCTAGAGTCGAACTGCAGACCATATGTTGCTTCGTCACACCTGGAGATTGAGGCTGCTTGAAGATGTCTGGCGCGATGCTTTCTACAGCATTCGCCAGCTTCGGCGCAGGCCCGCTTTCACGCTGGCTGCTGTCCTGACGCTCGCCCTCGCAATCGGCGCGAATGCTTCGATCTTCGCAGTCGTTGAGCGGGTAGTGCTGAATTCGTTGCCCTATCCGGACTCGGATCGGCTGATCCAACTGGATCACGGCTTTCCCAGTCTGAACCTCCCCTCAGGCGTCGGGATGACTGTGGGACTCTATCATCAGTATCTGGATCGCGCGCGCACCCTTGATGGCGTGGCGATCTTTCGGACCGACGAACTGACGCTAACCGGTGGAGGCGAACCGGAACGGATCCGAGTGACAAGTGCGACGACGTCACTGGCGTCCGTGCTCCGATCGCGGCCCGCACTGGGGCGTTGGTTTACGGACGAGGAGGGCGCAGTGGGTGCTGCGCCGGTGGCTGTCCTGTCACACGGGATGTGGATGCGCCGGTATGGCGGCGACGTTCGTGTGCTCGGTCGACCGATGATGTTGAACGGTGTTCCCACAGAGATCGTCGGCGTTATGCCGGCGTCGTTTGTCTTTCCCGATTCGCGAGTCGATGCGTGGATCGCACAGCAGGTTACGCGATCAAGTGGGTTCGGACTGCCTTTCAGGTTCCTTGGTATCGCACGGTTGCGCGATGGGGCGACCCTTGCGAAGGCGCGCACGGAACTCAACGGTCTGATCGCGGACCTCCCAAAGGCATACCCGGGCGATCGCGGTGTGTTGGGAAACGTTGGAGACGGAAAACTGACGTCGACACCCATGACACTCAAAGAGGCGACCGTCGGGCAGGTCGAGCGCGCGCTTTGGATCTTGTTAGCTTCGGTCGGACTTGTGCTGTTGATCGCATGCGCAAACGTGGCGAACCTGTTCCTGGTCCGCGCCGAAACCCGACAGCGGGAAATTGCCGTCCGCCGGGCGCTCGGTTTAGGCGCCGGCGGCACCGCACGTCTCTTCCTGGCGGAGAGCGCAGTGCTCTCGCTTGCGGCCGGCGTCATCGGCGTGGCGCTCGCCTCGATTGCTCTGGATCTGCTCGTGGGTTACGGACCGCCCAACCTGCCGCGTATTGAAGAAATTCGTCTGGATGGTGTGGCCCTCGCGTTCACATTCGTACTGACGATACTGACTGCGCTTGCGTTCGGCGCGATTCCGTTGGTGCGCAACACGCCGCTCTCTGCTCACCTGTACGAAGGCGGACGGAGCAGCACGGCGAGCCGGAGCCGCCACCATTTCCGTCAACTGCTCATGGGGGGACAGGTCGCGCTGGCATTGGTGTTGCTCGTGTCGTCAGGTCTGATGGTCCGCAGCTTCCAGAAGTTGCGCACGCTGGATCCCGGCTTCAAAGCGACTTCGGCGCTGACGTTCCGCATTGGATTGCCGAATCGCGAATACTCCGATCGCGGCGCGGTTGTGGCGGTCCATCAGGCGATCCTCGATCGGCTGGCAACCCTTCCGGGTGTTACGGCCGTTTCAGCGTCGTCGGGCCTGCCCCTTCAAGATGCATGTTTTGGCAACACGGTGCTGGTTGAAGGTCGAGCCAGGCCAGAAGGCACGATCCCGCCGGGAGCCCGCCTGTGTGCGGTCTCTGGCGGCTACATCCAGGCGATGGGCATGCGTTTGCTTCGCGGGCGTGGCATCGATCGGAGCGACGTCGAGCGACGCGAACCCATCGTCATCGTCAACCAGGCGTTCGCAGATAGCTTTTTTCCGGGGCAGGATCCAATTGGCGAGCGAGTCCGTTCGAACGCGCCGCCCAGATCCACCGCGGACGGCGCCGGCGGCTCGACGCCGGATGGCGGTCCTCCATGGCTGACTGTCGTGGGCGTCGTCTCGAATACTCCTGTCTGGACGCTTGGCGAAGCCCATCCCACGTCCATGCTGTACATGCCCATGTCCATCGCGGGCGGGCCCGACATTCCCGCAAACGCCATGCTGGGCCCCAACGTGGCGACGATGAGCTATGTCGTGCGTTCAGCGACGTCGCCGCTCGCATCGCTGCGGGACGTGCGAAACGCCATCGATATCGTCGATCGAAATCTGGCAATCGCACAGATGGAGACTCTGGAGAACATACTGGATCGTGGCTCAGCCCAGATGACATTTACAATGGTCCTCCTCACAATCGCAGCCAGTGTCGCACTGCTGCTGGGCGTGATCGGCATTTACGGCGTCGTCTCCTATATTGTGAAGCAGCGGACAGCGGAGATCGGAATCCGCCTCGCCCTGGGCGCCGAACCGCGAAGCTTGATGCGCATGATCGTGGTGCAGAGCAGTATCGTGATGCTCGTCGGCATCACTTTCGGCATCGCGGCTGCGCTCGCCGGCGGCCGATTTATCGAGTCGTTGCTTTATGATGTCAGTCCCCGCGATCCGGCCGTCTTCGCCGCGACCACACTTATTCTGCTTGGCGTCGCGGTTCTCGCCTGCTGGTTACCCGCCCGCCGCGCAGCCCGTCTCAACCCGATCGAAGTACTGCACATGGACTAATTTCTTGGCTAAACTTTTACAGGATTCAGTTGGATCCTCGTGAGCTCTTCCAACAACAACGCGTGGGCGCGTTCCAGGTAGGCCGTGTCCTTGGATTCCAGTGTCAGCTTGATGGAATACACGGGATTATCGAAGTAGGGATAGGAGCCGAGCATCAGATCCGGGAAAGCTGCCAGGACTCGATGGAGTATTCCCGCGATCTGTCCTTCATCCGCACGAAGAAAAACCTCCTTGAGGTGAAACGGCGCCTCGCGGAACATCTCTTTGATCCGTTCGAATTTACGCTGCAGAATCTCAGGGACTCCTGGAAAAATGTAGACATTCTCTACCGCAATGACCGGGAACCACATTCCTTTTCCGCCGACGAGCCGCGCGCCCTCCGGTATGTCGGCCATCCGCAGATTGGCTTCAATCGCGTCAGGCTGGTAATACTGCCGGAGCGTGGATTCAAGGTCGGGATGACGCCTGATTCCGTGTCCAAAGGCACCGGCAATTCCCTCCATTGTCAAATCATCGTGAGTCGGTCCAACTCCACCTGTGGTAAATACATAATCATAGGAGTTTGAGAATTCCCGGACCTCAATTGAAATCAGGTTCAGTTCGTCGGGAACGACGGAGATTTTGCGGACGTCAACACCGAGATCCCGCAATTGGCGCACGAGGTATAACGAGTTTTCGTCCCTCGTTTTGCCGGAGAGAATTTCGTTACCGATGACGATGATTCCGGCTGTTTTCGACATTTGTTTAACGCCGGGCCCACTATAACATGCCTGCAACCAACCAATACGACGCCAGGCTGATCTACAGCGCCAGCGAAAGCGACGCCAATATGCTGTGGGCGACCCGCTTCTTTGCTCCCGATCCTTTCATTTTTATTGAAAAGCGGGGCAAGCGTTATCTGGTGATGAGTGATCTCGAGATCGACCGTGCGAAAAGTCAGGCCAGTGTGGATACGGTGCTGGCTTATTCGGCATTCGTGAAGCGTCTGCAACAGGAAGGAACCGCCTTTCCAGGCGCTGCTCAGGTGCTGGCCGCGGTATTCCGTGATCTGAAAATCAAGAAGGTGGAAGTGCCGTCGACTTTTCCGGTGGGACTCGCCGATCAGCTTCGCAAGATGAAAATCCCCGTCGAAGCAAGATCCGATCCATTCTGGCCGGACCGGGAATTGAAAACAAAGGAAGAGGTCCGGTTCATCAACGAAGCGCTTCGCGCCGCAGAAAGCGGGATGGAAGCAGGAATCGATGCCGTGCGGCGCAGCAGGATCCGGAGGGATGGTTACCTGGATCTCGACGGGACGCGGCTCACATCGGAGATTCTCAAACGCATTATCAATACAACGATCATGGCCCGTGGATATGTGCCCAGCCACACCATTGTTGCTTCCGGGAATCAATGCGTCGATCCGCACAATCAGGGAAGCGGGCCGATTCGGGCAAACACCTCGATCATCATGGATATTTTTCCCCGCTCCCAGGCGACCGGTTACTTCGGTGACATCACGCGTACCGTTGTTCGCGGCCGCGCTTCGGAGCGCTTGAAGCATGCGTACCGTTGTGTCGAAGACGGGCAGAAGATCGGTTTTCGACGGATTCGCCATGGAGCGAACGCGTTCGATATTCACCAGGAAATCCTCAATTACTTCGGCAGCGAGGGTTTTCCCACCGGCCTTGCCGGAGGCCGCATGCAGGGTTTTTTTCACGGCACCGGACATGGGCTGGGACTCGACATCCACGAAGCGCCGGGAATCAACATGCGCAACAAGAATCCATTACGAGCCGGCCATGTCGTAACGGTTGAGCCAGGTCTTTACTATCAGGGGTTGGGGGGCGTGCGTCTGGAGGACGTCGTTTTTGTAACAAAAACCGGCTGCCGGAACCTCGTGCACATCCCCAAGATCCTTGAAGTATAGTTAAACAAGAATCTATTGCCCGGAATCTTGGGGGGAGGAGCGCCGAAATGCGTGTGCGATTTTGGGGCGTGAGGGGATCTACTCCCACGCCACAAAAGGAAAACATGATGTATGGCGGCAACACCTCGTGCATCGAAATCCGCACGGACACCAACCAGCTTCTGATCTTTGACGGCGGAACCGGAATTCGCCTTCTCGGCAATGAACTTCAACACGAGTTCGGCCAGAAACCGATCAACGCTCATATTTTCTTCAGCCACTTTCATCTGGACCATATCCAGGGCGTTCCATTCTTCAGGCCGCTTTACAATGCGGCAAATCATTTCACTTTTTATTTTGCGGGCCGGCGGGATGCGAACCTCGTCATGGACGCGCTGGCCGGGATGATGGCGAACCCGTACTTTCCCGTCGACATGTCCAAGCTGCCATGCTCGCGAGAGTACGTGGACCTGGTCGAGGGAACGTTCACGGTTGCCGATACGAGAATTCTTGTCCTTCCTTTGAACCACCCGCAGGGATGCGTTGGATATCGCATCATGCAGAACGGGAAAGTCATCTCCTACTGCACCGACGTCGAGCACGGCACGGACTGGAGCGACAAGAACCTGCTTACGCTGGCGAAAGACTCCGATTTCCTGATCGTCGACTCCCAGTACACGGCTGAGGAATTACCGGACCACATCGGTTGGGGCCACAGCAGTTGGGAACAGGCGGTCGAGCTGGGTATCGAAGCCGGTGTCAAGCGAATCGCTCTCTATCATCATGATCCGTACCACGAAGATCACGTGGTGGACGACATTCTGGCAAACGCCCAGAAGCGTCATCCCAATGTGATTGCTGCCAGGGAAGGCCTCGAAGTCACTCTGTAGTAAACTCAGTTACATGCCAGTGAAGTTCCGCGACTATTACGAAACGCTTGGCGTTGCTCGAAGCGCAAAGGTAGAGGACATCAAGAAGACATACAGAAAACTCGCCCGGAAATATCATCCGGATCTGAATCCCAACAACAAGCAATCCGAAGAAAAGTTCAAGGAAATCCAGGAAGCTTACGAGGTGCTCAGCGATCCGGAGAAACGCAAGAAGTACGACCAGCTGGGCGCCAATTGGAAAAATGGCGCCGAGTTCACGCCGCCTCCGAACTGGGGAGGATTTCAGGGCGGAATCAACCTCGACGATATTTTCCAACAGGCCGGACGGCAGCGTGGCAGCACCTTCAGCGATTTCTTTGAAACCCTCTTTGGCGGCATGGGAGGCATGGGTGGCTTCGAAACCCCGGAGGGAGCCCGCCCACGGGGTGGCGGCGGCGGGCGAGCATCGCGGGCCGAGGCGGAAACCGAACTGCCGCTTCCGCTCGAGGACATGCATCGTGGGACGACACGGAAGCTGACCGTACGGCTTGGCAACGCCGAGAAGACGATCGATGTTCGAATTCCTCCGGGCGCCCGTGACGACAGCCGAATTCGCATTCCCGGTGGCGGGCCGAATAGCGGGGATCTCTATGTCAGGCTGCGTCAGGAGCCGAATTCCCGATTCATGGTCAAGGGCGACGACACGGAAACGGAAGTCGCCATCACGCCCTGGGAAGCAGCCCTGGGAGCCAACATCGAAGTTCCAACCCTGGACGGAAAACAGGAGATTCGCGTTCCGCCCGGTATCGGCTCCGGCCAGCGGCTTCGGCTCCGTGGCCAGGGCCTGACTCTCCGTGGGGGCGGGCGTGGCGATCACTTCGTTCGATTGAAGATTGTCGTGCCCAAGCAGCTGACGGACGCGGAGAAGAACCTGTTCCAGGAACTCTCAAAGGTGTCGCATTTCAATCCCAGGAATGGCTCGAATTGAAGGAAGGGAAATAGCCGCAGATTACGCGAATTACACGGATGGGCGCATAAAAACGACTTTGATGCGCCCATCCGCGTAATTCGCGTAATCTGCGGCTATTTCCCTTTTACAAACGGTAAGTCCACGATCGTTGCAGGCAGGGATTTCTCGGCACTAAAGATTTCCACAGCCGTTCCAGGCGCATACGCGCTTCGGCTCACAAAGCCCAGCGAGATCGGCTTGTTCAGTCCCGGCGACAACAGGCTCGTTGTTACATAACCGACTTCCTTGCCGCTCTTGTAGATGGGACTCTTCATCTCGGGAAGATCACTTCCTTCAAGGGTTAAACCCACAAATCGCCGATTGACATGGCCAATGTATTTGACCTTCGCAACCACTTCCTGGCCGATGTAGCAACCCTTCTCATAGCTGATTCCGCTCTCGCCGATCTCGGGCATCGTTGTCGTTTCGTCGATATCGACACCGTATACGGGGATGCCGGCCTCGGTTCGCAGAACATCCCACGTGCCTCGATCGATCGCAGTGGCACCGCTGGCGGCAAGAGATCTCAGCATTTTGTCCGCCTGCCCCCGCGACACCCAAACGTCATAGCCGATGTCCGAAACAAATACGCGGCGGCCCTCGAATATCAGATGCCCGTAACGGCCATCGAGATGCAGCCGTTCGCCGAGCCAAGACTCGAGAACCGATTTCGCCTTCGGCCCGACGATACCGAGAATGTCGTATTCGTCGGATGAATCCTTGATCTGCACATCCTCCATGATCAGCAGCTTGTCGAAAGCGCCGATCAGTTTCGGAATGGCGGCGCGTTCGAGCGTCAGCCAGAGCGCGTCCTCATCAACAAGAACGTGCATGTGCGCGACAATTTTGCCCTGGGGTGTCAGGTGAGCCGCATAACAGCCGGTACCCGGCGCAAGTTTCTGAACGTCGTTCGTCACCATTCCCTGGAACCACGACGCGCGCTCACTGCCGGTGAGCTTGATAATTCCAAACCAGTCCTTTTCCGCGAGAGCTGCTGTCTGGCGAGCAGCCTGATAATATTCTGTGAGCATGAACTTCTATTATATATAGGCTATGAAAATTGCTGTTCTTATCGATGATCTCTTCTTCTCCTCGAAGATCTCCGCGACAGCCCAACACGTTGGTTCTGAAGTTGTTCTGTGCCGGACTGCCGAAGGCGTGCCGCCGGATGCGGCCCGAATTTGCGTGGACCTCAATGCGAGCACATTCGATCCAATTGAAGAGATTCGAAAGCTAAAGGCCGGGCATTCCAGGCCAATTGTGGCGTTTCTCTCTCACGTGCAGGTGGATTTGAAGCGGAAAGCCGAAGAAGCAGGCGCTGATGAAGTCATGCCGCGGTCGGCCTTCGCCCAGCGCCTGCCCGAGATTCTGGGAAAAATGGGGTCGTAGCCCTATTTTTCAGTTCCCTGACGCCGTCCGGGAAACCGTTTCCACAAATTTGCGGCCAGGTTCCGGAACTCCGAGGTTTCCTTTCTCGAGGACTTCTTTGGCCTCGATTTCGCGGCCATAAAGATCCTTGTTTGCGTCTTTGTCCGGGCTGAGAACGGCGCCTTTAAGAGAAATTCCGGCGAACAACCCGCGGCTTCGCGCGTAGGTCAAAATCTCCGCCCGCAAGGTCGCGTTTGTTTCCGCCGATGCCGCGCGCCCCTTCGGGCCCGCGGCGGCGGATGCGTCACCGCCGAGGGTGACTTTGTCTCGCATGAGATGCTTCATGCTGTCGGGCGTCATGAAGAGCATAACGATGTCCGCAGACTGCCCGCCGAGCTGCAGACCGAAGCTGCCACCTCTGATGGCAATCATCACCGGCGATCCAAAGGCGCCCTTCCCCTGGTCCATTTTGCACGTCGCAGCTCCGCGGCCGTATTGGCCGCCAAAACCGATAGCTGCTTTTTTCAGCGCCGGAATTACCGCAACACACTCCGCCCTCTTTAACAACTCTTTTGGAATGCCGGCATCCGGAGCCTTGACCAACTCGTCGAGCACCTTTGCGGACTCCCAAAGCCGATCGGCAATCTTTTCATCGATCGCGCCCGCGGGCAGGCTGATCGCCAGCAGTGCGCCGGCAACGATTAGTGATCGCATTGTTCGCTCTCCTTTTGAGGTAATTCGGGGACAGACGTATAAATCACCTAATTAGCATCCAAAGTCACGTCTCTTGCTAATTAGGTGATTTATACGTCTGTCCCCGAATTACCTCCATTAGCTCAAAACTGGTATTACGTGCGTTTGTATGGGCTGACCGGTGACGATGGCTTCTTTCTCCGATAGATACATGTCCACCTCACTGCGGACACCAAAGGTCCCTTTCAAATAAACGCCCGGCTCGATGGAAAAGCAAGTCCCGGCCATCAGGCGGCGGTTGTCCTGAGTTTCGAGATTGTCGATATTGGCGCCGTTGCCGTGAACCTCTTCGTGAATGGAATGCCCGGTACGGTGGATGAAGTACTCGCCGTAGCCCGCCCTGGTGATCGACTGTCTCGCTTCCTCGTCGATCTGCCAGCCATACAGGACTTTGTCGGCAGGATACCGCTGCTGCGCCGCCTTGATCGCAGCATCGCGGCCGTTTCGGACAACGTCGAAGATCTTCTGATGTTCGGCCGGAACGGATTCGCCGATGAAGAACGTCCAGGTAATGTCGTCGTAGACCGCATGCGGCAGCTTGCGCTTGGACCACATGTCCACGAGCAGAAAATCTCCCTTTCTCATCGGCAAATTGTCATCCGCATGCGGAGCATAGTGCGGATCCGCGCTGTGCGCATTGATGGCGACGATGGGCGGATGCCCGGCGGTCAGATCCCGGCGCTCATACTCCTTCAAGACGAAATCCTGGATTTCCAACTCGGTCACGGAAACCTTGTCTGTAACGCGGCGCCGGACTTCCGCAACGATCGCATCCACGATTTCCCTCATGTGCTTCGCCGCATACAAATGGGTTTCAAGCTGTTCTTTGCTCCACACCGCTTCGAAAACTTGCACCAGATCCGCGGACGAGACGATTTCCACCCCAAAACTCCGCACTAATTCGACGGTCCCGGCATCGACACGTGAGATATAAGGGATGGCATTCAGAGGCGAATATTGCATTGCGACCTTCTTCGCGCCGGAGAGCGCCTCACGAAGGTGCTGGTGAAGTTGTTGCCACGGGAGATAAACGCGCTTGTTTCCAGGCAGGTTATCGAGAGTGCCCTCTTCGATCGCGTGGACGATCTTCTGAGGTGTGCCCTTCGCCGGCACGAAGTAAAACCATCGCCGCGTCGTAAATTTTGCGTGATCCAGCCTCAGGATGTTTTCGGCGATCGGATCGCTTCCGCGGAAACCATAGAACAACCATCCATCGATTTTGTCCTGCTCCAGCGCGTTCTGTAGCGATTCAATGTGTGCTTCGTTCATGAGAGAGATTATAAGGGGCGTGATCCCAAACTCCTCTTTTAACCTGCATCTTCAGCGACGGTTACGAGCTATCAAGGAAGTGCCTGAACAGGCTACCGACTGCGGGACCGAAACCCAAAGGCTGTGGCCAGGTCCAGTGTGCACGGAGAACACTAACAAAGAAATGAATGGCTTAGGGAAGAATCGAACATGGGCCGGCGTGCTGGATTTACCGCAGAATCCAGATCCTTCTGGAAACACGTGCTTCCCGGACTTGACGATTCGCATGTCAGGGAAACCGTCAGCTTCCCGGACTTGCTGATTCGCGTTCAGCAGGTCAGGGAGCGTACAAAGGGCACCCAAGGGCTGCGCTCATTTTTTGTGCTTTTTGTGTTCCTTTCCTTTTTCGTCGCCCGCCGCAGTTATTGGCACACCACTCGCGAATGCGACTGAGGACGACGTGATTCGCCAGCAAGCCGAGACATTCCGGCGGGATGACGTCGCCGTTGTTGCGCTCCTGATCATCCGTCAGCGGCCCGCCCACCCGAGCGGACAGTATTATTGGGGGTTCTTCCTGCCTGGGGACCCCTGGTGGACTGTAACAGTGAAATCGGTACCGGTCGGATTCGAGCAACGGATTCCCCTCCTTGAAAAGGGCATGAACATACTTGCCCATTCCAGTGCGGATCTGCAAACAGCAGTATGAAGTCGCTCCTCTGGAATCTTTATAGACTATTTTCTAATGTATTTTCGAAAATTATTTATCGCAAAGGCTTTAGGTAAGCAGGTAGTCCAGAGTC
>Ga0066710_100003524_pt1 | contig 13393 bp, 10 predicted proteins | sample GraSoiAngelo_159_FD_79666 | JGI IMG/M metagenome (GOLD analysis project Ga0066710, IMG submission 79666) | Grasslands soil microbial communities from the Angelo Coastal Reserve, California, USA - 14_1009_16_40cm | ecosystem: Environmental > Terrestrial > Soil > Grasslands | place: USA...
GAACGCTGGCGCGCACGCCCTGGCGACGCCACACCAGCGCCACCGTGCGGATCGCCGGATCGAGCTCGCGCACGCGCCGTACCGTCTCGGGCTCGAAGGCCATGACCAGGGTTCGCTCGGCCATCCGGCGGGCGCGCAACAGCGCAAGCGCTTTCTCTTCGATGCCCGGGTAGCGCGTGCCTCGCGCGTCGATCTTGATCTCGAGCAGCAGTTGGGCGCGCCCCGGCGCGAGCAGATCGAGCAACTGGGCGAACGTCGGCACGCGCTCGTCGGTCGTCCGGCCGGCACGATCCTTGAGCCGCGCCGCAGTCACCTCTGCCGACGTCAGACCGGCGACGGCGCCCCGGGCCGTCGTCGTTCGGTCGAGCGTGGGATCGTGGATGACGACGATCTCGCCGTCGCTGGTCATGTGGACGTCCGTCTCCACCGCATCGACGCCGAGGCCCAGCGCGTTGCCGAACGCCAGCAGGCTGTTCTCCGGCCACAGGAGGGCGCCGCCGCGATGGGCGGCCACGAGGATGGCGAGCCCGGTGACGCTCGTCACTTCTCCGTCTCCACCAATCCCTTCACGAACCAGCGCTGCATGACGACCACCACGACGACCGGCGGCAACATCGCCAGCATGGCGGTGGCCATCACGCGATGCCACTCCACCTGGGCTTCGGCCACCGAGACCATGCGGTGGATGGCCACCACGACCGTGTACATCGTCTCGTCGGTCGTCACCAGCAGCGGCCACAGGTACTGGTTCCACCCGTAGATGAAGAGGATCACGAAGAGGGCGGCGATGCTGGTGCGTGAAACCGGGACCAGGATCGAGGCAAAGAACCTCAGCGGGCCGGCGCCGTCGATGCGGGCGGCCTCCAGCAGCTCGTCGGGGACGGTGAGGAAGAACTGCCGGAACAGGAACGTCGCGGTGGCGGAGGCGATCAACGGCACCGTGAGCCCGGCGTAGGAGTTGAGCATGCCGAGGTCGGCGATGACCTTGTAGGTCGGCACGATCCGCACCTCGACGGGCAGCATGAGCGTGAGGAAGATCATCCAGAACGCGGCGGTGCGGAAGGGGAAGCGAAAGTAGACGATCGCGAACGCCGACAGGAGCGAGATGGCGATCTTGCCGGCCGCGATCACCACGGCCATCACCAGGCTGTTCACCAGCATCCGGCCGACCGGCGCGCCGCCCGTGCTGCGCAGGCCCTCGGCGAGCACCGCCTGATAATTCTCGATCAGGCGGTGGCCCGGCGTCAGTGGCATCGGGGCGCGCACGACGTCGTCCAGCGTGTGGGTGGACGCCACGAACGTCACGTAGATCGGGAACGCCACGACGATGATGCCGGCCACGAGCACGACGTGAGTCAGGAGCGTGAGGCCGGCCTGGCGCTCGACCATCAGTAGTGGACCTTGCGCTCGACGTAGCGGAACTGCGCGACGGTGAGACCGATCACGATCGCCATGAGGATCACCGACTGGGCGGCCGATCGTCCGAGGTCGAGGCCGACGAAGCCGTCCCTGAAGACCTTGAACACGAGGATCTCGGTGGCGCGCGCGGGGCCGCCGCCGGTGACGGCGTGGACGATCCCGAAGGTCTCGAAGAAGGCGTAGACGACGTTGACGACGACGAGAAAGAACATCGTGGGCGAGAGCAGCGGGAACACGATGCTGACGAAGCGGCGAGCCGGCCCGGCGCCATCGATGGCGGCCGCCTCCAAGACGGCGCGGCCAACCCCGGCCAGCCCGGCCAGGAAGAAGATGAAGTTGTAGCTCACCTGCTTCCAGGCCGCCGCCAGCACCACCAGCAGCATCGCCTGGTCGCCGTTGAGCAGATGGTTCCAGCGGTATCCGATCTGGCGAAGAGCGAACGCAATGATGCCGAGCGTCGGATTGAAGAGGAAGAGCCACAGCACGCCGGCCACCGCCGGCGCCACCGCGTAGGGCCACACCAGGAGCGTCCGGTAGACCCGGCCGCCGCGCACGACGCGGTCGGCCATCACGGCCAGCAGCAGCGCCGTCGTCAAGGCCAGCGCGGTGACGGCCACGCTGAAGACGGCGGTGACGGACACCGCGTGAAGATAGTCGGGGTCGGTGAAGAGCGAGCGGAAGTTGTCGAGCCCGGCGAAGCGCGTGCTGAGACCGAAGGCGTCCTGCAGCAGCAGCGATTGATAGAGCGCCTGCGACGCCGGCCAGAAGAAGAAGACGAGCGTGACGGCGATCTGAGGAGCCAGCAGAACGTAGGGCAGGGCGCGGTGCGGGAAGACCGCCCGCTTCTCCATCGCCCTGCTTACTTGTTGGCGCGCTCGAACTGGCGCAGCAGCTCGTTGCCGCGCCGTACGGCCGCGTCCAGCGCGTCCTTGGCGGGCGTCTTGCCGGCCCAGACCGCCTCCAGCTCTTCGTCGATAGCGTCGCGGACCTGGGCGAAGTTGCCCAGCCGCAAGCCCTTGGAGTTCTCGGTGGGCGTCTTGCCCGTCATCTGGAGGATCGAGATCTCGGTGCCGGGATTCTTCTCGTAGAACCCCTGCTTCTTGGTCAGCTCGTAGGCGGCCTTCGTGATCGGCAGGTAGCCGGTGAACTGATGCCAGTCCGCTTGCACCTCGGGCGACGACACGTAGGTGAAGAACTTCGCCACGCCCTTGTACGCCGGCGCCTGATGACCGGACATAACCCAGAGGCTGGCGCCGCCGATGATCGTGTTCTGGGGTGCGCCCTTCGTGTCGGGCCAGTAGGGCAGCGTGCCGATGCCGAAGTCGAACTTCGCCGTCTTCTTGACGCCGGCGTAGCCGGCCGACGACTCCATCAGCATCCCGCACTCGCCGCTGGTGAACTTCGCAGTCGCCTCGTTGCGCCGCCCGCCGTAGTCGAAGAGCTTCGTCTTCTGCCATTCGCCGAACTGGGCGACGTGCTTGACGTGGAACGGCGTGTTGAAGCGCAGCTCGGTGTCCAGGCCGCCGAAGCCGTTGGCCTTGGTGGCGAACGGCACGTTGTGCCAGGCCGAGAGGTTCTCGAGCTGGATCCACGACTGCCAGTCGGTGGTGAAGCCGCAGCCCGAGCCGGCCGCTTGCAGCTTCTTGCCGGCGTCGCCCACCTCCGGCCACGTGTGCGGCGCCTTGGCCGGATCGAGACCGGCTTTGCGGAACGCGTCCTTGTTGTAATAGAGGACCGGCGTCGAGCTGTTGAACGGGAGCGAGAGCATCTTGCCGTCGGCCGACGTGTAGTACCCGGTCACCGCGGGCAGGTACGCGGCCGGATCGAAGCGCTCGCCCGCCTCGGCCATCAGCGCGTGGACGGGCTTGACCGCGCCGCGAGCCGCCATCATCGTCGCCGTCCCGACTTCGAACACCTGCACCACGTGCGGCTGCTGGCGCGCGCGGAACGCCGCGATGGCCGCGGTCATCGTCTCCGTGTAGTTGCCCTTGTAGACCGGCGTGACCTTGTACTCGCTCTGCGTCTTGTTGAAGGCGTCGGCGATCTCCTTCACCTTCTCGCCGAGCGCGCCGCCCATCGCATGCCACACGGTGACGTCGGTCTCGGCGGCGGCTGGCGACACGAGCAGGAGAACGACGGCGACGACGGCGGCGAGCGTCATGACGACCTCCTCGCGAGCGGTGGCGGGACTATAGCACAGGCCGCCGCGCAGGCTGCGTGACGCGGTCGTTACGACTTGAAGCGTTGCGAGCGGGCGACGTGCGCGCGATAGGCGTCGAGCTCCGCCTGGAGCCGCCGCGGACGCCAGCCGAGGAGCGCGGCCATGCGCTGGGCGATGCTCTCAGCGCAATCGAGGCCCTGACAGTGGCTGGTGCCGATCCCCGTGCGCCGGAGCAGCACGTCCTGGAGCGAGACGGCCAATTCGTCCTGCACGGCCAGGTGAAGCTCGGCCACGATGTCGGGGTTCTCCGGACACAGGCGCTCACCGCCGCCCGCCACTTTGCCGGCCAACTCGATGACGCGGCGGGAGCCGCGGCCATATGTCGTGACCAGCGTCTCCAGCGTCTCACGGCTGAGCCCGGTCGTCGCCATCTCCGGAGAGACGTCGAGCCACGCGTGAGCCTCCGTCCGGCCAACGTCTTCGTCGGTGCCGTCGAGCGTGAGATCGGCGGTGCGGCTTTGCGCTCGGCGACCGAGCGTGCGCAGGACGTGGTCGCCCAGCCTGGCGGCCAGGCTCCGGAAGCACGTCAGCTTGGTGCCGGTGATCGACAGGAAGCGACCGTCCTCCTCGCTGATGACCTTGTGGGCGCGCGAGACGTCGGAGGCTCGCCCGCTCTCCTCGCGCGTCAGCGGCCGGACGCCCGCATAGGTGTAGGCGACGTTCGTGGCGGCGACGCGCGCGTCGGGAATCGCCTTCCTGACCTCGCCCAACAGGTAATCGACTTCCTCGCGGCTGGCGTGAAGACGGTCGAGATCCCCATCGAAGTCGGTGTCGGTGGTGCCGACCAGCGAGAACTCGCGCCACGGGATGACGAAGATCATGCGATCGTCGCTGGTCGCGTGGTACACCGCGCGCTCGGTCAGCGACGGCAGCAGGCAGTGGATGCCCTTCGTCGTGCGCACGAGTCGCTCGCCGAGCTCGGTGACCTTGGCCCGGTCACGGATCTGGTCGACCCACGGACCGGTGGCGTTCACGATCACCCGCGCGCCCAGCGTGGCCACCTGCCCGGTGAGCAGGTCGCGCACCTTCACTCCCGTCGGCGCGCCCTGAGGATCGCGCACGATCTCCTCGACGTCGGCGTAGTTGTAGGCGCGGGCGCCGTGACGGCAGGCGGAGAGCACGTTCTCCAGGCACAGCCGCTCCGGCGAGAGCAGCAGGCCGTCGAAGTAGTAGCCGGCCCCGCGGAGGTCGCGCGCGCGCAGCGCCGGCTCGAGACTCAGCGCATCCACCGGCCGGAGCACGCGGTAGCGTTCGCGATCGCGCCCCGGCGTCAGCCAGTCGTAGAGCGTCAGGCCCAGTCGCACCTTGATGAGGCTGCGTGACGATTCGCGATAGACGGGCACCAGGAACGGCAGAGGTTTGACCAGGTGTGGCGCGAGCCGGCCGAGCGTCTCGCGCTCGCGGAGCGATTCGCGGACGAGCGCGAAGTCGAACAGCTCCAGATAGCGAAGACCACCGTGGACCAGCTTGGAGGACTTCGACGTCGTTCCGGAACCGAAGTCGCCCTTATCGACGAGTGCGACCGAGACGCCACGGAGCGCGAGATCACGCGCGGCGCCCGCGCCCGCGATGCCGCCCCCGATGATGACGACCTCGTAGTCGGCATCGGGCAGCGGCGCGGCGCGCGTCATGGCTCCATCAACTCTTCGATCGATCCTATCACGGCGTCAGGGCCGATCTCGGCGATGCGCGGATCGTCGGCGCGCGTGACGCCCGAGAGCACGAGCACGGTGACGAGACCGCCCCGCTTGCCCATGACGATGTCGGTCTCGATCCGGTCGCCGACCATCACCGCCTCGGCGGCGGGAACACCCAGTGCGGCCAGCGCCGTCTCGAGGATGATCGGCGACGGCTTGCCCACGATGACCTCCACCGACGTCGCGGTGACGGCCTCGACCGCGGCGATCATGCCCGCGCAGTCGGGAATCTCGCCGTGCTCGGTCGGACACGTGCGGTCCGGGTTGGTCGCGATCAGTCGCGCCCCGCCGCGCACGGCCTGGAGCGCGACGTTGAGCTTGGCGTAGTCGAACGTCCGATCGAAGGCGATCACGACCCATCTCACGCGCTGATCCGTGCGCACCGCGAAGCCGTGCGCCTCGAGCTCGGCGATCAACGGCGGCTCGCCGATGACGAACACCGGCGCGCCGGCGTCGAGCGTGCGCAGGTGGCGGGCCAGCACGAGCGACGAGCTGATGACCTCGTCGGCCGCCGTCGGAATTCCCAGGCGCGTGAGCTTGGCCGCATAGTCGCCCCGCGTCTGCAGCGGCTTGTTCGAGAGAAACGCCACGCGGCGGCCGGCCGCTCGCAGCGCGCCGATGGTTTCGGCGGCACCCGGGATCAACACGTCGCCGCGATACACCGTGCCGTCGAGGTCGAAGAGCCATCCCCGCTGCGGCAGCCTGAGTACGGCGCGGCTGATCACATCGATCAGCGGAGGAGCGGGGCGATTGCGCCCTGGGCGAGATCCACGAAGGGAGCCGGCATCAGGCCGAGAAGCACCACGCCGACGAGGGCGATGGCGAGCGCGACGCCGCCCGCGAACGACGGCACCAGTGAGGCCGACGGTCCCTCGGGCTCCTGCATGTACATGGTCACGATCACGCGCAGGTAGTAATAGGCGGCGACGGCGGAGTTCAGCACGCCGAGGACGGCCAGCCACAGGAAGCCGGCCCGCACCGCCGCGCCGAAGAGATAGAACTTGCCGACGAATCCGGCCAGCGGCGGGACGCCGATCAGCGAGAGGAGAAAGAGGGCCAGCACGAACGCCAGCACGGGGTGCCGCCGTCCGAGGCCGGCGTAGTCGCGGACGTCGACGGCTTCCTCGCCCGTTCGCGCGCAGACCGTGATCACGCCGAAGGTGCCGGCCGTCGTGAACGTGTAGGCGAGCAGGTAGAAGAGGATGGCGCTGGTGCCGGCGGCGCCGCCGGCAGCCAGGCCTACCAGCATGTAGCCGACGTGCGCGATCGAGGAGTAGGCCAGCATGCGCTTGAGGTTCAACTGGGCGATGGCGACGACGTTCCCGACCGTCATCGTGAGCGCGGCCAGCACCCACAGCACGGCCGCCCAGTCGGCGTGAACCAGCCGGAAACCGCCCAGGAAGAGCCGGATGAGCGCGGCGAAGGCGGCCGCCTTCGACCCGGTGGCGATGAGCGCGGTGACGCACGTCGGGGCGCCCTCGTAGACGTCAGGCGCCCACATGTGGAACGGGACCGACGAGATCTTGAAGCCGAAACCGACCATGACCAGACCCAGGCCGGCGATCACGAGTGGATCCCAGGGCGTCGAGGCGATGGCCGTGGCGATGCGGTCGATGCTGGTCGTACCCGTGGCGCCGTAGAGCAGCGCGATCCCGTAGAGCAGGAAGGCGGAGGCGAACGCGCCGAGCAGGAAATACTTCATGGACGCTTCGCCGGCTTGCCGGCGGCGCTTGAACAGCCCGGCCAGGACGTAGAGCGAGAGCGACATCAGCTCGATAGCCAGGAAGACGACGATGAGGTCACTGGCCGAAGTCAGCAGCAGCATGCCCGAGGTCGAGAACAGCACCAGCGCGTAGTACTCGCCCGACTCCGCGCCGGTGCGGCGGAGATAGTCGATCGACAGCAGCACGATCAGCGCGGCCGCGTAACAGATGACGACGTGGAAGAAGAGCGCGTAGTTGTCGAGGATCACCATGTCGCGGAACGCGCGACCGCGACCGCCCCACGCCGCCAGCGAGGTCAGCAGCGCGGCGACGACACCGCCCAGGGCGACGGTGGCCAGGTGGGCCTTGCTCTCGCGCGGCGGCAGCAGATCGAGCAGGAGCACCAGGCAGCCGGCGCCGATCACGATGAGCGCCGGCGCGAGGACGGCGAGCGAGATGGGCGGGGCCGGGATCACCGGAAGGCCACGCTGGCTTTCGACTGGACCTGGTTGATGAGCGCCTCGACCGTCGCCTCGGTCGGTCCGGTGAACGTCGCCGGATAGACGCCGATCCACACGATGAACAGCACGAGCGGCACCACCAGCGCCCACTCGCGGGGGCTCAGGTCGTGGAGCCGAAGGTTTTCCTCGTGGGTCACCTCGCCGAAGATCACGCGCTGGTACATCCACAGGAGATACACCGCCGCGAAGATGATGCCGGTCGTGGCCAGCGCGGCCAGACCGCGATTGACCTGGAACGCGCCGAGCAGGATCAGGAATTCACCGACGAAGCCGTTGAGACCGGGCAGGCCGAGCGAGGACAGCACGACGACGAGGTAGAGCGCGGAGAACGCCGGGATCACCTTCCACAGCCCGCCGAAGTCGGCGATGAGGCGGGTGTGCCGGCGCTCGTAGATCATCCCGACCATGAGGAAGAGAGCGCCCGTGCTCAGGCCGTGGTTCACCATCTGGATGACGCCTCCGACCAAGCCCTGCATGTTGAACGTGAAGATCCCCAGCATGACGAAGCCCAGGTGGCTCACGCTCGAATACGCCACGAGCTTCTTGAGGTCGGGCTGCACCGTCGACACCCAGGCGCCGTACACGATGCCGAACACGGCCAGGGCGAGGACGATGGGCCCGAAGGTCAGGCTGGCGTCGGGAAAGATCGGCAACCCGAAGCGCAGGAAGCCGTACGTGCCCATCTTGAGGAGCACGCCCGCCAGGATCACCGAGCCCGCCGTCGGCGCCTCGACGTGGGCGTCGGGCAGCCACGTGTGAAACGGAAACAGCGGCACCTTGATGGCGAAGGCCAGCGCGAAGCCCAGGAACATGAGGTTCTGGCCGAGCCCGGCCGGCACCACCCAGCGCGTCACCGTGGGCAGGTCGAAGGTGAACGTCCCGGTCGCCACGCCGTGCTGGTAGTAGAGCGCGAGGATGGCGACGAGCATGAGCGCCGAGCCGGCCATCGTGTAGAGGACGAACTTCACGGCCGCGTAGATGCGGTTGGGGCCACCCCACACCCCGATGACGAAGTACATCGGGATGAGCATCGCCTCCCAGAACACGAGGAAGAGGAAGAGGTCGAGGCTGACGAAGACGCCGATCATGCCCGTCTCGAGGACGAGCATGGCGATCACGAACTCCTTCGTGCGGTCCTCGATGGCGCGCCAGGCGGACGCGAGCGCGATGGGCATGAGGAACGTGGTGAGCAGCACGAGGAGCAGGCTGATGCCGTCGATCCCCACGTGATACGCCGCCCCGAGCGACGGCATCCAGGCCATCTGCTCCTCGAACTGGTAGCTGGCCGATCCGGCGTCGAAGCCCAGGTAGAGCGGCAGTGAGATCACGAACGTCGCCAGCGAGACGGCCAGGGCGCCGCCGCGGAGCAGAGCGTCGTGGCGGCGCGGAGCCAGCGTCAGCGCCAGCGCGCCGGCCACCGGCAGCAGCGTCACGATCGAGAGGACTCCCGGCGTCACGACGCTGATCGCGCGGACGACGGCATCATCGCAGCAACAGGAAGCCGACCAGCAGCACGGCGCCCACCAGCATCGTGAGCGCGTAGTTCACCACGTAGCCGGTCTGGAATCGGCGGAAGCCGGCGGCCCAGGCGATCACCGCGCGGCCGACGGCGTTCACGATGCCATCGACGATGCCGAGGTCGATCCGCTGGGCCAGGAACACCGAGAGCGCGGCGAGCGGGCGAACGATCAGCCGGTCGTAGATCCAGTCCACGTAGTACGCGTTGAGCAACAGCACATGGACGAACGTGCGCGGCCGACCGATCGTGTCGGCCTTGACCGGCGTCGAGACGTAACGAAACCAGGCGAGCACGATGCCGGCGCTCGCGGCGATCGTGCTGAGCACGGCCAGCATCAGCGTAATCCCGCCGCTCCACTCGTGCTCGGCGGGCCGAAACACCGGCGTGAGGAATCTCGCGAAGCGCGTGCCCACCTCCGACGGCACCCCGACCGCCCAGCCGGCGATGAACGTCAGCACGGCCAGCACGACCAGCGGCAGCGTCATCACCCACGGCGATTCGTGGACGTGGTGGGCGACTTCGCGCGACATCCGCGGGCCGCCGAAGAAGGCCAGGAAGATCAGACGGAACGAGTAGAACGCGGTCATGAACGCGCCCAGCAACAGGAACGCCCACAGCAATCGATGATGGCTCGCGTACGCCGCGTGGAGGATCTCGTCCTTCGAGAAGAAGCCGGCGAAGGGCGGCAGCCCGGCCAGGCCGACGGCGCCGACCGTCATCGTGATCGTCGTCGTCACCATCTTCGGGGCCAGCCCACCCATCTTGCGCAGATCCTGCTCGCCGCCCAGCCCGTGAATGACGCTGCCGGCGCCGAGGAAGAGCAACGCCTTGAAGAAGGCGTGGGTCACGAGGTGGAAGATGCCCGCGGCATAGGCGCCGAACCCGACGGCCGCGAACATGTAGCCGAGCTGGCTGATCGTCGAATAGGCGAGCACACGCTTGATGTCGGTCTGGACGAGACCGATGGAGGCGGCGAAAACGGCCGTGACGGTGCCGACGATGGCCACGACCTCGAGCGCTCCGCCCGAGCGCTCGAACAGCGCGTGGCTGCGCGCGACCATGTAGACGCCGGCCGTGACCATGGTGGCCGCGTGGATCAGGGCCGAGACCGGCGTCGGGCCTTCCATGGCATCGGGCAGCCAGACGTGCAGTGGCAGTTGCGCCGACTTCCCGCAGGCGCCCATGAAGAGCAGCAGCGCGATGGCGGTTGCGGTGCCCGGCGCGAGATCATTCACTTTGGCGAAGACGTCGGCGTAGTCGAGCGTGCCGAGCGCGGTCCACAGCCAGAGCACGCCGAGACCGAAGCCGAAGTCACCGACACGGTTGACGATGAACGCCTTCTTGCCGGCGGAGGCCGCGGCCGGGCGCGTGTACCAGAAGCCGATGAGGAGATACGAGCAGAGACCCACCGCTTCCCAGAAGACGTACAGGACCAGGAAGTTGCCGGCCAGCACCAGCATGGTCATCGAGAACACGAAGAGATTGAGGTAGGCGAAGAAGCGCGCGTACCCAGGATCGTCGTGCATGTAGCCGACGGAGTAGAGATGGATGAGGAACCCGACGCCGGTGACCACCAGCAGCATGACGCCGGTGAGCGGATCGACGTGCGCGTTCACCCACGTTTCGAACTGGCCGGCCACGATCCACGGGAAGAGCTGAACCGTCGCCGTCTGCCCGCTCCACACGCGCGAGAAGACCGCGCACGACGCCGCGAACGAGACGGCGAGGGCGGGCACGGCAATCCAATGCGCGCGACGTCCGGTGAAGCGCCCGAAGAGGATGTTGAGGAGGGCGCCGGCCAGAGGACAGGCGGGAATCAACCAGACAGCGGTCGACACCGCGCCAATCTATCGGGGCGACCGGGGGGTGTCAAGCAAACCGGCCCGGCCGGCGGCGCTATTTCGCGTCGCGCGTGAGCAGGAACTGAGCCTCGTCGTACGACTCGGCGGCGAGCTCGCCGAGGCCGCTCTTCTGGTACAGGTTGCCGAGCGCCTGGTGGAGCGCCGGCTCGTCGGAATCGGTGGCCAGCGCCTCGATCAGGGCCCGGCGGGCGTCGTGGAGCAGCCCCGCGCTGGCGAGCATCCCCGCCCGCACGACGGCGACCGAATTGCGCGACGCGCCGCCGGCCAGGCTCTGTGTGAGCGTGGACAGATCGTCGGCGACCACGCGCGCCTGCGAGGCGTCGAGCACCTCGAACCACGCCTCCTGCACCGGCTGCTCCCCGGTGACCACCTCGATCGTGTAGCGCGTGCCCGGAGTCAGCGCGGGAGCATCCTCCGGATACTCGAGCCGGCCGCCCCCAATGCCCCGGCGCTCGAGGACGGGGCCTGACGGCCCGACGACGCGCACCGTGTACCTCGCGAAGCGGCTGCCCGCCCACTCCAGCGCAAGCGGGCCCGGCAGCACGATCGTGTTGCGGGGCGCGACGACGACCGGCGGCTTGGTCGCGCTGCGCGTGCTGAGGATCGCCGTCGGCGCTTCGCGCTGGCCGGCCGCGAGGAACCCCAGCCCGGCCTGCACCAGCGTGCGCGCCTTCTGGGTGCGCGTGTCGTCGGTGCGGGCCGGCACCGCGTACGGCGAATTCGCTGCGTCGATCTTCACCGTCCCGCCCCCGCTCAGCATGACCACGGCCACCGCGTCGTCGATCGCGCGCACGGTGTCGCCGGCCCGGAGCGTCTGCAACGGCCCGGAGCGGCGCCAGTCGCCGGTGCTACGAACTTCGACACGCCCGCGGCCGGTCTTGATCTCGGTGATCATGCCGGCCGTCTCGGTGGATTGCGCGCCGGCGACTGCGGCGACGACGAGCAGAACGAGCACCGCCACCACACGCCCCATCATCATCCTCCGTGTTCGGTTGTCCCCAGCAGCTCGTACAGCTCCACCGGCTCGGCCTTGCCCTTGACCTTCACGGCGCCCCGCTCGCGCACGATCACGCGCCCCTTCACCGCGGCCAGCGCCGCGCTCGAGATGAGGATCTCCGTCCCCAGCTCCCGGTTCATCGGTCTCCCTCGCTCTCCTCGCCGTCCGAGGCCAGGGCCCGCGCCTCGGCCAGGCGCGCCCGAAGCTGAACTTCCTCCTGAACGAGCGCACGGGTGCGGCCCTTGGACAGCGTGGTCGAGTTGCCGAGAAGGTCGAGGAAGGCTCGGGCCCGGGCCCGCTCGGCGAACGCAAACGCGTCGGCCGGATTCCCCGAGCGGAGCGCCACCCGCACGGCGAACTGGTAGATGCCCTGCTTGTCTTCGACGTACTCGCTGCGCAGCGCCGACTCCTGCAGCGTGCCGCGAATCTCTTCGATCAGATCCATCGCCCGGCGGACGGCGGTGACCGCCTCGGGCGCTCGTCCGAGCGCGGCGTAGCCGTGCGCTTCGAGCTGGTGAAGCTGGACGAGCGCGTCGATACGACCGATGCGCTCGGCCTGCGGTATCGCCTTCTGGAATTCCGAGAGGGCGGCTCCGGGCTCGTTGCGGGCCAGAGCGATCTGACCCGCCGTCGTCAGGATCTCGAGCTCGACCTCGACGAGACCGACGAGGCGGGCGTACTGGCGGGCGTGCGTGAGCGCGGCCTCGGCGGCGTCCTTGTCTCCGAGTGCGAGTTGCGCCTTGGCCAGCAGCGTCAGGCTATCGGCCGCGTGACGCCGGCCGTTGTTGATCGCCCGGGCGGGTACGCGGGACGTCGCCGTGCTCACGAAGTTCTCGGACAGCGTCGCCGCCTCCTGAGCCTGGTCACGCGCCGTCGCGTAGGCGTGGTCCTGATAGGAGATCTGGGCGAGCAGCTTGAGCAATCCCGCGACCCACATCGCGGCGCCTCGGTGACGGGGCGAAACGCCGGCTCGCGCGTAGCCCAGGCCCTCCTCGTACCATTTGCGCGCCTGGACACGATCGCCGGAGTTGCGGTAGGCGTTGCCCAGCGCCGAGTAGACCGAGACGATCATGCCCATGTGATCGTTGCTGGGGTCGGGGTCGTTGCGGAGCAAATCCAACGCCTTGTGAGCCGACGTGAGGGCCTTCTGGAGCTGGCTCAGTCGAAGCGAGACGAACGCGACGCACGCGTACGCGCTGCCGGTCTCGCCCGGTGCCCCTCGCCGTTCGGCGTCCGCCGCGACGCTCTCGTAGAAGCCGAGCGCGGCCCGGCCTTCGCCGCGATTGACCGCGTCTCGGGCGGCCAAGAACGTGAGCTCGAACTTCTTGCCGTCGGTCGAAGCGTCGGCCGGCGCCGTGGTGCTCGGAGCAGGCGGAGCCGCGCGCCGCCCACCTCCGCGCCCACGCCCACCTCCACCTTGCGCAGCGACGGGCGTGGACCACGCCAGCATCAGC
>Ga0066710_100003526_pt1 | contig 13390 bp, 9 predicted proteins | sample GraSoiAngelo_159_FD_79666 | JGI IMG/M metagenome (GOLD analysis project Ga0066710, IMG submission 79666) | Grasslands soil microbial communities from the Angelo Coastal Reserve, California, USA - 14_1009_16_40cm | ecosystem: Environmental > Terrestrial > Soil > Grasslands | place: USA...
ACCGAGGCGCCGGGCGCCAACCCGGCCGCGGTGCCGCTGGCGCCGGTACCGCAGACCCTGCACTGAGTACGTCCGCGGGCGGCCACCGGTGACGCGGTGGCCGCCCGCCCGGCACTCGACAACCTCGATGTGGTGGAGTGGACTACAACGAGACGGTCGCCGAACCGGGGTGGAGGGATCAATATGAGCGCGGAAGCTGTCGCCCAGGCCGGGGTACCCGACCGGGTGCACACGTCCCACGACCTGGACGCCGCCTGCGTGACCACGATCCGCACGCTGTGCATGGATGCGGTACAGGCGGCCAACTCCGGCCATCCGGGTACCCCGATGGGCATGGCGCCGGTGGTCTACACGCTGTGGCAGCGGTTCCTGCGCTTCGATCCGGCCGACCCGATCTGGCCCAACCGGGACCGGTTCGTGCTCTCGGCCGGGCACGCCTCGACGCTGCTGTACTCGTTGCTGCACCTGACCGGGGTCCGCGCGGTCAACCCGGCCTACGAGACGCTGGGCGAGCCGTCGGTGTCGCTGGACGACCTCAAGCGGTTCCGGCAGCTGGACTCCAAGTGTCCCGGCCATCCGGAGTACCGCTGGACCTCCGGCGTCGAGTGCACCACCGGCCCGCTGGGCACCGGCGCGGCCACCAGCGTGGGCATGGCGATCGCGGCCCGCTGGCAGGCCGCCTACTTCAACCGGCCGGAGTTCACCCTCTTCGACTACGACACCTTCGCGATGTGCGGCGACGGCGACCTGATGGAAGGGGTGTCCGGTGAGGCGGCGTCGCTGGCCGGGCACCTGAAGCTGGCGAACCTGTGCTGGGTGTACGACAACAACCACATCACCATCGAGGGCGACACGGGCCTGGCGTTCACCGAGGACGTGGCGACCCGGTTCATCGGGTACGGCTGGCACGTCACCCGGGTCGGCGACGCCAACGACCTGGAGATGCTGACCCGCGCGTTCAACGTCTTCGAGCGGGAACGCGACCGGCCCACGCTCATCATCGTGGACAGCCACATCGGATACGGCGCGCCGACCAAGGAGGGCACCGCGCAGGCGCACGGCGAACCGCTGGGCGAGGAGGAGGTGCGCGCGACCAAGCGGTTCTACGGGGTGCCCGAGGACCTCACCTTCCATGTACCGCAGGGCATCTACGAGCACTTCGCGGCCGGCATCGGCGCCCGGGGCCGGGAAGGGCGCGACGCCTGGATGGCCACCTTCGACAAGTACCGCGCGCAGTACCCGGAGCTGGCCGAACAGCTCTACGCGATGCAGCACCGGCAGCTGCCGGAGGGCTGGGACGCGGCGATCCCCACGTTCCCCGCCGACGCCAAGGGCAAGGCGACCCGGGACACCTCCGGTACGGTGCTCAACGCCCTGGCCCAGCGGGTACCGTGGCTGCTCGGTGGTTCCGCGGACCTGTCGCCGTCCACCAAGACCCGGCTCACCTTCGACGGCGCCGGCGACTTCGAACCCGACGGTCGCCCGGGGGCCTCGCCGGCCGGGCGCAACCTGCACTTCGGCGTGCGGGAGTTCGTCTCCGCGGCGGTCTGCAACGGGCTGTCGCTGTCGAAGGTCCGGCCGTTCTGGTCGACGTTCCTCATCTTCTCCGACTTCGCGCGCGGCGCGATCCGGCTGTCCGCGCTGATGGAGATCCCGGTCGTGCACATCTTCACCCACGACTCCATCGGGGTCGGCGAGGACGGGCCGACCCACCAGCCGGTCGAGCAGCTGGCGTCGCTGCGGGCGGTGCCGGGGCTGCTGGTGATCCGGCCGTCCGACGCCAACGAGGTCGGGCAGGCGTGGCGGGTGGTCATGGCGCAGCGGCACACGCCGGCCGCGCTGGTGCTCACCCGGCAGGCGCTGCCGACGCTGGACCGGGAGCGGTACGGCGCGGCGAGCGGCCTGGCGAAGGGCGGTTACGTGCTGGCCGACAGCGACGGCGACCCCGAGGTGATCCTCATCGCCACCGGCAGCGAGGTGCATCTCGCGATCGCCGCGCACGAGCAGCTGACCGCCGACGGGGTGCGCTGCCGGGTGGTCAGCATGCCGTGCTGGGAGCTGTTCGAGGCGCAACCCCAGGAGTACCGCGACGCCGTGCTGCCGCCGTCGGTCACCGCCCGGGTGGCCGTCGAGCAGGCGTCGGTGCTGGGCTGGGAACGGTACACCGGCGCGGAGGGCGCCGTCGTCGGGATGCACACGTTCGGCGCCTCCGCTCCGCTGAAGGCGCTCGCCGCGAAGTTCGGGTTCACCCCGGACGCGATCGTCAACGTGGCACGGGAACGGATGGCGGCCGCTGGCCGGTGAGCGACCTCAGGTACTCCATGCGGTGCCGCGGGTCCGCCGTGGTACGGCGACGGGCCGGCGGTTCGCCGGGCACCGGCCGGTAACCGTCCAATGTGGACTCCAGTACCCCTTCGCCCGCGGTGAGCTGCGGTAGCTGCCGTTGCAGGTGTGGCACGCGGGCGGCCGGTACCGACGTCTCGATCGTGGTCAGGTCGCCGCGCACCGACTGCTGCCGGACCGCGGCGCCGAGCCGGCCGAGCGCGGTGAGCACCGCGCTGAGCGCCCACGTCGGGGTTTCCAGGCCGACCCGCAGCACCGGTTCGCAGACCACGGTCCCCGCCTCGTCCAGCGCGCGCATGAGCACGATCGGGGTGAGGTCGCGGAAGTCGGCCGGGGTGGCGAGCGGGCCCCGCCGGGACGGCGGCCCGTCCGCGATCGGGTAGGTGCAGTCGACCATCGTGACGACGCAGTCGGTCACCTGCCAACCGGCGAGCCCTTCGTGCAGGGCACGCCGCACGTACCGGTCCATCGCCCGGGTGAAGGCATCGGCGTTGCGGTAGATGTACAGCGGCATTGCCTGCGGTCCCACGCCCATCCGGAACGCGATGCCCGAACCGGTCGGCCCGGGTTCGACGCGCAGGCCGACGGTGGCCCGGAACGGGTTGTCCGCGGCGTTGAGCACCTCGACCGCCTCGCCCCGGCCGGCGGGGCGCTCGATGCAGATCGTCGTGGTCTGCCGGAACGTGACGTCGATGCCGAACTCGGTCGCCAGCGTGGCCTGGATGACCTCCTTCTGCACCTCGCCGTACAGCGACACGGACAGCTCCCGCCCGGTGGCGTCGACGCGCACGTTGATGAGCGGGTCCTGCTCGGCCAGCCGGGCGAGGGCCGCGCGCAGCGGCCGCTCGTCGGCCGGGCACACCGGCGCGACGATGGTCTCCATCGTCGGCGGCGCGAAGTGGTGCTCCCCGCGAGGTACCAGCGGCTGCCCGATGGTGTCGCCGATGCGCACCTCGCCGAGGCCGGACAGCCGGCCGATCTCGCCCGCGACGAGCTCGTCACGCGCGACCCAGCCGCCGTCGCTCGCCACGCTGATCGCCGTGGCCCTGGCTTCCGCCTCGGCGCCGTCCGCGGTCCGGATCGGCAACCGTTGCCGCGGGCGTACCGTGCCCGCGAACATCCGCACGTATGCGATCTTCTCGCCGGCCCGCCCTCGATCGATCTTGAACACCCGGCCGGACAGGGCGGCAGCCCGCGGGTCCCCGGCCGGCGGGGCACCGGCCGGCGCCGGTAGCAGCTCGACCAGGCCGGCGGTCAGCGCGTCCACGCCCGCCCCGGTGATCGCCGAGCCGAAGAACACCGGATGCACCAGTGTCCGCCGGGTCTGCGCGGCCAACCCGTTATGCAGGCGCCGGTGCCCGATCGCGTGCTCATTCTCGACGTACGCGGCGAGGAGCGCGTCGTCGTGCTCGGCGAGCGCCTCGGTCAGCGCCGCGCGGAAGGCAGGGTCACCGAAGCCATACGGGGTGACTTCGGCGCCGCGGGTGCCGGCGCCGGCAACGGTACCCATCGCGACCGCCCGGACTCCGAGCCGCGCGCCGATCGCCGCCAGCACCCGCGCCGGATCGGCACCGCTTCGGTCGATCTTGTTGACGAACAGCAGTGTCGGTACCCGCAGCCGGCGCAGCGCGCGCATCAGCACCCGGGTCTGCGGCTGCACGCCCTCGACCGCGCAGACGACCAGTACCGCGCCGTCGAGCAGGCTCAACACCCGCTCGACCTCGGCGATGAAGTCGGGGTGGCCGGGCGTGTCGATCAGGTTGACGGTCACTCCGGCGAGCTCGAAGGACACCACCGCGGACTTGATGGTGATGCCGCGCTGCCGTTCCAGCGCCAGCGTGTCGGTCTGCGTCGTACCGGCGTCGACACTGCCGACCGAGTCGATGATGCCGACCGAGTAGAGCAGCCGCTCGGTCAGCGATGTCTTACCGGCGTCGACATGCGCCAGGATTCCCAGGTTCAACGTTCGTCGCGGCAACCGCCACACCCCTCGGCGAGATCGAAGCTCCCAACTCGGTAGAGGTGAAGGGGGCTCGCATCTCGTCTCCTCAGGGTGGACCGGAACGTTCTGCGCCCGAGTCAACCACGGCGCACGCCCGGGTACGACCGGGTTTCCTGGCGCAGCCACGGGCGGTGGAGTACCGCAAAGCGGGCCCGTGGGCGCACCCGGCAAATCTTGGACGTTGACACCCCCTGCAAGGGGTACCGGCGTCCAAGATCTCGTCGCTCGCGGCCGGCGCCGACTGCCGTAGAGTGAACGCCGCGTCATGGTCCTACCGCGCAGCGTTGAGGAGGCGTCTGGTGACACGGCCGCTGCGCTGGCTGACGGTGGCCCTCGGGCTGCTGTGTACCGCGACCGGCGCACTGCTGACGCTCAGCCCGTTCGCGTCGCTGGCGGCGCTGGCCGTACTCGTGGCGACCGGGCTGATCCTGACCGGCCTGGTCGAGCTGGCCCGGTCCGGGGCCGCGCCCGACACGCCGCTCTCGGTCGTCACCGGGCTCGGCTGGCTCGCCGCCGGGGTCGCCGTCGCCGCGTGGCCCGGCCCGACCATCCGGGTACTGGCCGTCCTCGTCGGACTGGTGCTGATCGCCGGTGGGCTGGCCGAGATCGTCGCCACCGCCCGGGGTACCGCCGACCGGCTCGTCGTCGGTACCGCCGGCGTGGTGCTCGGCATCGCGGCGCTGGTCTGGCCGGCGGCCACGGTGGCCGTCGTCGCGGTGCTGGCCGGCGTCCGCCTCGTGCTGTTCGGCCTCACCGAGGTCGCCGGCCCGCTGCGCCGGCCGGGCCGGGCGGTGGTGGCCGGCGCCGTCGTGGTCGCCCTGCTCGCGGCCGGCGGGTGGTGGCGCACCGGGCAACCCCGGCCCGACGCGTTCTACACGCCGTCCGCCGCGCTCCCGGCCACGCCGGGGGTACTGCTGCGCGGCGAGCCGTCCAGCCGCGCCGCGCCGCCCGGCGCGCAGGCCTGGCGGATCCTCTACACGACCACCCGCGACGACCACACCCCCGCCGTCGCGAGCGCCGTGGTACTCGCCGCGACGGGGGTACCCGCCGGCCCCCGGCCCGTCCTCGCCTGGGCACACGGCGCCACCGGCATCGCACCGGCGTGCGCGCCGTCGCTGCTGGCCGACCCGCTGGGCTCCGGCGCCATGCCCGGCCTCGACCAGGCCCTCGCGCGCGGCTGGGTGGTCGTCGCGACCGACTACCCCGGCCTCGGTACCGGCGGACCGCACCCGTTCCTCATCGGGCAGGGCGAGGCGCGTTCGGTGCTCGACGCGGTACGGGCGGCGCGGCACCTGCCCGGCGTCACCCTCGGCGACCGTACCGTGGTCTGGGGCCACTCCCAGGGCGGCAACGCGGCCTTGTGGACCGGGATCCTCGCACCCGGCTACGCACTGGACGCCGGAGTCGTCGGCGTCGCCGCCCTGGCGCCCGGCAGTGAACTGGTCCCCCTGGTCGACGAGTGGGGCCGGGTGCGACACAACGCCGTCTTCGCCGCGTACGTCACGCAGGCCTACAGCGACACGTACCCCGACGTGCACTTCGACGACTACGTCCGGCCCACCGCCCGGATCCCGGCGCACGAGCTGGCCGACCGGTGCCTGGCCGACTCGACGCTCTACCTGTCCGGCCTGTCGTCGTTGCTGCTCGGCCAACCGATCTGGGCCGCCGACCCGGCCACCGGCGCGCTCGGTACCCGGCTGCGGCAGAACACCCCGACCGGCCCGATCCCGGTACCGGTGCTGCTCGCCCAGGGCCAGGCCGACACGACGGTACTGCCGAGCGTGCAGGCCGACTTCGTGCACCGGCGGTGTACCGTCGGCGGCCCCCTCGACTACCGCACCTACCCCGGCCGCGACCACGTGGGCCTCATCGCGCCCGACTCGCCGCTCATCCCCGACCTCGTCCAGTGGACCGAGGACCGCCTCGCCGGCAGGCCGGCCCGCTCGACCTGTTAGCCGAGGCGCTGTTCGAGCAGCGCCCGCTCGGCCGGGTTGCCGGTCAACCGCAGCGCCTGCGCGTCGGCGAGCCGCGCCTCGTCCGGCCGGCCCAACTGGCGCAGCAGCTCGGCCCGCGTCGCGTGGAACAGGTGGTACCCGCCCAGCCCGCCGGCGAGCGCGTCGACCTCGGCGAGCGCCGGGGCCGGACCGAAGACCTGACCGAAGGCGATCGCCCGGTGCAGCCGGATCAGCGCGAGCAGCCCGAGCACCTCAGGTTCGGCCGGCATCAGCCCGGCCAGCAGCGCCGCGAGCCACTGCGCGTCGTCGGTCAGGTCGCGCCGCTGCGGTACCTCGCCGGCGCTGCACAGGTACCCCTCGTTGAACAGCAGGTAGATCACCGCCAGCACGCCGGACAGCCGGTCGGCGAGCTCGTCGGCGTCGGGTACCCGGTACGGGATGCCGGCCGTGGCGATCTTCCGCCGGGCCCGGGTCAGCCGCTGCACGATCGCCATCTCCGACACCAGGAACCCGCTGGCGATCTCGGCGGTGCTCAACCCGCACACCGTCCGCAGCGTCAACGCGACCTGCGCCTCCTGGGACAGGGCCGGGTGGCAGCAGGTGAACAGCAGCCGCAGCCGGTCGTCCTCCTGCTGCTCGACCGGCAGCGACACCTGGGCCAGCTTCGCCCGCAACGCGGTGCGGCGGCGCAGCACGTCGACGGCGCGGCGGCGGGCCGCCGTCCACAACCAGGCGTCGGGCCGCTCCGGTACCCCCTCAACCGGCCACTGCTGCCACGCCGCGAGCAGCGCGTCCTGGACGACCTCCTCGGCCGCCTCGAAGTCGCCCAGGACGCGCGTCACCGACGCGGCCAGCCGCCCGGCCTCCTCGGCGACCGCGGCGGCTACCGCTGTCTCACCGGTTACCGCTGTCTCACCAGCAGAGCAGCCAGGCGAGCCGTGCCGCGCCGGTCACCTGCGCAGGGCTTTGCGCATGACCGGCCGGTCGGCCCGGCGCCGGGCCACCACCTCGAAGCCGTGCCGGGCGAAGACGGAGGCGACGCCCGGGAACAGGTTCGTGGTGTGGCCGGGTACGGCGGTGTCGACCGGGTATGCCTCCAGTGCCGGAGCGCCGGCCCGCCGGGCGACCCGCGTCGCCGCTTCGACGAGCGCGGAGGTCACCCCGCCGCCGCGGTGCGAGCGGCGCACGAAGAAGCAGGGCACCGACCAGACCGGCAGGTCGTCGACGGGTCCGAGGTACCGCGCGTGGGCGAGCCAGGCCAGGTCGGCCCGTGGGGCGAGCTGGCACCACCCGACCGCGACGGTGCCGTCGAACGCGACCAGTCCGGCCGGCCGGTCCGACGCCGCGAGGTCGCGCAGGGCGTCCTTGTTCTCCACCCGCGGGCGGTCGCGGTACCGGGGACCGATGCGCCAGTACCTGCACCAGCATCCGTTCGACGCGCCGGCCGGGCCGAAGAGGTCTGCCAGTGCCGGCCACGTCTGCGCGGTCAGCGGCCGGATGTCGGGGCGGGCCACGCCCTCGACGGTACCGCCCGGGCTACCGCAGGTCGGCCGGCACGCTGACGGCGTAGCGGATCGCCTCGTCGGTACCGAGCGCGCCACCGCGACGGTACTGCGCCCCGAACGTCTCGTCGCCGAGCGCTGCACGGGTCGACGCCTCGCGGGTCTCGTGTCCCCGGGTCCAGTACAAGGCGCCGTGCGGCGACCCGCCGATGGCCCGCCACTGCTGGGCGGCGGTGCCGAGCAGCCGGGCCGCCCGTACGTGATCGCCGTCGTCGGTGGCGGTCCAGGCGAGGAACTCCAGGGCGGCCGCGACCCCGAGGCGGTCGCCGAGCACATGGGCACTTTCCAGGCCCTCGCGCGCGTACGCCCCGGCGCCGTTCGTGTCGCCGAGCGCCAGGGCGGCGATGACGGCGATGAACAGGTTGTGGGCCAGCCACCACCGGTCCCCGCGGGCCCGGCAGAACGCCTGGCTGTCGGCCAGCAGCGACGCGGCGCGGTCCGGGTCGTCCCGGACGAGCGCCACGGCCAGATGCTGCTTGGCGAAGACCGTGGCCGGATCCGTGTGACCGAGCCGCTCGGCCTGCGCGACCGCGTCCTCCAGCAGCGCCGTTCCGGCCGCCACGTCCCCGGTGTGCATCAGGCTGAGCCCCAGGCTCTGCGTCGCGTCGCAGCGGTACAGCGGCTCGTCGAACCGCTCGGCGAGGGCCAGGCACTGCCGGGCCGGTTCGGCCGCCGCCGCGCCGTGCACGACCAGGATGCGGCAGTACGCGGCCAGCGCCCGAACCCGGACCCGGCTCGGCTGCGGGTCGGCTTCCAGAACCCGGTGCAGCCAGTACCGGCCTTCGATCGCCTCGCCGCAGCCGTACCAGAAGTAGTACAGGGCGCCGGCCAGCCGTACCGCCGCCCGGGGCGGCCCGGCCCCGGTCAGCGACATCTCCAGCGCGGCGCGCACGTTGGGCAGTTCGGCGTGGATCCGCGCGGACCACTGCGGCTGGCGCGGGCCGAACCAGTCGCGGTGGAACCGTTCGGCCAGCCACAGGTAGTGGTCGCGGTGCCGCCTGGCCAGCGCGACCTCGGTCATCCCCTCGGGCGTCTCCCGTAGCCGCTGCCGGCCGTACTGGCGCACGGTCTCCAGCAACCGGTACCGGCGGTCGTTGCCGTGCTGCTCGGTCATGAGCACCGACTTGTCGACCAGTCCGGTCACCGCCTCGACGACCTCGTCGGCGGTCAGATCCGTACCGCCGCACACGTCCTCGGCGGCGGCCGGGTCGAAGCTGGCGGCGAAGACGGACACCCGCCCCCACACCGTGCGCTCCAGCGGGGAGCACAGCGCGAAGCTCCAGTCGAAGGTGGCCGCGAGGGTACGGTGCCGGGCCAGGGGTGCCTCCGCGGACATCAGGTCGAGCCGCTCGCGCAGCCCGGCGGCCAGCTCCTCGATCGGTACCGCCCGGGTACTCGCCGCGGCCAGCTCGATCGCCAGCGGCAACCCGTCCAGCCGCCGGCAGATCTCCTGTACCAGCAGCTGGTTGCGGGCGTTCATGCGGAATCCCGGTGCGGCGGCGGCGGCCCGGCGGGCGAACAGCGCGACCGCGGGGTAGCGCGACCCGAGGGTACCCGGCAGCGCCCGCTCCGGCACCGGCAGCGGCGGTACCACGAACACGTGCTCGCCGGCCATGCCCAGCGGCTGCCGGCCGGTGCACAGCAGCCGCAGCCCCGCGGCCGAGCGCAGGATCCGGTCGGCGAACGCCGCGCAGGCGTCGAGCAGGTGCTCGCAGTTGTCGAGTACCAGCAGCAGTTCGCGCTCGCGCAGGTAGTCGACGACGACGCGGGCGGGGTTGCGGCCGGTACGGTCCACGACGCCCAGCGCGCCGGCGATGTGCAACGCCAACAGCGACCCGTCGGACAGCGCGGCCAGGTCGGCCATCCGCACGCCGTCGGCGAACCGCTGCCTCGACCGGGCCGCCACCCGCAGCGCCAGGCGACTCTTGCCGCTGCCGCCGACGCCCGTCAGGGTCACCAGCCGGGCGGTCGACAGCAACCGCTGCACCTGCGACACCTCGCGACGACGCCCGATCAGGTTGGTCGTCTCGACGGGCAGCCCGTCGTGGTCGTCACCGGCGCGTACGGCCATGCCTCAGTATCCCCGCGACGATGGTGGTCGGCACGGAGAGCCGATAGCGTGGTTGCGGTGCTGAACCGGTCCCGCAAGGGACGCCTCGAGGCCGAGCTGACCAGTTTCGTCGGGCGGCGCAGTGAGATCGCCGAGGTCCGGCGGCTGTTGACCGCGGCCCGGCTGGTGACCCTGACGGGCGTCGGCGGTACCGGCAAGACCCGGCTGGCGCTACGGGTCGCCGTCGAGGCGCGCCGGACCTTCCCCGACGGCGTATGGCAGGTGGACCTGGCGGCGGTGCGCGATCCGGCGCTCGTGCCGTTCGCGGTGGCGCAGGCGCTCGACCTCGACGACCAGACCGACCGGCCGGTCACCGAGGCGCTGCGCGGGTACCTGCGCGACCGCCGGCTGCTGGTGATCCTCGACAACTGCGAACACCTGCGCGATCCCAGTGCCGAGCTGGCGGACGTGCTCCTGCACGCGGCACCGGGGCTGCGGGTACTGGCGACCAGCCGGCAGCCGCTGGGCCTTCCCGGTGAGCACGTGTTCGAGGTACCGCCGCTGGCGGTACCCGACCCGGACCGGCCGCTGCCGGCCGGGGCCGCCATGCGGTACCTGGCGCTCGCGCTGTTCGCCGAGCGGGCCGTCGCGGTACTGCCCGGGTTCTCGCTGACCCCCGACAACGAGGACCTGGTCGGGCAGATCTGCTGGGCGCTGGACGGGCTGCCGCTGGCGATCGAGCTGGCCGCCGCCCGGCTGCGCACCCTGTCCCTGGACCAGCTGGCCGGCCGGCTCTGGGACCGGATGCGGCTGCTGCAGAGCCGGCACTCGGTACCGGCACATCACCAGACGCTGCAGGCGGCCTTCGACTGGAGCTACGAGCTGTGCACGGACGACGAGCGCCGGATGTGGGCGGCCCTGTCGGTGTTCGGCGACGGGTTCGACCTGGCGGCCGCCGACGAGGTGTGCGCCGAGGCGGTACCGGGCGCGCGCGCCTTCACCGCGCTGCTCGGACTGGTCGACAAGTCGGTGCTGAGCCGGGAGCGCACCGGCGGGCAGGACCGGTACCGGCTGTTGCATACGGTGCGCGAGTACGGCCTGCTCCGGCTGCGCGAGCACCCCGGTGCGGAACAGGCCCTGCGCCGCCGGTACCGCGACTACTACCTGCGGCTGGCGCAGCGCGGCGAAACCGACTGGTCCGGCCCGCGGCAGGAGGCCACCTACCGGTGCCTGCGCGGCGAGCACGCCCACCTGCGCGCGGCGCTGGAGTTCTGCCTCGTCACGCCCGGCCAGCAGCGGACCGGGCTGGAGCTGGCCGGTACCTTGTGGTTCTACTGGACCGGCTGCGGCTTCCTGCGCGAGGGGCGGCACTGGCTGGACCGGTTCCTCGACGCCGACCCGGAGCCGAGCCCGCAGCGGACCAAGGCGCTGTGGGCGCTCGGCGCGGTGGCCGTCGCCGAAGGCGACCGCGACACCGCCGACCGGGCGCTGACCGAGAGCCGGCAGCGCGCCGCGGCGGCCGGCGACGAACGGCTCGTCGGGCTCGCCGAGCTGAGCATGGGAACCCTGGCACTGTTCGCCGACGACCCGGCCGGCGCGGCGCGGTTGTTCGAGCAGGGCCTCGCGCGCTTCGACCGGCTCGGCGAGGACAACCCGGCGACCCTGCTCGGGCGCAGCACACTGGCCATGATCGCGGCCGGCGGCGGTGACCTCGACCGGGCCGAGGCGATCTGCCGGGAGACGCTGGCCGTCTGCGAGCGCCGCGACGACCGGTGGGCGGCCGGCTGGGTGTTCTACGTGCTCGCCCTCGTCGCGCTGTCCCGCGGCTGCGTCGAGGCCGCGATCGGGCACGCGCGGGACGGGCTGCGGCGGATGCTGGTGTTCCACAACCTCACCGGCATCGCGATGCTCTTCGAGCTGTACGCGACGATCGTCGCGGCCGCGGGGCAGGCCGAGCGGACCGCGGTGGTGCACGGCGCGGCCGCGCGGATCTGGCACCTCATGGGCCGGCGGCTGTTCGGTTCGGCGGCGCTGGAGGCCCAGCACGCCGGGTGCGAGGCGCACGCCCGGGAGGTGCTCGGCGACGCCGGCTACGACGCCGCCTACCACCGCGGTACCCGGTTCGAGGCCGACGAGGCGGTCAGCTACGCCCTCGGCGCGGACCCGGCGCAGTCCGCCGCCGCGGGCGACGCGCCGCCGGTACCGGCCGGGCTGCAGCAGCTGACCCGACGCCAGCGCGAGGTCGCCGAGCTGGTCGCGCAGGGCCTGTCCAACCGGCAGATCGCCACCCGCCTCGCCGCGTCGCAGCGCACCGTCGAGTCGCACGTCGAGAACATCCTGCGCCGCCTCGGGTTCACCTCGCGCGTCCAGCTCGCCGCGTGGATGGCCGCGCAGCACCCGGAAAACTGACGGTTCAGCGGTACCGCGCGGGCTTGGCGTTGCCGGCGAGCCACGCCGTCGGGTACCGCCCGGCCGGCGTCGGCCGGACCTTCCAGGCCGGAGCGAGGTTGGCGTGGCGCAGGCCGGAAAGGGTCGTCGTCATCAGCGGCTGACCACACCGATCCGGCCGGGCCACACCGGTTGCAGGTCGGCTCCGCCGGTCAGCGCGTAGGACACCCGTACCGCGCGGTCGGCCTGCACGCAGTGGTGCACCTCGGCGGCGACGCGGGCCGCGGTACCCATCGGGGTGACGACCATCGGGAGGCTGCCGACGTCGAGGAGCTCGGGCAGCAGGTCGGCGTCGCGTCCCAGCGTGTCGCCGTACGGCGCGAGGTACAGCGCCACGATGGTGACCGCGAGCTCGGCGAGGCAGGCAGCCACCGCCGCGGTACCCCACCGGGTGCCCGTCTCGGCGACCATCGCGACCGTCGTCGCCGCCGGATCGACCTCGGGTGTGCTGTCCGACCGGCCACCGGACAGCGCCAGCGGTGTCGGTGGGGGGCACGGAGCGACGGTCGGCATTATCGATCCATCCGGGAGGCGGGGACTGCCATCAAGCGTGCAACAGGTTCGTGATACCGCGCCAGACCCAGTACTGACCGGTCACCGGGCGTGGATCGGCGCGGGCTACCGGACAGTTCTGTCCGGTACCGCTGATCCGCGCAGCGTGTACCCGCGCAGCGTGCGTACCACACCGCCGTACCCGTTGCCGGCCGGCGACCCGGGCGCCGGGCGGCTCGTCCATGAACGGCATGAACTTGTCCGGGAACCCCGGCATCGTGCAGGCGATGCAGATGCGGCCGACGTTGGGACGGCCGCCGACCCCGTTGCTCCAGCCGCGTTTGGGCACGTTGCACTTGACCACCGGCCCCCAGCAGCCCAGCTTCACCAGACACCGCGGCGACCCGTACCCGGCGGCGAACTCACCCTGCTCGTAGTACCCGGCCCGGTCACAGCCCTCATGCACGGTCGCCTCGAACAGCCACCGCGGCCGCAGCGCCTCATCCAGCGGAATCATCGGCGCCTGCCCGGCCACCTG
>Ga0066710_100003527_pt1 | contig 13385 bp, 13 predicted proteins | sample GraSoiAngelo_159_FD_79666 | JGI IMG/M metagenome (GOLD analysis project Ga0066710, IMG submission 79666) | Grasslands soil microbial communities from the Angelo Coastal Reserve, California, USA - 14_1009_16_40cm | ecosystem: Environmental > Terrestrial > Soil > Grasslands | place: USA...
CAGATTCTCTCAAGGCCAAAAATGAGTATAAGGAATTTCTCGAAGTAAAAAAGAAGATTGAATTACACTCAAATCAAAAAAACGAGATTAAAAACAAAATAAATGGTCAATTCTCAAAGATATCACGGCCGCTTGGTAAATACAGCTATATCTCCTCTTTTGATAAACCCATGAGAAAGCTGATGGAAGATCTTCTTGCAGAACCCTATGAAATAATTACGGCACAAAACAAGACAAGCATAATAGAGATTCTCCAGGCCGTAATAAAATCAGTATTGGCAGGTAACATTTCTGTCAAGGATTCACAAAAGTCGGCAGAACAAATCGAAGAGACAATTAATCGCCTGGACGAGTTTCTGAAATTAAAAGATGCCTATTCTGACAAGATATCAAATTTAGAGAAGGAGCTAGCAGTTTTTGATTCGAATGTATTGGAAGAAAAGGAAAAAGAACTAGCAAAGGCAAAGAGAACCATATCAGATCTGGAATCGTCGATTAAAAAATTAGAAAAGGAGGTTTCCGAAAATGAGACTTTGATTAAAAACCACAAATCAGAGCTAGAGTCTGCTTTGACTGACCTGTATGGCGCCAAGATTACTGTAAAGTTTTGAGATGGAAATTTCGAAGATTAATTAGCTCCAACTCAGAAAATACCATGTGATCTTCAAGCAAGAACGACCCCGAAGGACCATAACGATAAAAGAGGACGTTCGAGATGGGATCTTATCATATTGTAAGATGAATCATCCAAATGAAGGTATACTGATTCTCCGTGGCAAAGCAAAGAAGGGCCAAGTATTCATCGACGGTCTTGTAATACCGCCATTCTCACACACCGGTCCTACCTTTGCAGGTTTTCCGCATTCTTTTTTGCCGTTTGACCCAAGTTACGTTGGGACTGTTCATTCTCATCCAAACGGGGTGGCAAGGCCATCTGTTACAGATCTGCACAACTTCTTTGGCTTTGTGTCTATCATAGTCCAGTCCCCTTATGAGAATGATGACATCTTTGCCTACGATCGAGACGGAAACCTGCTTGAAATAACGATAAGTCAGAATAAATCTTGACAAAAATTTATAAGCTTTTTGGTATTAGAGAGACTGTTGATCAATTATAAAACCTATCTTATCTTCCTATTTGGGTCACTTGCCGTAAGTATCGGCCTGCAGATGCTTCTACCATGGCCATTTGGCCTGATGGCGGCTCTTGCCATATTCATAGTATTTCCACTCTTTTTGAGAAATAGAGCCCTCAAGAGGATGGGCGGTATGGGTAGTGACGCAGGTGGTGGCGGATTTTTCGGCCAAAGTCAAGGTGTGAAATACATCTGTCTTGCCTGCAACAACCGATTCAAGGGTGGGATCTGTCCTAGATGTGGTTCTAAAATGAAAAGAGCAGACTTTTAGACAAAAAAGATGACTCTTGAAGAGCTCAGGAAGAAGGCACTATTTCAAAATACAATAGACACATGGATAATGCTTTGTGATGAAAGAAATGCGGATTGGTATTCTCCTGAAAAGTACAAAAGTTTTGTTTCCCATCTTTTCCAGAGTGGACTAAAGTTGCAAAAGTTTCCATTATGCATAAAGGAATCTGGAGGAATGTACCAGAGAGGCAAGGACAAGACCAAGTTTGCAGAAATACTTTCTCAGTCTACCGATCCCAATGCTGCAGCTTATACCGTCAGGCTGAGCGACGAAACAATAAAGATAATTCGAGAATTCAATCTTAACGCCGTAGCTTAGGGTTAACTATGGTATCCATTGCGTGTCCCATAAATACAAAAGCAAGACCGGTAATTGCTATCATGATTCCAGGCGGAACAATCCACCACCATAAACCACGCGCAGCTGCTCCGTAAGAACTGGCATCATGTAGAATTTGTCCCCATGTAGGAAATGTAGGATCTCCAAGTCCTAGGAAACTCAGACCAGCTTCAGTGGTAATAGCACCAGGAACTGATATTGCTATACTAGCAAAGGTATATGGTAAAAGTTGTGGTAAAATATGCTTGAATATTATTTTCCAGTCCTTTTGTCCCATTAATTTAGAGGCCTCGACATACTGTAACGTCTTAATTTGCAAAGCCATGCTTCGTGAAACCTTGGCTATTCCAACCCAGCCGAAAATGACCAAAAATCCAACTATGAGAAATATACTGTTTCCAATGGTAACAGCTAGGATGATCAACAGCGGTAGCACAGGCATTGCATAGATTATGTCATTAAATCGCATCATTGCTTCGTCAGTCGTCTTGCCCTTATAGCCAGCATACACACCATAGACTAGTCCTAGTATAACAGATCCTACGGCTACGGAAATACCTATGAAGAGTGCCAAAGGCGTTCCCCATAGAAGACCCACTGCCAAGTCACGTCTTAGCTCATCAGTTCCCATGATACCGTAGACCTTTCCTCCCAGGATGAACTTTGATTCGTCTAACGAAAGGTTTCCATCCACATCGTAGAAAGTCACTTTAAAGACATAATGACCCTTTAGAATCTTGTTTTCATCAAGTTTCGAAAACACAATATTTTCAGAAGACAGCGTATCAAATGGAAACAAAAAATGATCTGAATCACTCTTTAGGTTTTTCTTCATAAAATCATCAGTCGAAAATATCATTCCGCTGAATTTGGTTTGAGTATCTGAGGACGGCAGTGAAGTAGACATTAATTCAAGCTCGAGACCATCAGGCCTTGTTACTGACATTTGAATCAATGGAGAGGCGCTATACTTTGTACTGTATTGATAGATAAAATCACTTGGAAAAGAATCATACTGATAGTCAACTGCAAACAAGTTTGTCACAGCCATTACCCTATCAGTCTTTTGGATTGAGACTTGTGGCAAAAGCACTAGATGCTCTGGAATCTTTTGCGGAAGAAAATAATTTACCCATGCAGGAAGAGCTGATTTTGGATACGAGAGCCAGTTTGCAGGATCATTCCATTCCTTGAAGGTCTCAACTGGAATGGATACAAACGCAATTATCGATAAACCCAAAAGGGCAAGGATTATCCCAATTCCAATTAGACCAATATCATTTCTTGAGAATTCATGCCAGATCTCTTTTGGAGAAAAACTCATTGTCTTCTCACCCTTGGATCAAAGTATCCATACAAAATATCTGCCAAAAATATGCTAGCAAGAAAGAATGCTGTCAAGACATATGTAGCCCCAATTATCACCGGTAGGTCAAGAACACTTATTGCTTCAAAGTAGAGCCTCCCCATCCCGGGCCAGTCAAACACGGCTTCTGTAATTATTGCGCCTCCAAGTGAACCTGAAAGGCCCAATGCTAATACTGTGACAATTGGTGGTGCCGCATTTTTTAGCGCATGCCTGTACATTATCTTTTTTTCATCGATGCCTACGGCCCTTTTTGCCATGATAAAGTCCTCTTGGAGTATGCCTATCAGAAAGTTGCGCACAAGATAAGACCACGAACCAAATCCTATCAAGACAAGCGTTATCAAAGGTAATGCCATATGATACAAAAGTGATACAAGATATCCCGGATCAGTGACTGGTACTGTTGGAGTTGCCCTAGCCGGAAAGATAGGATAAATGAACGCAAACAAAAATATCATAAGAAGCCCAATCCACCATACGGGAAAGCTGCTGCTGATAACAGCGAAGGCCGAAGTTATCTTGTCAATCTTTGAATTCACTTTGTTTGCAGCGATAGCCCCTATGAATATTCCAAGAATTGAGATTATTACTGTGGCGGTTGTGAAAAGAAGTATTGTTCTTGGTAGTTTCTCAAGTATGATGTCTTTGACATCAGAAGAACCTGTATCGCTTGTCAAAAATTTTGCATGGCCAAAATCTAATGTAAGAATCTTGTACATGGCAAGACCAAGTCGTGGGGGAGAGTACCAAGGTTGGTCCAGTCCAAGAGCTAGAATTCTTTGTTTTATCTGGTTTTGCGTATAATTGTCAAGCTCCTCTGGAGTCTTGAACGAAGCAAGAAGTTGTTTGTTATTTGTTACCTGTGTTCTAACATCTAGTGCTACACTCTGATTTAGTATAGCATCCATGTTCGAGCCAACAAGTGCCACTGTAACTAATAGAGTAGCCATTAATACACCAAACATCGTAATCGCTCGCTTTGCAAGGTATCTTTTAAATCCCATCATTCCATTGCCTCGCTTGATACCTTGCGTTTAAGCCTTCTTAATGCGATGCCTATCAAAATTACTCCAGCTCCAAGTCCAATTCCTAGAATGTAATTTGAGTTGGCTGTTATGGTCTCAAATGAAGCTTGGGAGCTTTCCTGTGGTATTTTATACTCCCCATTTATTGCAAGAAAGCTGCTTCTGAAGATATCTGGTTTGTATGCAGAATCAGATATAGTAAAGATTTGCAAGTCATTTGCTCCAGGTGTTAGATTCAAGGTCTTTTCGGAAGATTCCATTATGTTTAAGACACCGCTGTTTGATTCTTGTTTTCCCTTATCGATAATTTTTCCTTGCGAGTTTATCAAAAAATAATACACAGTAGATCCCGGTGTAATTTTAAGTGGGATGTCCAGTTCTTTGCCGATTGAAACTACTTTTGGAATTTTTACACTCTCTATCTTTGGAATCTTTATTTCTTCAAACATCTTCCAATATCCTGCACCAAAAGGATAAGTAGGATCGATAAATGCCTTGGTTGTGATGATTTTTGCCTCAGGTGAGTAACTGTCCAAGAAGAATGGACCGTTGCTAATTACCGCATGATTGTGCTCTTTTATCCATGATATAGAAGATAAATATCTTGAATCATAGTAACTGTCCTGACTCATATTTGCAAGTGCATCTGGCACGGAGTGATTTTTTGCAAATTCTTCAAGGTTTGATTTTATGATATCAGCATTTTCTGGTACAAGTAGTGACAGCCAATCAATGTTTTTGCTTACAGCGTCAGATCTTGAGAATGCAACTTTGCCATCAATTACTGACTTTTCCATGGAGTAGATAATTTCCCACGGCATAGATGGCCAGACCTGAGCCGAGTCTGCTATCTCTCCTTCATCAAAATGCCAAAAATTTTGGTATACTTCGATAGTGTTTTTGTCAAGTATCCTTATGCCTATTAGAGTCTTGGCAGCCTGGTTTGCCTTTGGAGAAAATTCTGAATCAAATGTCTTTCCTGCATCTGCCTGATCCTGTCCCCATTGATACAAAAAGTAGATACCATAAAGAATATCGTTCATGTCCATTGGTTGACCGTTGTGCCAATTTCCAAACTTGAGATGAAATGTTACTTTGCTTGTAGCATTCATTCCAGGTCCCACATGAACCCATTTTTGTTGTACAGGGCTCCATTTTATGGCATCAGGTGGAACTGGAAACTTGTCAGCTGGGCCTGCAGCCTCTACTTGCCACGATGAACGCACTGGAATAACAAGACCTGTGTATGGGTTTCTAAAGTCACCCGAGTCAGCTACTGTACCCCAGATCTGTTGGGAATACGCATCTGAAAACCCTGCAATTGGGTTCCACGCCCCTTGGTAGATTTTTTTTACACCTATTGATAATGTATCGGAATCATCTCGTGAATTGATTGGTGTATACCTACTTGTTACCCCTGCACCAAAATCATTGATGATACCCTGAACTTTTTTGTTTGCAACAAATTGGTCTGTTCTTGCTGCAAGAAAGATTCGAACCGATTCCTTGATACCTTCGTCTACTGCTTTTTTTATCAATTCAGCTCGTTGTTGAGCCGAAGTGAAATTACCTACAAATATTTTCTGTGATATAGAATCGATATAGTCATCCTTATAGTTCCAGTATGCAGGATTGTTGAAACCAGGCATATTAGAAAACCATGGAGAATACATTTGTGCTGTGATTACCGAGTCGTATCTAACAAAGCCACTCATGGAATATGCTTCTGTGTATATGTTCCATTTTAGGTCAGCTGGGTTTGAACCATACACAACTGAAAATGCTTTGGTCAGATCTCCATAATCTTTCTTTACCGTAAAGCCCTCCTTTTGCAGTTGCGAGGCAAGAACCTCGCCGATTGATTTTCGTATCTGGTCATCGTTTCTAATGAAAATAGTTATCTCGATTGGTTTGGAATCATAATACCACTTGTCGGAAATTTTTTTGGCTCCAGCCTTTTCTAACGCAGCTGAAATGGCATCATCTGCAAGTATAGGATTGTATTTGAAATCAAATGACTGAAGCTCATCTAGTATGAGAAGATAGTCCGGATCATAAGGTTTGTAGGCTGAAACCATTGGCAGTCCGTAACCGCCCAAGAGCTCATCAACAATCAAGTTTCTGTCTACCAGATAGTTTAATGCAAAACGAACCTCCTTTATAGAAAATGGATTAAACTTGTCTGATACAGCTGGATTTACAAGCAAACTGTAGGTGCTTCCTGTAGATTGAAATACATTGAGTGCTTGTCTTGATGCTGGGTCTAGTCTGTCTGACGGAATTGCAGAATAATAGATATCCAAATGACCATTTTTTACCTCTTCAATTGCGGTATTTTCGTCCGAATATTGAATGAATTGAACTTTGTCAAAGTAGGTTCCCTTGTCGCCAAATACTATCTTTGATCCGAAAATAAATAGCACCAGTATGATAACAAGAATCAGTTTCATGATTTGCTTTGCTTTGAACCGTATTTAACCATCGCCTATTAATTCAAAAAAATGTATGAACAAAATGAAATTAATTTTTATAAAATCAAATGTCTCTAGTACAGATCGTTGTATAAGACAAATAGCATTTTTATAAATGCTGGAGAAATGAAACGTGTTGAATCTTCAAACGTTGGTCCGGGGGATTCAAGGTATAATTCCTGGCGGGATCTCAATAAGGGACTTTTCAATGGCAGCTCAAACTAGTGAGGAGTTGGCTGCGATAATAATTGATAATTTTATGCAAAACGGAATTGGAACCTATGAGAATAGTCTGATATATTTCGAGGAAAATGACAGACTAAAGACAGGTTTACTTGCAATTAGTATGGGTGCTGCAGTAGATGAGGTATCGCGTTTATTAGAATGGCAAGATTTTGAATCCTTGGCAGCAGAGATACTTGAAAAAAGAGGTTTTGATACAAGTAGAAATGTGGTTCTTACCAATCCTAGAATGCAAATAGATGTGGTTGGTATCAAATCTGGTACTGCAATACTTATTGACTGCAAGCATTGGAAGAAGATGAGCCAATCATCTCTTGAAAATGTGGTAAAAAAACAAATTGAGCGAACCAGACAATTTCTTGTAAAAGAAAAGGTTCAAGCAGCAGTCCCAGCCATAGTAACGCTATATCAACAGGACGTAAAGTTCATCGATAGCACTCCTATAGTTCCGATTTATCAGCTGGATACATTCTGCGAAGAGTTCTATTGGAATTTAGATGAATTTTATTCTCAGAATAGCGCGTAAAAGAAAAATATTGTGGTCCCGATGAGAAAGCCCTGGGTTATGCGCATGGCCCTGTCAAGGGATTTTGAATAATCATCAAACTGTTTGTCTCCCATCACCTTTACTTTTGTTTCCTGCTCCAATAGATCAAAGGACGCAGGGGATATGTTTCGCTCAGTCTCCTTTGCAAGTTGTAAGAACCATTCTGCAGCATCGTCGAATTTTGAGAGGCTTCCAAACTCAAAATATCCATGCTTGTTTCTTGCTTGCCTAGCTTTGTAATGCGTATCAGAAGTACAAACTTCAAGAAGACTATAACCGTTTTTTGAGAAATAATTTGCAATATGTTCGCGTAGGCCGTTATGCATATTGTTAGCATCTGCCCACCCCAGAAAAAATTTCTCATTTCCTATTTTCATGCACATTACAGCTATCTTCCCTGGTCCAAGATCGTCTGCGTTAATTTTTAAGAACTCTGAGTTTGAGTACCCTACTTCTAGCTTCAGCGTTTCTTTAGTTATAAGAGTGTCCAAATTAGACTTGGCAGCATTTAGAAGATCATCTGCGTCATTTTTTTGAATCACTTCGCCCATTGCATTGTGGCTGTCAACAATCAAGACCCGTTCAAAGCCTCGATTTTTTCCGTATTGCTCAAGTTCTGTTTTTACATATGATGGGACATCTTCCATTCCATGTGGAGACAAAGATAGAATCAAGACGGCGGTCTTATCAAACAGCATTCCTACTGTTCTAGCTTTATTTACCTGAACTGTGACGGGCTTTGTACATTTGAACCCTTGTTGAGTTTTGGAGCTTTTTTGCAAACTAGAGAGGTATAGATCGACTTGAGACTTGGATGGCAGGTTAAGAGAATGATCAGAAACGCTATGCATAACCATCGCAGAAGAATTCAGATTTTTGTATATCAGATATGTTATATTGCTACCACCTATAGGATGAAATGGCCCTGGATGAACATCGGGCAGAACAAGTCTGCATTCATTGTTTTTTGCACGAAATACAATTTGAAATGTGGATACTGTTGACTGTTCTGAGCGTTCTTCCATCATTGTTTCCATCTGTGCTGGGTCATTTTTCGTTAATGCCGCAACGTATGCTTGGAGCATCTTGTGCGTTCTTGCAAGCTTGCCTGTAGCTCTATCGGTTAGTATGGTCCATGCAGTACCAAGTAAGAGAAAGGTAATGCCATAAGTCAAGGCCTTTACGTCAGTGAGCATTGGAATCCATAGTTGGTATGGAACAAATGCAAAGAACATTGCAAGTGGTTGTATCAAGCATATTGCCCAAGCGGTCTTGACTTTTGCACCAATTGTTGATGTGAAAATTCCTATTCTGAAACTTGCAAACAAAAACATGCCCTCTGTTATGTAAAGAGTCATCAATTGTGGCTTTGCAACTACATATACTGACAGCACGCCTCCTAGTACAGTTACAAGCCACAGGAGATTTCCAAAGGCAGACATGTGTAAGGATTTAGAATATTCAGTCCTCAAAAGTCGCATATCGATTAACTGTGTAATGATTAAAACACTTACAGTTATTGGAATAGAGAAAAGCAAGCTGTCAGAATTCTTAAAGTAGTATATCATTGAGATAGTGATCGTTAGGCAAGCTACGATAATGGAGACAGCTAGCGATATGTGACGCGATGATGGTGTAAAATTTGTCAGGGTGTACCGCTTGTGTATACGGGACACATTATCGGAGCTTTCTGTCATGGTTTTAAGAAGAATATTTTTAGAATCCACGAAATTGCAATTAGCGCACTTGGTATCGCTACCACGATCTCTGGCCTTATTTTATATCCTTTAGTCTCGTCCTCAAAGAATCTCAACAGACCTGCACTTGAAGCCGGTAGCGGTGCAGACTTTTTGCTACTACTCATGTATGTCCTGCTTTACGACTGTTTAAATAAATACTTTTGTGATCAGAGTTTCTTGAGTTTCTCCTTAATGGCGATTATCTCATTTATAGAACGTAGAATCTGTTGTTGTTTTTCATAATTTTTTTCACGTTGAAGCTCATCTGCGAGTTCTTTTAATTTCTCCTCGAGTTTGTCAGTAGTTGAATTTTCTTTTTTCTCTTTTGCTAGCTTTTCCTCGGATTCAGGTTTTTCTTCTCTTCCTTCTCTTCCACAATTTACACAGAAAGCATTGCCATTTTTTATGATTCTGACGCCCTTGCAGTATGGACATGGATCGCTGACCAGTGTACCGCCCTTCAGAAGCATCTCTACAGCTTTTTTTGTAAGCTCGCTAGACACATGTTGGTTTATGCAACCTGCGTAAAAAATGTAGGGATAAACAAGGCTTAATAGTAGGAATTCAGCTTTTTATTTTGAATGGCGGTAATCTGCAATACATGCGGACTTCCCAATGATTTGTGTGCTTGTGGTGAACTCGAGAAAGATCAAACCCAAATTGTAGTTCGACTAGAAGAAAGACGTTTCAAAAAGAAGGGTACAATGATTGAAGGGGTAAATCCAAAGATGAATGACCTCGGAAAGGTTGTACGAGAACTTAAAGCAAGATATGCTTGTGGTGGAACAGTCAAGGATGGATACATCTTCCTTCAAGGGGATCATAGAGATACGATAAAAATTACTCTTGTAAAACTTGGATTTCCCGAAGCCAGCATAGAAGTTCATTGAATTCACCTTGTTAGAATTAGACAAGATAACCAGAATTCTATCTATTCCATATTCTGGTTTTGTATGTGTGATATTTGGAATAATGATTCTTTCATTTCCTATTGGATGCTATGTCATGTTCAATTCTGATATAGGAAATGAGGTTAACTTCCAATTTCCGCTAGATGGGTTCAATATGTTTCTTGGAGACCTTAGCTACAAGTTACCGGTTTCTTTTGAGATAGGTGATGGTTTTATTATTTCATGGGCAATCTATGCTATTTTATTTACTATTTCATTTCTAGGTCCTCAAGGCACGTTTATGAGGACGCTATCAGAGGCCATGTCTGAAGGGTGGAAAAATCTCAAGGACAATGACCTTGTAAATATGATGATCTGGTTTACAATTCTAATTTTATTTTCTGTAACGGTGGACTTTGCTCAGCAAAGCGTTGGTGTAAATATTGAGCAACCACAGACTCAGAATAATCTCATACATTTCTTCCAGCTTACAGTTGCACCGTTAACAGAAGAGTCTGGTTTCAGGGTTTTACTCATAGGGATCCCACTTTTTATGATCTATTCCCATAGTGCGTCATGGAAGCTATTTCTCAAATCATTGTGGAGACCCTCACATTCTCTTGGCATTACAAACTACAAAAAAGCAATAGCTTTGATCATAACCGTTGGATTATTTTTCGGTGCAGCACACATAATTTCTGGTACGCCATGGAGTCCAGGCAAGTTCTCACAGGCAACAATTGCAGGAATCATAATAGGTTGGGTTTATGTCAGATACGGATTTGCTCCCGCAGTTCTAATTCATTGGGCAACAAATTATTTCATATTTTCGTACATGTTTTTCATAGCTGACCTAAGTCAGACTCCGATAAGTCATGAATTTTCAAATCAATTCTCTAACACTCTAGAAGGCATACTTGTTGTTACTGGCGTCATATCGTTAATGATTAAAATTCTAAATTACATAAAATCAAAGAAGGAGTCAGCTGCAATACGGCAAACCTAAACAAACTCAACAGATACATCATGACTCAAATATCGATTCTAGGTGTTTTGAGATCGGTAAATCATACTGGCTCATAATGAGCCGAAGGTCATCTTGGTCATCTATGTCTAACATGATTCTTCTGATTAATATGAGAGCAGAACTTGCATTCTTCGTTTCTGCGGTGTTAAGGTGAATTTTGTAACTGTCTTCATCATAATGAGTCTCCATGATGTCAATAGGCCTCCTAAGTAACGCGTTGGTTCCATCAAACTTTCTTGAGGGTACAACGAGAACACACCGCTTAGAATCTCTCATTTCAAATAGTGTCCGTATGTCTTCGGCTTGGACAAGAGGAATGTCCTGAGGAAAAACTATCGTGGTATCAAATTCCTCCCTTGCAAAGTAATTGTCACCTAACATCACGGCATTGTTTACACCAAGTTCTTCTTCATCATAGATTTGCACAGCTCCAAATTTTTTTCCCATACTAAGTGCAATTTCATCCTTGCTTACGATTACAGTTTTTTCTACTATATCTGATTGTGAAATCGTATGTAATACAGATTCCAGCATTATACTACAGATTCGCTCCGTTTTTTCTGTGGAAAGATTTAGACGTGTTTTGGCCCTTGAAAAAGTCTTTACAGGAACTATAGCTCCTACTTGTAACTTAGACATGCACTTGTTTTAGAACAAATGAAGCAAGAGCCTCTTCATCTTTTTTCTCCTTCATTCTTATTTTGGTTTCATACACCTTCATGTCCAAGTTCTCGATTTTTCTAGTATGGAGCCTGTCTGCAGTATCAATAACTATGTGTGAAGAAACCTCCGAATACATCTTGGCAAGACCATATACGGAAACCTCAAGTCCTGCTGCCTCCATGTACTTTGCAGCAGGACCGCTTACTGCGGCATTTCCTACTAGGGGACTTACAATAACTACTTTCCTTTTAGATTTGGCTAATTCTTTTCTGATCCCCTTTATCGAAAGGATAGGACCGATGCTAGTTAGAGGATTACCGGGTGCAATTACCACCAATTTGGAATCATGTATTGCATTTACTGCAGCTGGATTTGCTCGTGCTTTATCTGCTCCTACATATTTTATTCCCTCAACCTTGTCTTGTCCTTTGTACTTTACCCAATATTCCTGAAGGTGTAGATCACCTTTGTTTGTTACAATTCTAGTTTCAACACTATTATCGGTAACAGGAATTATTTTTGTGTCAATGGCAAATTTTCTGCACATCCATTCCGTGATATCTGAAAGGTTCTTTCCATTCTTTAGCATGTTTGTTCTCATCAAATGAATGGAGGCGTCTCTGTCACCTATTTTGAACCAAGTTTCTTCACCTAACATCTCCATTTGGCGCAGAAAGCCATAGGTATCCTTCTTTATTCCCCAGCCTTTGTCAGTATCAAGTATATCAGCCAATCCGTAAAGGATTGTATCTATGTCAGGACATATGTAAAGACCGTAAAGCCAGTAATTATCACCAACATTTGAAACAACAGAAATGTCACGAGTTTGTGTAGTCATTCCACGTACAAGTTTTACGGAACCGGTTCCGCCAGCAAGAATGGTAATCATTTTGGTGTCCCTATGAAGTTACTAAGAACTGTCATCTGCAATATTACTCTTGCCAATAAAATTCGGAAATTATCTGGGACAAAAATCAATGCTAAGATTTATTACTCTCCGACAAAGAAATCTGAGCGTGACTAGGAGATTTTTTATTGCCTCAGTGATAACAGGTTTGTTAATTTTTGGAACAGTTTCTCCGATTTGGGCTACGGTAGATTTTAGTGCTTATTTACCAATTGCTGGTACTCCTGTTACTCCTGAATACAAGTTTACAAAAACAGTATTCATAGAATACCCAAACGGTGGCAAGATAAGAGACCTACTACAGGACAAGAATTTGACAGTATCCTTTACCGATAACGCAAATAATAATACTAGCATCAAAGATTTCATGCAACAGATAAATTCTAAAATTGCCACAGAAAGAAAAAGCTTTGCCATCATGACGAACTTGGAAATAGAGTATAAAGTAGTCATCGGCGGAGACAGTAAACATGCTTCATTTGATTATTCAATTACTTTAACACCTACAATGGCGGATTATGTCTTAAACAAGGGAGGCGGCGATGTTCCCGCAGTTCTTGACGCGTCATGGATAGTATTCAACATGAGGGATCCGGTAACAATCACAACAGAACAATACGGAGATCTGGAAATTAATTATCCGATAGGTGTTATCAAAAGTCAGTTACCTGATGTCTACAATGTGTTAAAAGGAACTGATGCTGAGAACGCTCTAAGGCAAAACACGATTGACGCAA
>Ga0066710_100003528_pt1 | contig 13385 bp, 5 predicted proteins | sample GraSoiAngelo_159_FD_79666 | JGI IMG/M metagenome (GOLD analysis project Ga0066710, IMG submission 79666) | Grasslands soil microbial communities from the Angelo Coastal Reserve, California, USA - 14_1009_16_40cm | ecosystem: Environmental > Terrestrial > Soil > Grasslands | place: USA...
GAACGCCACGACGGCGAACCTGGTTCCGCTGCTGCTGGCGAATGATACCGACGTCGACGCCGGAGATACGCGCAGAGTCAGTGCCGTCAACACGACCGGAACGGTCGGCTCGGTGGCATTCAACGCCGCGACGCAGTCGCTCACCTACTCGGCCAACGCCGCGGCGCAGGACGCTTTGGCGGCGGGGCAGACGGCGACGGATTCCTTTACGTATACAGTGGCCGACGCGGCGGGTGCGACTTCGACAGCGACGGTGACCGTCACCGTCACCGGGGTGAACGACGCGCCGGTGCTCGCCGCGCCGATCGCCGACCAGAGCGCCACCGAGAACCAGGCCTTCAGCTTCCAGGTGCCGGTGTCCTCGTTCGCCGATGTGGACGCGGGGGATACGCTGGTCTACAGCGCCACGCTCGCAAGCGGCGCAGCGCTGCCCAGCTGGCTTTCGTTCAATGCCGCGACCCGGTCTTTCACGGGAACGCCGGGTCACGCGGACGTCGGCACGGTGAGCGTGAAGGTCGTCGCCACGGACGCGCAAGGGGCGCTCGCCTCGGACGTGTTCGACATCAGCGTCGCTCAGGCGGGCATCTTCGGCACCCCGGGCAACGACTTCCTCGTCGGCACGGCCAACAACGACTCGATCTTCGGTCTTGCCGGCGACGACACCATCGACGGGGCAGCCGGGGCCGACACCCTGGTCGGCGGAACGGGGAACGATCTGTACATCGTCGACAACACCGGAGATGTCGTCAGCGAGCTCCCGGGAGAGGGAATCGACACCGTCAAGAGCTCGGTGACCTACACGCTCTCGGCCAACGTCGAGAACCTCACCCTTACGGGAACGGCCGCGATCAACGGCACGGGCAACGCGCTCGACAACGTGCTCACCGGCAACAGCGCCGCGAACGTGCTCGCAGGCGGCGCGGGGAACGATACCTATGTGGTGAGCACCGGCGATACCGTCACCGAGGCGGCTAACTCCGGCAGCGACACGGTCGTGTCCGACATCAGCTGGACGCTCGGGGCCAATCTCGAGAACCTCACGCTGGTGGGGACAAGCGCGATCAACGGCACCGGCAACACGCTCAATAACGTGCTCACGGGCAATAGCGCCAACAACACCCTCACCGGTGGGGCGGGCAACGACACCCTGGACGGTGGGGCGGGCAACGACACCATGCTGGGAGGCGCCGGTGACGATACCTACGTGGTGAACATCGCCGCCGACGTCGTGACTGAGAACGCCAACGCAGGCAACGACACCATCCAGAGCGCGGTCACGCTCACTCTGGGCTCGAACGTCGAGAATCTGATCCTCACCGGCACCACGGCGATCGTCGGCACGGGCAACGCTCTCAACAACCTGCTCAGGGGTAACACCGCGAACAACACTCTGAACGGCTTGGGAGGCTTCGACGTGCTGGAGGGCGGAGCGGGGAACGATGTCCTCATCGACACGGTGGGAGGCAACTACTTCAACGGAGGCGCGGGGACCGACACCTTGAACGGCGGAACGGCCGGGGACTTCTTCATGGGCGGAGCCGGCAACGACACGATCAACACCGGCAACGGTGCCGACGTGATCGCCTTCAACGCGGGCGACGGGCAGGACTCGCTCAACCCGAGCAGCGGCGTGGATGACACGCTGTCCCTGGGCGGGGCGGGGCTCAACTACGCCAACCTGACCTTCCAGAAGACCGGCAACAACCTTGTTCTCAACGTGAGCGCCACCGACAAGATCACCTTCACCAACTGGTATGCGGCCTCCGCCAACAAGAACGTGCTCAACCTCCAAGTGGTCGCCGAGGCGATGGCCGGGTTCAATCCGAACGGAGGCAACCCGCTTCTCGATAACAAAATAGAGAAGTTCAACTTTCAGGGACTGGTGGGAGCGTTCGATGCGGCGCTGGCGGCCAACCCGACGCTGACGACTTGGGCGCTGACCAATGCGCTGACGCAGTTCCAGCTCGCCGGCAGCGACACGGCGGCGCTGGGCGGAGACCTCGCGTACTACTACGGCCTCAACGGCACGCTCGCGGGGATCGGCTTCGACAAGGCGCAGGACGTGGTGACGGGGACGGGCTTCGGCACCCAGGCGCAGACCCTGAGACCCCTTGCGTCACTGCAGGATGGCGTGACACCCCTGAGTTGAGATACGATCCCGGAATTCCGCCGGAAGCCCGACTGGAGGGAGGGACGCTCTCGAGCGCGTCTTCGTACGGCCCCCGGAAAGTCGAACTCAAGGAGAGAAAATGGCTGATCCGGATGAGACCCTTGTCGGTACCGAGCAAGACGATACACTGGCCGGCGGCAGCGGAAACGACGCGCTAGCGGGATTGGGCGGCAACGACGAGTTGTACGGGGCCGAGGGCAACGACACCCTGGACGGCGGAGCCGGCAACGATGCCCTGGCTGGCGGCGTGGGCGACGACACCTACTATTTCGATCGCCTGAGCGGAAACGATGGTATCAACGAGTTCACGGGAAGCCCCGACGACGTCGATACCGTGGTCTTCGGCGACGGCATCGGCCCTCAGGATCTGGTGGTCACCCGATCCGGGACTGGGGATATCGACCTGGTCATCGGGATCGCCGGCTCCTCCTCGACCTTGCTGATCGAGCAGTGGTTCTCTCCGGAACTGCCGGGGCGCGTCGAACGCTTCGTCTTCCGCGACGGCACTGTTCTCACCGGGCAGGACATCGAGGCGATGATCAACCACGCCCCGGTGGCCAACGCCGATGCGATTGCGGTGGACGAAGACGCCACGACGGCGAATCTGGTGCCCCTGCTCCTCGCGAACGACACCGATGCGGACGCGGGTGATACCCGCACCGTCACCGCGGTCGATACCACGGGGACAGTGGGGACGGTCGCTTTCGACTCCGCGACCCAGACGCTCACCTACTCGGCGGACGCCGCGTCGCAGGACGCGCTGGCCGCGGGAGAAACGACCAGCGATACGTTCACCTACATCCTCACCGACTCGCACGGGGAAACTTCCACCGCAGTGGTGACGGTGACGATCACCGGCGTGAACGACGCGCCGGTCGTTGCGGCGGCGATCGCCGACCGGAGCATCACCGAGAACCGGGCGTTCGCCTTCCAGGTGCCGGAGTCCACGTTCAGCGACGTCGATGCCGGGGATACGCTCGCCTACCGCGCCGAGCTTGCGAACGGTGCGGCCCTGCCGGGATGGCTCGCGTTCGACGCGGCGACCCGTACCTTTGCGGGCACGCCGGGGGACGGTGACCTCGGTACGCTCAGCGTGCGCGTCAGAGCCACCGATACACAGGGCGCGTCGGCCTCCGACGTATTCGATATCAGCATCGTGCCGATCACGGGAACGGCGGGGGACGACAACCTCGTCGGCACGGATAGGAGCGATACCATCCTCGGGCTGGCCGGCAACGATACGCTCGACGGGGGTGCGGGTGCCGACAGCCTCTACGGCGGCCTCGGGAGCGACACCTACTTCTTCGATTACACGAGCGGCAACGATACGGTGTTCGAGTCCCAGAGCAACCCTGGTGATGCGGACTCGGTGGTCTTCGGGCCGTACCTGCGGCACCAGGATCTCGTTATCACTCGCGTGGGGGACGATCTCAGCATCGGCGTGGTGTGGTATCCCGCGTCGATTACTTTCCACGATTGGTTCAACCCAGGCGTTTCCTCGCACGTCGAGAACTTCATCTTTCAATCGGGCGACGCGACCCTGACCGACCAGCAAATCGAGGCGATGGTCGACCATCCCCCGGTCCTGGACAACCCGATCGCGGATCAGAGCGCGGTGGAAGACCTGCCTTTCACGTTCACGATTCCGGCGAACACGTTCTCGGACCCGGACGAGGATATCCTGCAGCTGTACCTGCAGGGCCCGGTGCCCTCGTGGCTGGCTTTCGATTACAGGACCGGCACGCTCACCGGCACTCCACCGGACGGTTCGGCGGGGACCATTCCGATCACCGTCGTCGCGTACGACAAAGGCTATCTCACCGCGAGCGATCAGTTCAACCTGGTGATCGCCCGCGACTTGACCTTCAGCGGAACCGACGGCGCCGACACGCTCGTCGGCACCGCTGCGAAGGACAGGCTCCTCGGCTTGGGCGGAAACGACGACCTGCAGGGTCTCCGGGGGAACGACACGCTCGACGGCGGCGCCGGGGCGGACACGATGATGGGCGGTGCCGGCAACGACAGCTACTACGTGGACGACGCGGGCGACGTCGTCGCAGAAAACGCCAACGAGGGCACCGACACGGTCGTCAGCTCGATCGACTACGTCCTCGGCGCGAATCTTGAGAACCTGACGCTCATGGGCTCCGCGGTCAACGCGACGGGCAATGCGCTGAACAACACGCTCACCGGCAACGCCGCGGCGAACACGATCCAAGGGGGCGCGGGTTTCGACACCCTGATCGGCGGGGCGGGTGACGACGTCTACATCGTCAGCGACTCCGTCGATACCATCGTGGAGAACCCGGGCGAGGGCTTCGACACGGTGTATGCCGCCGTCACCTTCCGCATGCAGGACAACCTCGAGAAGCTGGTCCTCACGGGGACCTCGAGCAGTGCCCTCTGGGGCAATGCCACGGACAACACGATCATCGGCAACGCCGGCAACGACACCCTGGATGGCGGCGCGGGCGCCGACACCTTGATCGGCGGCGCTGGCTTCGATACCTACTATGTCGACAATCCCGGGGATGTCGTCGTCGAGACAGACATCAACGTACCCGACACGGTGAACAGCACCGTGAGCTACACGCTGCCGGACAACGTCGAGACGCTTCAGCTGATCGGGCCCGGGCCTATCAACGGAACGGGCAACGCGTTGAACAACGCCATCTGGGGGACCGGTGACGCGAACGTCCTCGACGGGGGCTCGGGCGCGGATACGCTGTTCGCTTCGAGCGGCAACGACGCCCTTCTGGGAGGGGACGGGAACGATAACCTCCAAGGGGATGCGGGGGATGACTACCTCGACGGCGGAACGGGGAACGACAGTCTCTTCGGCGGGACGGGCAGCGATACCTACTTCTTCGACCGGTTGAGTGGGAACGACCGCATTCTCGAGCTGCAACAGAACCCCGGGGATATCGACACGGTACTCTTCGGCGACAACATCGCCCGCCAGGATCTGGTGGTGACGCGCGACGCCCTGAACAATCTGCTCATCGGCATCTCGGGGTCGTCCGCCTTGCTCACGATCAACAATTGGTTTCGCGTGGATATTCCCTCCCATGTCGAGCGCTTCGTGTTCCGCGACGGGACGGCGCTGAGTGATCGCGACATCGAGGCGATGAGCAACCATGCGCCGGTGGCGGTCGCCGATGCGGTCGGGGTAAACGAGGACGCGACGACGGCGAATCTGGTGCTTGCCGCCAACCCCGGCTTGAGCTCCTGGGCGCTGACCAATGGGCTCACGCAGTTCCAGTTGGCCGGGAGCGACACGGCGGCGCTGGGCGGGGACCTCGCCTATCAGTATGGTCTGAACGGCGCGCTTGCCGGGATCGGCTTCGACAAGGCGCAGGACGTGGTGACCGGAACGGGATTCGGTACCCAGGCGCAGACGCTGCGTCCGCTCGCGAGCCTGCAGGACGGCGTCACGCCGCTCGGTTGAGGCACACACGATGAACGCTCCTTCAGAAGTTCCTCTCGCTCCGGATAAGCACTCGCCCCTGGCTGCGGCGGCCCGCATCGCCGAGCGCCTGGGAGAGCGCATTCACGTCGACCCGCGCGACTTCCAGCCCGCGATCGTACGGCTTCAGGATGCGCCTCCCAATCCTCTCGGGCGGCGCGTGCTGTGGGTGACGCTCGCGTTCATCGCCGCCCTGCTCGCATGGGCGACGTTCGGCAAGCTCGACATCGTCGCCGTCGCCGAGGGCAAGCTCGTGCCCGACACCTATCTCAAGATCGTGCAGCCGACCGATTCCGGCGTGGTGAAGGAGATCCTGGTAAAGGAGGGCCAGCAGGTGAAAGCCGGGCAGGTGCTGATGCGCATGGACGCCACGCTCTCGGATTCGGACCTGAAGTCGCTCACCGCGGACGACCACAACAAGCGCATCGCGCTGCGGCGCATCGACGCGCAGCTTGCGGGGTCGCCGTTCACGCGGCGCGCCGATGAGCCGGCGGATCTCTTCACGCAGGTGTACGCGCAGTACGCGGCTAACCGTGGCGCCTACGAGAACACGCTCGCTCAGGAGCGCAGCGTGCTGGAGAAGGCGCGGCACGACCTCAGGGCCGCCGAGGTGGTGAAAAACAAGCTCACCCAGGTGCTGCCTCATTATCGGGAACAGGAAGCCGCTTTCGAAAAACTCGCGCGGGACGGCTTCGCAGGCAAGCTCATGTTTACGGACAAGCAGCGCGAGCGCATCGAGAAGGAACAGGATCTGAGCGCGCAGGAATCGGTGATCGCCTCGGCGCGCTCCACCATCGAGCAGGAAGAAAGGAAGATCGCGCAGATTACGGCCGATTACCGGCGCCAATTGCAAACCGAGCGCGTGGATACTGCCGCCCAGCTCGAAAAGGCGAGCCAGGAGCTCGCCAAGCAGGAGCACCGAAGCGAATACCTGGAGCTCAGGGCTTCTCAGGACGGCGTGGTGAAGGACCTCGCAACGCACACCATCGGCACGGTGACCACTCCCGGCACCATCCTGATGACGCTCGTGCCCAAGGACGAGATCCTGCGCGCCGAGGTGTGGGTGAAGAACGACGACATCGGCTTCGTGCGCGCGACCCAAGCCGCGAGAATCAAGCTCGCGGCGTTCACGTTCCAGAAGTACGGAATGCTGGACGGCGAAGTCGCGCATGTGAGTGCGGATTCCGCCGAGCAAGGCGCCGGTGCCGGCTCGGGGGCGGTCGGGCAAAACCAGCCGAGAACCGGCGCGCTGCCGCTCGCTTACAGGACGCTCGTGAACCTCAAGAGCCAGTACCTCCAGGCCGACGGGGAGAAGTACAGCCTCGCACCGGGCATGCAGGTATCGGCCGAGATCCATCTCGGCACGCGAACCGTGCTCGAGTACCTTCTTTCGCCCGTCACCAAGGCTTTCCACGAAGCGGCGCGCGAGCGCTGATCCGGCTCGCGGAATTTCGCACGACGCCGGGGAGGTTGACGAGCCCCGCCGCCGTAGCGCATCGTGCGGAGTTATGAAGCTTCGACGGGGAATTGCCCTTCTGATTGCAATGACTTGCCTCGCCGGGTGCGGCTATGGCGGCCCCGGGAGCGTTGGCGGCCCCAAGTTCACCATCGGTGGAACGGTGGGCGGTCTTTCCGGCACGGGGCTCGTCTTGCAGCTCAACGGTGGCGGGAATCTGGGTGTCACAGCCAACAGCGGGTTCACCTTCACCACGGTGCTTGCGAGCGGTATCACCTACGCGGTCAGCGTACTCGCGCAACCGATCACCCCGAGCCAGACCTGCACCGTCACGAACGGCTCGGGGACTGTCGCGAGCGCGAATGTCACGAACGTCAGCGTCTCCTGCGCCAACAACACCTTCACGATCAGCGCGCTCGCCGATCCGCTTGCCGCGCAGCAATGGCACTTGAAAAACACCGGACAAAAGGCCTTTGCCGACGGAACCGGCGTTGCCGGCATGGACATCAACGTCGAACCGGTATATAGCGCCTTGGGTTTCACCGGCGACGGCGTCATCACGGCGGTGGTCGACAGCGGCCTTGAAATCGCTCACGAGGACCTCGCCGTGAACGTCATTCCCGGCGGATCCTGGAATTTCCTCGTCCCCGCCAATGATCCCAACGCCACGGACCCCACCAATACCGTCGATACGACCGGCGACCACGGCACCAGCGTCAGCGGTCTCATCGCCATGGCGAGAAACACGGTGGGAGGGATAGGCGTGGCGCCCAAGGCGAGGCTCAAGGGATTCAATTTGCTCTCGATGTCTCCGCAGACCGAGCAAGCTTTCCTTGATTCTCTGGGTGGATCGACGAACAAACCCAACAGCAGCGACGTCTTCGTTTTCAATCAGAGTTTCGGCATCAGCCCCACCGGCGATGTCCTCGTCGATCCCCTCGACGAAGCTCAGTATCTCTCCGGCGTCACCAATCTTCGCGGGGGCAAAGGCGCGCTGTATGTCAAGGCGGCGGGCAATGGGTTTCTCGACATGGGTGCACCGGGCAATTGCAACAATGCGAATGCCACGCATTCTTTGGTTAATGGAACATTTACGGGCCTGTCCTGCGAAAATGCGAATTTCGATCCCAGCAACACGCTTCCCTATCAAATTGTGGTCGGCGCGACGAACGCAAGTGGCGTCCGAGCCACTTACTCCACGGCAGGTTCGGCGATCTGGGTGAGCGCGCCAGGCGGAGAATTCGGGCGAAATGCGGCGCTTGACCCCGGGTTCATCGCGCCGGTCTATGCCCCCGCAATGATCACCACCGATCAGTCGGGCTGCACGAAAGGTTTTTCCACGACGACGGTGAACAACGGAAGCAGCTTCGATAACGGCGGCGCGCCCAATGCTTCCTGCAACTACACGAACGGAATGAACGGCACCTCGTCGGCGACACCCGTCACGGTGGGGGTCATTGCGCTGCTGCTCGAGGCGAACCCCGCGCTCACATGGCGCGACGTCAAACACATTCTCGCTTCGACCGCGAGGCAGGTCGATGCCGCACGCGCCGCAGTCAACATCACGCTCTCCAACGGATCGTATGTCGCGGAGCCGGGCTGGGTCACCAACGCCGCGGGTTTCAAGTTCCACAACTGGTACGGGTTCGGAATGATGGATGCCTCGGCCGCGGTCAACGCCGCGAGAACTTACGCACCGGGTCAGCTCGGAACGTTCGTGAATACCGGACTTATTTCGAGCGGTGCGATCAACATTGCGATCCCCGACAATAGCGTGACCGGCAGCGCGCCCAGTATCCTGACGGTGCCGACCGACCCGGTGCATGTCATCGAAGCCGTGCAAATCAGCGTTACGGCAATACATCCGGCCACCGGGGATCTGGGAATCGAATTGAAATCGCCCTCGAATACGACGAGCGTGCTGAAGAACATCCGCGATGGCTTTGCCGGTTCAGCCGACTTGAACGGCATGGTGCTCCTCAGCAACGCGTTTTATGGAGAGAATCCGGCCGGCACCTGGAGGATCAAGGTGGTGGACGGGTCGGGTGTCAATACGACCGTGGGCACCCTGACCGGCTGGAGCATTCGGGCATACGGCCACTAGGTTTCGAGCGGGCGAAATAGCCCGTGGAGGCGGGAATGAACATCCGAATTGTTGCCCTATGTCTGACGTTCGCGGCTCCCCTCGGTCTGGCGCAGGAGTCCCCGAAGTCTGTCGCAAACGCCGCGGCCGCGGAGCGCGCCGCGATGCTCGAGACGCTGCAGAAAGGCAAGCCGATCACGGGCAGCCGCGAGCGGTACCGGCACGTGCCTGAGGTGCTGGCGGTGGCGCGCGGCGCCGACGAAACGCCGCAAGAAGCGATCGCGCGCATGGGCGCACGCGGCGACCAGCTTCTCGAAACCAAGGGGAGGCTGGTGCTGTTTCGTTCCACTCGGCAGAAGACTGCGTCCGTGGAGGCGGTCGGCGGATCGGCGGTGTATCCAGTCGTGCTGAACGCGCGGACCGGGACGTTCGGGGTGCTGACCGGAACTCTGGTGGTGAAACCGAAGAGCCTGGCCGACGCGGCAGTCATCGCGAGCAGCCACGGACTGGAGAAAGGCAAGGAGTATCCGCACCTACAGACCGTGTTCTACCGCGCGAGAGCGGGCACGGATATCGCCGACGCCGCAGCGGCATTGCAGGCCGACGCGCGGATCGAAAGCGCCTATCCCGAGATCATCGAGTACGTGCGCGTGCCGAAGTAGCCGCCCGGAGGCGCGGCTCTACCGCCCGCGATACGCGATGCGGTAAATCGCTCCCGCGTAGTCGTCCGACACGAGGAGCGAACCGTCGGGCATCACCTCGACGTCCACCGGCCGGCCCCAGACCGATTCGCCCTGCAACCAGCCCTCGGCGAAGACCTCGTGCTTCAGCACGCGGCCGCCTTCGACGGCCACGCGCGCGACGCGGTAGCCGATTTTCTTCGAGCGGTTCCATGAGCCGTGCTCGGCGACGAAGATGTTGTTGCGATACTCGGCGGGGAAGCTCCCGCCGGTGTAGAAGCGCATGCCGAGCGATGCCACGTGGGCCCCCAGCTTCGCCGCGGGCGGCGCGAATTCGGAGCACGGGCGCTTGCGGCCGAATTCCGGGTCGGCGGTGTCGCCCTGATGGCAATAGGGATAGCCGAAGTGCATCTCGGGTTTGGGCGCGTGGTTCAGCTCGTCGGAGGGCAGCTCGTCGCCCAGCATGTCGCGGCCGTTGTCGGTGAACCACAGTTCCCGGGTGCGCGGATCCCAGTCGAATCCCACCGAGTTGCGAACGCCGTGCGCGAACACCTCGTAGCCCGAGCCGTCGGGCCGGATCCGGGAGATGAGCGCGTAGCGGGCCGGATCGGGATCGCAGATGTTGCACGGCACGCCGACCGGCACGTACAGCCGGCCGTCAGGGCCGAAGCGGATGAACTTCCAGCCGTGGTGAGTTTCGCGGGGATAGCGGTCGGTGACGACCACGGGCTTCGGCCGCGCGTCGAGCCGCGCCTCGACATCGTCGAAGCGCAGGATGCGGTTCACCTCGGCGACATAGAGCGCTCCGTCCTTGAGCGCCACGCCGTTCGGCATCTTGAGGCCCGAGGCAAGCGTGATGACCTGCGTGGCCTTCGCTTCGCGATAGCGCACGGCGTACACGCGGTCGGCGCGGGTGCCGACGAAGAGCACGTTGCTCTTGCCCAGCGCGAGCGAGCGCGCCTCGGGAACGCGGTCTGCGAAGACGCTGATCTCGAAGCCGGGCGGAAGCTTGATGCGCTCGAGCGGCAGGCGCTGGGCGAACGCCGCTTGCGCGAGAGCGAACGCGGCGCACGCGAATCCCGCCCGCAGCGCGACACCCGGGAAATTTCCTTTCACGTCTCGCCCTATCGAAATTCGCAAGAGATCGTCATATTAACAAACGCTTCCGCAAAGGCAGCCAATGGTCGCGATGGACTATGACGGCCGATGATCTTCGTAACACGGCGGCGCTTAACCTGTTTCGTGCGTCCAGCACATTATTCGGCCACTGCCCGCACTTCTCCGCACGTCCCGTATTTCTACGTAGTGGGGGTCGCCATGACGAAGCTCAGCTTGCAAGTCGCCGCCGCAGTTCTGACCGCCGCCTTTTCCCAGCTCGCTCTTGCGCAAATGAGCCCCGCGCAGCGTTTCGAGCTCGCACCGGACGATCAACCGCTTCGCGGCGTGTCCCTCGGGACGCAGCCCGTGACCGTGTTCCTTAAGCTGGCCGGCGATCCTGTCGCAGTGGTCCGGAGTCGGGCCCCGGGCAAGCAGATCTCCGAGCCCGAGCGACGGTCCATCGCCGACAGCCTGCGCCGGGAGCAGGATGCGATCACCCCGGCGATCGAGGCCATGGGCGGTACCGTGGTGGCGAAGCTCCAGCACGCGATCAACGGCATCAAGGTGCGAGCGACGCGTGACCAGCTCGCCTCGATGGCGACGTTGCCGGGCGTGGTGGGCATCAAGCCCGTCCTCATCTACAAGCCGGTCAACGCGGTGAGCGTGCCGTTCATCGGAACACCGGCCGTCTGGGGCGGCTCGCCCGCCTTTCACGGCGAGCACATCAAGCTCGCCATCCTCGACACCGGGGCCGACTACACGCACGCGAGCTTCGGCGGTCCCGGCACCGTCGCGGCGTTCGACGACGCCTTCGCCAACAGCACGAAGCCAGCCGACCCGGCGCTGTTCGGCCCCAATGCGCCGAAGGTGAAGGGCGGCACCGACCTGGTGGGCGACAACTATGATGCGTCCGATCCGAAGAACAACACGCCGGTTCCCGATGACAACCCGCTCGACTGCAACGGACACGGCAGCCACGTGGCGGGCACCGCGGCGGGGTTCGGCGTCAAGGACGACGGAACCACGTTCCGGGGGCCGTACGACGCGAACACTCCCAACGTGAAGTTCCGCATCGGGCCCGGAGTCGCGCCGCTGGCGGACGTCTACGCCGTGCGCGTCTTCGGATGCGCGGGCTCCACCGACGTCGTCGTCGAGGCCATTGACTGGGCCGTGGAGCACGGCATGCAGATCATCAGCATGTCTCTCGGTGCGGACTTCGGCCCCGCGGACACGGCGGACGCCGAGGCGTCCGAGCACGCAGCCGAGGCAGGGCTGATCGTGGTCGCGGCGGCCGGCAACGCGGGCCCGAGCCCCTACTTCCTCGGTTCGCCGGCAGCGGGCGACAAGACCCTCGCGGCGGCGGCGATGGATTCGACGGGGAAGTTTCCGGGCGCGACGGTCACGCTGAACACGGGCAAGACGCTGCAGACGCAAAACGACAACGCCGCGGCGCTGCCCAGCGGCTCGCTGTCGATCCTCGTACTTCCGGATACGGCGAACACCGGAGCGGAGGGAGTGTCCCTCGGCTGCGAAGAGAAGGAGTACGACCCGGCGAAGATCACCGGCAAGCTCGTCGTCGCCCTCCGTGGCGTCTGCGCCCGGGTCGATCGCGCCATCTTCGGCCAGCGGCACGGAGCCGCGGCCGTGGCGCTGATCAACAACGACCCGACGTTCGGCGTGTTCGAGGGCGACATCGTCGATCCGGACAACGGCAGGATCGTCACCATCGCGTTCCTCGGTGTGCGGGGCAACTCGCAGAGCGTGCTCAGCACCGACGCGCGCGCCGTGATCGCCGCCGCCAGCACGACGCTCGCGGCCGTCGACATCGCAAATCCGGGCTTCAAGCGGTTCGCAGGGCTCACCTCGGGCGGTCCGCGCAACCTCGACAGCCTCCTCAAGCCGGACGTGACCGCGCCCGGCGTGAGCATCCTGTCCACGGCGATCGGCACCGGTAATCTCGGCGAGCGCCTTTCCGGCACGTCCATGGCGACGCCGCACGTGAGCGGGGTGGCGGCGCTGGCGCTTCAGTCTCACCCGGACTGGGATGCGGACAACGTTCGGCTGGCGATCGCCAACACGGCCGATGCATCGCAGCTCGGCGGCTTCCAGGCGAAGCTGGGCGGCTCCGGGCTGGTCCAGCCGTTCGCCGCTACGCGCACCTCGGTGGTCGCGCGCGGGACCCGGGACGCCGGCAACGTCAGCTTCGGAGTGGGCGAGTTCTCTCGCGACTTCTCCGGCGAAGAACGCATCCGGGTGCAGAACCTCGGGTCCTCAACACAGACGTTCGCGGCGTCGGTCATTCAGGGGGCCAGCACGACGAACCCCGCTACCTCGCTGAACTCGCCCCATTCGGTCACGGTCTCCCCCTCGACCGTGACGCTGAACCGAGGTGAGAGCGCCGAGGTCCGCGTCCGGCTGAACGTCCCGGCCGC
>Ga0066710_100003529_pt1 | contig 13384 bp, 10 predicted proteins | sample GraSoiAngelo_159_FD_79666 | JGI IMG/M metagenome (GOLD analysis project Ga0066710, IMG submission 79666) | Grasslands soil microbial communities from the Angelo Coastal Reserve, California, USA - 14_1009_16_40cm | ecosystem: Environmental > Terrestrial > Soil > Grasslands | place: USA...
ATCCTGGCGGTGACCGGCGAGGACGCGCCGGACGGCGGGTACTATGTGGCGTTCCAGGCGCTGACGGTGGGCGGCTTCCGCTCGCGGCCGACCGGCCGGCTGGCCTCCGACGGGTCGGGGCGCCTGGCCTGGGCCGCGGCGACCAGCGCCGGGCCCGAGGAGATCGTCCTCTTCGGCCGGCCGCCCGACACGCCGCCGGTGGCCGAGGCGGGGGGAGATCGGACGGTCGAGTGCACCGGCCCCGGCGGCGCGCGCGTGACGCTCGACGGCGGCGCTTCGTACGACGCCGACGGCGATGCCTTGACCTGGCTGTGGAGCGGCCCGTTCGGGACCACGACCGGCGCGCGGCCGGAGGTGAGCCTGCCTCTGGGAGTCTGGACCATCGCCCTGGTGATCAACGACGGCCAGGTCGACTCGGCCCCCGACACGGTGACCGTCGTGGTGCGCGACACGGTGCCGCCGCTGATCGCGGTGGCGGCCTCCCCCGGCGTCCTGTGGCCGCCCGATGGGAGGATGGTGCCCACCACCATGGCGGTGGCGGTCACCGACCTGTGCGACCCGTCCCCCTCGGTGGCCCTGATCGGCATCTCGACCTTCGACCCCGGCGGCAGCGGGCGCCGCGGGCCGGACTACGCCGGGGCCGCGCTCGGCAGCGACGACCGCTCGATCGATCTGCGCGCCGATCGCGCGGGCATCGGCCCGGGGCGGACCTATACCGTCACCTACCGCGCCGCCGACCATGCCGGCAACCCCGCCGCTGCGTCCGCCAGCGTGGCGGTGCCGCACGACGAGCGCCGCTGACCCCGGCCCTCCGGGGCCCCCGCCCGCCCCATTCCACCACCCCGGCATTGCGGGCCGCCCTCCCGAAGACAACATTTATGATAGGGAGCCTGGAGGGAGACGACATGCGCCGGCAGGTGCCGTTCCTGGAGCCCGGCACGCCTCTGCCCGACCCCCGCGCGGCGGGGCGCGCCGGGCTGGTGGCGGTGGGGGGCGACCTGCGCCCCGGGACCCTGCTCGACGCCTACTCCAAGGGGATCTTTCCCTGGTACGACAGGGAGCCGGTCCTCTGGCACTCCCCGGACCCGAGGATGGTGCTCCTGCCCTCCGATCTCCGGGTGAGCCGCAGCCTGCGCCGGACGATCAAGAGAGGGACCTTCGACGTGCGCCTGGACACCGTCTTCGAGCGGGTCATCCGCTCCTGCGCGGAGGCGCCCCGGCGCGGCGAGCGCGGCACCTGGATCACGCCCGCGATGATCGAGGCCTACTGCCGCCTGCACGACATGGGATACGCTCACTCGGCGGAGTCCTACCGCGACGGCACCCTGGCCGGCGGCCTCTACGGAGTGTCGCTCGGCGCGGCCTTCTTCGCCGAATCGATGTTCACGCGCGAGGACGACGCCTCGAAGGTGGCGCTGGTGGCCCTGGTCACGCAGATCCGCGCATGGGGGTTCCAGATCTTCGACTGCCAGGTACACACCGACCACGCGGCCCGCTTCGGGGCCACGGAGTGGCCCCGGGACCGCTTCCTGCGGGCCCTGGCGACGGCGCTGCGCGAGCCGGGCCGCCGCGGCCGCTGGGCGCGGGAGGCCGGCGGCGGGATGCCGGCCCCGCGCGAGGCAGGGGACTGACGTGGCCGACGACACGAAGCGCCGGACCGGCGGCGAGGTCCTGGAGAAGACGCACCCCAGGACCAAGGAGCCGGATCTCTTCCAGGTGATCCTCCACAACGACGATTACACGCCGATGAATTTCGTGGTCGAGATCCTGGAGACCGTCTTCCACAAGGGGCCGGCCGAGGCGTACGGCATCATGATGAAGGTGCACGTCGAGGGACGGGGGGTGGCCGGGGTCTACCCGCACGAGGTGGCGGAGACCAAAGTGGACAAGGTCCACGAGCTGGCGCGGGCCGGCGGCTTCCCGCTCCTGGCCAGCCTGGAAGAAGTTTGACGGGAGATGTATAAGGATAGGCGTGGACGGGGCGTGCCCCCCGAGGTGGAGACGAGGCCATGATCTTCAGCCCTTCGGTGCAACAGACGCTGGCGGTCGCCTTCCGCGAGGCGGCGACGCGTCGCCACACGCACGTGACGCTCGAGCACGTCCTGTTCGTCCTGGCGCATCACCCCGAGGGGGAGCGGATCCTGCGCGCCTGCGGGGCCGACATCCCGGGCCTGCGCCGCGCGCTGGCCGCGTTTCTCGACACCAACCTCGAGAAATTCCCGGCCCCGGAGGAGCGCGAGCCGGAGCAGACCCTGGCCTTCCGCAGGGCGCTGCAGACGGCGGTGCTGCACGTGCAGTCCTCCGGGCGCGAGGAGGTGCGCGAGGGAGACCTGCTGGCGGCCATCCTGCAGCAGCCCAAGACGCACGCCGCGCAGCTGCTCGACGCGCAGCGCGTCACCCGGCTCGACGTCCTGAACTTCATCTCGCACGGCATCACCAAGGTGCCCGCGGTTCCGCCGGGCGGGGCGCCGGAAGGGGAGACCCAGACGCACGCCGGCGCGGGCGAGGAGGGTGCAGCGGGGGCGCGCGCGCCGCTCGCCGCCTACGCGGCGAACCTGACCGAGCAGGCCCGCTCCGGCCTGCTCGACCCGCTCATCGGCCGCCTGCCGGAGCTGCAGCGCACCCTGGAGATTCTCTGCCGGCGCCGCAAGAACAACCCGGTCTTCGTCGGGGAGGCGGGGGTCGGCAAGACGGCCCTGGCCGAGGGGCTGGCGTTGAGGCTCCTCGGCGACAAGGATCCGGTGCCGAAGCCGCTCGAAGGCGCCGAGGTCTTTTCCCTCGACACGGCGGCGCTCCTGGCCGGCACGCGCTACCGCGGCGACTTCGAGGAGCGCCTCAAGGCGGTCCTCGCCGACCTGAACCGCCGGCCGAAGCCGATCCTGTTCATCGACGAGATTCACGCCACCGTCGGCGCCGGCGCCACCACCGGCGGCACCATGGACCTGGCCACCCTCATCAAGCCGGTCCTGACGCAGGGGAAGCTGCGGGTGGTCGGCTCGACCACCTTCGAGGACTTCAAGATGATCGAGAAGGACCGGGCCCTGGCGCGCCGCCTGCAGAAGGTGGTCATCGAGGAGCCGTCGATCGAGGACACGGTGAGCATCCTGCGGGGGCTGCGCTCGCGCTACCAGGAGCATCACCAGATCACCTACACCGATGCCGCCCTGGAGGCCGCGGCCCGCCTGGCGAAGCGCCACCTGCGCGACCACCGGCTGCCCGACAGCGCCATCGATCTCCTGGACGAGGCCGGGGCCGCCCTGCGGCTGCAGGCGCCCCCGGCCGGCGAGAGCGGCGGCGCGGAAGGCGCCGCCGCCGGCGCGGGCGCGCCGACGGCGCCGCGCATCGTGGACGCCCCCGCCATCGAGCGCGTCGTGGCGCGCATGGCGCGCATCCCGGAGAGCCAGGTGTCGTCCTCCGACCGCGACCGGCTGCGCAATCTGGAGGAATCGCTCGGGCGCGTGGTGTTCGGCCAGGAGGACGCCGTGCGGCGCGTGGCCGGAGCGATCAAGAGGTCGCGCGCCGGCCTGGGGCAGCCGGAGCGGCCGGCGGGCTGCTTCCTGTTCACCGGCCCGACCGGGGTCGGCAAGACGGAGCTGGCGAAGCAGCTGGCGCGCCACCTGGGAAACGAGTTCATCCGCTTCGACATGAGCGAGTACATGGAGAAGCACGCCGTGGCGCGTCTCATCGGCGCCCCTCCCGGCTACGTCGGCTTCGACCAGGGCGGCCTCCTGGTGGACGCGGCGCGCAAGCACCCTTACAGCGTCGTGCTGCTCGACGAGATCGAGAAGGCGCACCCCGACCTCTTCGGCATCCTCCTGCAGGTGATGGACCACGCCACCTTGACCGACAACACCGGCCGCAAGGCCGACTTCACCCAGAGCGTGCTCATCATGACGTCGAACGCCGGGTCGCGCGAGATGAGCGAGGCGACCATCGGCTTCTCGCCCGCCGAGGGGCAGGGGGAGGACCCGCGCCAGAAGGTGGCGCGCAGCCGGGGCAAGAAGGCGCTCGAGACCCTCTTCAGCCCGGAGTTCCGCAACCGGCTCGACGCCATCGTCACCTTCAAGACCCTCACGCCCGAGGTGATGGAGTCGATCGTCGAGAAGTTCATCCTGGAGCTGGAGTCGCAGCTCACCGAGCGGCGCGTGGCCCTGGCCCTCGAGCCCGAGGCCCGCGCCTGGCTGGCGAAGAAGGGGTACGACCCGGTCTTCGGAGCGCGGCCGCTGGCCCGCGTGGTGCAGACCGAGGTGCGCGACCCGCTCACCGACGAGATCCTCTTCGGCCGCCTGGAACGCGGCGGCACCGTGCGCATCGGCCTGCAGGGCGACCGGCTGTCGTTCGCCATCGAGCCGGCCGCCCTCGTCCCCGCCTAATCGATCTTCTCCGGACAAGAAAAAAGCCCCGATCGCGCGGCGATCGGGGCTTGGATGGGACGTTGAACCTACGCGGACGTTCCGCGCGCGTGGATCAGCGGCCGCCGAGCTTCCAGGTGATGCCGCCCGTGACGGTCGTGATCGTCGAGCTGTCGTTGAAGGAGTTCTCGCGCAGCAGCGTCAGGTCGCCTCGGAACGCCATCCTCTTGCTCTTTCCGAAGAAGATCCGCGTCCCGCCGCCGACCTGGTAGGCGACCGAACCGTCGTTGACCTTGCTCCCGCTGGCGTCGACCGCGACGTCCGCGTGGCCCACGCCGGCCATCACGTACGGCACGATGTCCTTCTTGCGGGGGTGGAAATTCATCACGCCGTTGACCATGTACAGGTGCATCGTCGTGTCCACGTTCGTCCCGGAGACGTCGGCGCTCTCGGACGACGAGGCGAACTGCCCCTCGACCTGGAACTGGTCCGTGACGTGGTAGCCGCCCCGGACGCCGAGGAACTGCGCCGTGTCGCTGCCGCTGGCGTTGGAGTTGACGTCGCTCTGCCCGACCGCGAAGCCGATCTCGCCGGTCTTGCCCGCCGGGGTCGCGGCGAACGCCGGCGCGCCGAGCGCCACCACCACGAACATCGCGAAGCACAGGGTCCGTTTCATCGTGTTCCCTCCTCTTGTTGGCTTGGATGAGGTTCCCGCCCGGGAAGCGCGGGGCTTCCCGGTCAGCGTCGCGAGGTCGCACCCCCCTTCCTGGTACATGGGCGTAAATCTGGGGATGGGATGCGGGACGATCAAGCGGATCACGAATTCGTGGCGAGGAGACGGACGAGGGCGTACCAACCTTGAAATCGGCGCCGGGGCCTATTTCTCTATCGACAGGAGCTCGACCTCGAAGATCAGCGTGGCGCCCGGCCCGATGCGCGGCGGTGCGCCGCGGTCGCCGTAGGCCAGCTCGGGCGGGCAGACGATGCGGCTCTTCCCTCCGACCTTCATCATCTGCATCGCCTGCCCCCAGCAGGGGATCACGTGGTCGAGCGGGAAGACGGCCGGCTGGCCGCGATCGATCGAGGAGTCGAAGACCGTGCCGTCGGTGAGGGTCCCTTTGTAGTGCACCTTCACCTTGTCGGTGCCCTTGGGCGTGGCGCCTGCCCCGGCCTTGATCTCCTGGATGACGAAGCCCGAGGGGGCCTTCACCGCCCCCTTCTCGGCCGCGGCCTTCTCCAGGAAGACCGATCCCGATTGCTTCGCGGCCGACGCGCCGGCGGAGGCGCGCGCCTGCGCCAGGGCCTGCAGCTTCGGACCGTAGGTGTTGACGTCCACCTTGCGCTCGTGCTTGAGCGCGGCGTCGGCGATGCCTGCCTGCACGAACGGGATCTCCTTGTCGTTGAGGGAGAAGGTCGCCAGGTTGTCCCCCACCACGAGACCGAGGGCGTACAGCGTCTTCTCGTCTTCGGTCTTTGGCTCCCCACCGCCCGCCACCGGCGCCTTCGCGCACGCCGCCACGCCCAGGAGCAGCACCAGGACCGGATACAGTATTTTCTTCATGACTGGTTCTTCCTCCATCACGTGAAGTTCGTGCGCGGCGGACACTCTACCAGTCCGTGGGCAATTCCGCAAAGGGTTCTGGCGTGAAGCGCCCGCGCTCTGCTGTTGCCGGGCACCGGGTCCGGCTCGCTGCGCGAGCCTCCCCTCCGCCTCGCCTCGCTCCCCCCACCGCGCTGTGGACCGCGCGGCGGGGCCCGGTCGCGAGGTCTCGGAGGGCCCGGCAACAGCAGAGCGCGGGCGCTTCACACCCGGGCCGCTTTACCGATTGAACCCGGCCGCCAAGCGGTGGCCCGCCTCGCTGCAGTTATCGATGGGGGAAGGAGCCGCCGTGTGGAGCAATGCTGCCTGCGGTTGCCGGGCCCTCTGAGACGGAGCGACGGGCCCCACCGCGCGGTCCGCAGCGCGGTGGGTGGGAGCGCAGCGAGGCGGAGGGGAGGCATCGCGCAGCGATGCCGGACCCGTGCCCGGCGGCCGCAGGCAGCATTGCTCCACACAGAGCAGTTGCTACCCGCCGGCAACCGCAGGGATGATCACTACCTCGTCCCCGTCGGCGACCGGTGTGGTCGGGCCCTCGAGCAGGCGGACGTCGCTGTCGTTGACGTAGATGTTCACGAAGCGGCGGATCTCGCCCTGGGGGCCGCGCAGCTTGCCCTTCAGCCCTTCGTAGCGGTGCTCGAGGCCTTCGAGGACCTCGCCGATCGTGGTGCCCTCGAGGGACACCAGCTCGTCGCCGTTCGTCTGTCTCCTGAGAATCGAAGGAATCCGCACCAGGACGGTCATGAGTGCCTCCCGTTCGCCGGCGTCGGGGTTAGCGGGCGCGTGGATGAAGAAGGAGAATGAGCGGGGGACGGGGGGGAGCCCGCGGGTGCGACCGCCGCGATGATATCAGGCGCGGGCGCCGCGTGCGCGACTGTCGCCGCCGGCGCACCGGGCGTCGCGGCGCCGAAAACGCGCTCGAACGCCTCCAGGCGCGGCTCGATGACCGGGTACGCGACGGCGGTCGGGAGCAGCGCTTCGGTGGTCTTCAGGCCGTTGCCGGTGATGACCAGGACGATCGGCTCGTGGCGCGGCAGGCGGCCCTGCTCGATCAGCTTGCGCGCCACGGCGACGGTGACCCCGCCGGCGGTCTCCGTGAAGATCCCCTCGGTCTCGGCCAGCAACCGGATGCCGGCGACGATCTCCTCGTCGCTCGCGTCCTCGGCGTGCCCGCCGCTGTCGCGGATCAGGCGCGCGGCGTAATAGCCGTCGGCGGGGTTGCCGATGGCCAGCGAGCGGGCGATGGTCTTCGCCTTGACCGGGCGGATCTCCCCGCTGCCGTCCTTGACCGCGGCGCTGATCGGGTTGCAGCCGGTCGCCTGCGCGCCGTACAGGCGCGCCCGGGCGGTCGGGATCAGGCCGAGGAGGGCCAGCTCGTCGAACGCCTTGCCGATCTTGGTGATCAGCGAGCCGCCCGCCATGCAGCAGACGACGCTGGCCGGGGCGCAAAAGCCCAGCTGCTCGGCGATCTCGTAGCCGACCGTCTTCGATCCCTCGCCGTAGAAGGGCCGCAGGTTGACGTTGACGATCCCCCAGCCGAAGCGGTCGGCGATCTGGCTGCACAGGCGGTTGACCTGGTCGTAGTCGCCGCGCACGCCCACGAGCCGCGCGCCGAAGACGGTGGTGCCGACGATCTTCGCCGCCTCCAGGTCCTCCGGGACCAGGATGCAGGTGTCGAAGCCGTGCCGCACCCCCTGCGCCGCGACCGCGTTCGCCAGGTTGCCGGTCGAGGCGCAGCCGACGGTGGTCATGCCGAACTCGCGCGCCTTGGTCAGGGCGACCGACACCACGCGGTCCTTGAACGACAGGGTGGGGAAGTTGACGGCGTCGTTCTTGACGTACAGCGCGTCGACGCCGAGGCGACGCGCCAGCCGATCGGCCCGCACCAGGGGAGTGAAGCCGACCTCCTGGCCAAGGATCTCCGTGCCGTCCACCGGGAGCAGCTCCCGGTAGCGCCACATCGAGCGGCCACGACGCCCGAGCGCCTCCCGGTCGAGCACGCCCTCGAGGGCGGCGTAGTCGTAGGTCACTTCGAGCGGGCCGAAGCACTCCTCGCAGATGGCCCGCGGCGCGACGGGGAACTCCGTGCCGCACTCCTTGCACTTCAGGCCCTTCACGAACCCCATGGTCTCCACCTCTGAAGCGGCCGGCGCGCGGCCGCTGCTCTCTCCCGATGAAACGCCGCGGGGGCGGCGCGCGACCCCCGCGCGGCGCCCGGTCAGGCGGCGGCCACCTCGTCGAAGGCGGCCGCCGCCCGGCGCATCTCGTCGGGGGTCGTCAGGATCCCCACGCTCAGGCGCACTGTTCCCTGGGGGAAGGTGCCCTGGTGCTTGTGCGCGTAGGGAGCGCAATGCAGACCCGAGCGCACCGCGATATCGAACTGCTCGTCCAGCACCGCCGCCGCCTCGGAGGGGGAGAAGCCCGGGAAGTTCAGCCCCACCAGGCCGACGCGCCCCTCGTCCGCCACTCCGGCGAGCGCGCGGTCGGCGCCGTACCAGGCGTAGCGGCCCGGGTCCTTGAGCGCCGCGAAGAAGGTCGCGAGCAGGGCGCGCTCGTGCGCCAGCACCGTCTCGACGCCGCGCTCGAGGAGCAGACGCACCCCCTCGCGCAGGCCGGCGATGCCGAAGACGTTGGGGGTTCCACCCTCGAGGCGGTGCGGGTACTCGGAGGGCTGCACCGGGCTCGACGAGTCGCCCCCGGTCCCGCCCTCGCGCCAGGGCCGCACCTCGGCCCGCTCGCCGATCACCAGGCCCCCGGTGCCGGTCGGGCCGAGCAGCCCCTTGTGGCCGGTGAAGGCCAGGAGGTCGATGCCGTCCCGCTCGACGTCGATCGGCACCACGCCGGCGCTCTGCGCCGCGTCCACGAGGAGGAGCGCGTCGCGCTCGCGCGCGATGCGGCCGATGGCGCCGACCGGCTGGATGGTGCCGGTGACGTTGGAGGCGTGCGTCAGGGCGACCAGGCGGGTCTTGGGCGTGAAGGCGCGCGCCACCGCCTCCGGATCGACGAGGTGCCCGGATGTCGCCGGCACGCGGGTCAAGGTGATGATCCCCTCCTTCTCGAGCTGGTTGAGCGGGCGGTTGACCGAGTTGTGCTCGAGGACCGAGGTGACGGCATGATCGCCCGGGCGCAGCACTCCCTTGATCGCCATGTTGAGGCCGTCGGTGGCGTTGTGCCCGAGGATGACGCGCTCCGGGCGCGGCGCGTGGAAGAGGCGCGCCAGCAGGCGCCGCGTCTCGCCGATGAGCGATTCGGCCTCGAGCGCGCGGCGGTGCCCGCCGCGGCCCGGGTTGGCGCCCGCCGCGCGCACGAACGCCTCCATGCCGCGATAGACCTGCTCCGGCTTGGGAAACGAGGTGGCGGCGTTGTCGAGGTAGATCATCGTCACGTCCCGATGTAGCGCGCGTAGACCGACTTGGCGACCGCCGGGTCGGTGGTGCCGCCGACGATGGCGCGGCCGTCCGCGAAGACGGTCAGGGTGTGCCGGTCGATGGTGGCGCGCAGGAGGAAGCGGTTCTTCTCGAGCGTGCCGATCCCCTCGAGGCGGCGCGCCACCTGATCGAGGTCGAGGCGGCCGCCGTCGCGGCGGCGGATCTGCACCGAGTCGCGGCCGCAGAGCGTCGTGGTGTCGGCGCCGAGCGTGCCGTCGAGGTACGCGAACTCGCGCCGCCCGCAGCAGGGGCAGGAAGGGGCGCGCGGCGGCAGGTCGATCTGGCTGGTGTGCCCCTCCCACACGTCGAGCACCGTCATGCGGCGGGCGACGCGCTCGCGCCGCCCGGCCAGGATCTTCATCGCCTCCGCCACCTGCAACGAAGCGATGATGGCGACGATCGGACCGAGGACGCCGGCGGTATCGCAGGAGGGGGACATCCCCGGGGGCGGCGCGCTCTCGAAGACGCAGCGCAGGCAGGCGGTCTCGCCCGGGAGCACCGGGAAGGTCAGCCCGTACGATCCGACGCAGGCGCCGTAGACCCACGGCGTGCCGGTCTTGACGGCGTAGTCGTTCAGCAGGAAGCGGGCGTCGAAGTTGTCGGTGGCATCCAGGACCAGGTCGTAGCCGGACAGGAGACGCCCGATGGTGGCGGCGTTGACGTCCTCGACCACCCCTTCGATCGCCACCAGCGAGTTGACGGCGCGCAGCTTGCGCTCCGCCGCCACCGCCTTGGGGAGGAGCCCGCGCACGTCCTCCTCGTCGAACAGGATCTGGCGCTGCAGGTTGCTCTCCTCGACGAAGTCCCGGTCGATGATGCGCAGGGTGCCGACGCCGGCGCGCGCCAGGAGCGACGCCTGCACCGTCCCCAGGGCTCCGCAGCCGACCAGCGCCACCTTGGCGGCCATGATGCGGGCCTGGCCCTCGCGCCCGATCTCCCCGAACAGGATCTGGCGGGAATAGCGGGCGGGGACCTCCGGCACGGCGCCCCCGGCCTCCGCCTTGGGTTCCGCCGGCCGGCCCTCGTCCCGGCCCTTCTCGTCCTTCGGCTTGCTCACCGACCCGACCTCCAGGGACCGATCCGGCCCCAAAATAAAAAACCTCTTCGAGACGTCGAAGAGGTCAGGAGATCCACCTTCTTCGCTTTCCGTCTCTCATCTGCCGGGGTCTCATCACCCCCCGCAGGAGTTGGCACCGGGCGTCCCTTGCAGGACCGGTTGCCGTGGGATCACAGGGCCCGTCCCTCCCCCACTCTGGATAAGATGGAAGCGTCAATTTTTTTATGGCTCGGGTCGCGGACCCTCCTCGCAAGAATACGCGGGGACGGTACCACGCGATCGTCCACCTGTCAACCGGCGCGCGGGGCGTGGGAGGCCGGGACGCCCCGCTTGTCTCATACCGTGAATCGCGGGGTGGCCGCGCCCCCGGCTTTCGGGTAACATGCCGACCGGTCGGTCGGTTCGCGGAAAGGCCGGACGGATGGCGAACAGCGGCCTCAGGGGCGACGCGGGGCCCGGGGCGGGGACGGGCGTTCCGTATAGTGGAACACGTGGAAGACGCGCCCGGGAATCCTGTTGACACCATGCGCCGGGGCCGGTATAAGACACGGAAAGCATTGAGTTAAGGAGCCGTCTTGCCACACCGCATCGTCGTGTTCGACACGACCCTCCGCGACGGCGAGCAGTCGCCGGGCGCCAGCATGAACCTCGAGGAGAAGGTCCGCATGGCGCGGCAGCTCGACGCCCTCGGGGTGGACGTCATCGAGGCCGGCTTCCCGATGGCCTCCGAGGACGACTTCCTGGCGGTGCGCGCCGTGGCGCGCGAGGTGCGGCGGCCGATCATCGCGGCGCTGGCGCGGACCACCCCCGACGACATCGAGAAGGCCTGGAAGGCCATTTCCGTGGCCCACCGGCCGCGCATCCACACCTTCGTCGCCACTTCCGACCTGCACATGCAGCACAAGCTGCGCAAGACCCGGGACGAGGTCCTCGATATGATCGACGGCTCCGTCCGGCTGGCGAAGTCGCTCACGCCGGACGTCGAGTTCTCGGCCGAGGACGCCACCCGTTCCGAGATCGACTTCCTGTGCCGGGCGGTCGGGCTGGCGGTCGAGGCGGGGGCCACCACGATCAACATTCCCGATACGGTCGGCTACACGGTCCCGGCCGAGTTCGCGCGTCTCATCCAGACGCTGCGCGAGCGGGTGCCGGGCATCGACCGGGTGGTCCTCTCGGTCCACTGCCACAACGATCTGGGGCTCGCGGTGGCCAATTCCATCGCGGCGCTCGAGGCGGGGGCGCGGCAGGTGGAGTGCACCGTCAACGGCATCGGCGAGCGTGCCGGCAACGCCTCGCTCGAGGAGCTGATCATGTCGTTCTACGTGCGGCGCGACGTCCTGCCGTACGCGACCGGGGTGGTGACGACCGAGATCTTCAAGTCGAGCCAGCTCCTGTCGAGCATCACCGGCATGCACGTGCAGCCGAACAAGGCCGTGGTGGGGAAGAACGCCTTCGCCCACGAGGCCGGCATCCACCAGGACGGCGTGCTCAAGGAGCGGCGCACGTACGAGATCATGACCCCCGAGTCGGTCGGCATCAAGACCAACCGGCTGGTGATGGGCAAGCACTCGGGCCGGCACGCTCTCGGCAAGAAGCTGGCCGACCTGGGGTACCCGCTGGCGCGGCCCGACCTCGACAAGGCCTACGCCCGCTTCATCGAGATCGCCGACCTGAAGAAGGAGATCTTCGACGAGGATCTCATCGCCATCGTGCACGACGGCATGCGCGAGATCCCCGAGACCTACAGGCTCAAGCTCCTGCAGGCGAGCGCCGGCAGCCAGAGACCCTCGACGGCGACGGTGACCCTCGAGGTCGAGGCCCGCGAGGAGGTCGCCTGCGCCATCGGCGACGGCCCCGTGGCGGCCGCCTACACCGCCATCGACCAGATCACCCGTTTCCGCGGCCGCCTGCTCGACTATGGCATCCGCGCCGTGTCGCGCGGCCGCGACGCCATCGGCGAGGTGACGGTGCACGTGGACTTCAGCGGTCGCACCTTCACCGGCAAGGCGGCCTCGACCGACGTGGTGGACGCCAGCGCCCGGGCCTACCTGCACGCCGTGAACAAGGCGCTGCACCTGTCGCACACGCTGGCGCAGGCGGCCGAGGCGGCCGTGCCGTCGGCGCTGCAGCACGTGGCCGAGGCGGCCGCGGCGGCGGCGCAGCCCGAGGTCGAGCCGCGGGAACGACAGGCGGGCGTCGCGGGATCCGACAGCTTCATTCGACCGATTCACCTCGTATAGCGCAGGCCGGTCCGGCCAGCCCTATCCGCCGGACCGTGGCACCTGCGCTTTACTTTTTTGGGCGGCAAGGGCTGGGAAGAGAGATCGATGATGGGAAGCGACTCCGGCGGCCAGACGATCACCGAGAAGATCCTGGCGGAGCACTGCGGGCGCGAGCGGGTGAGCCCGGGCGAGATCGTGAACGCCGAGCTCGACCTCGTGGTCTGCCACGAGGTGACCACGCCGGCCGCCGTCTCGATGCTGGAGGCGCGCGGCGTCCGCCGGGTCTTCGACCCGGCCAAGATCGTCGTCACGCCGGACCACTTCGTCCCCAACAAGGACGTGCAGACCGCCGAGCTGACCAAGCGGCTGCGCGCCTGGGTGGCGGAGCAGGAGATCGAGTCGTACTACGAGCTGGGCGACCACGGCATCTGCCACGCGCAGGCGCCGGAACGCGGCCACGTGCGGCCGGGGATGACGGTGGTGTGCGGCGACTCGCACACCACGACCATGGGGGCGCTCGGCAGCTTCGCCACCGGCATCGGCAGCACCGACCTGGCGGCGGCGCTCGCCACCGGCCGGCTCTGGTTCCGGGTCCCGGAGACCATGCGCTTCGTCCTCGAAGGACCGCTGCCGCGCGGTGTCTTCAGCAAGGACATCATCCTGTACATCATCTCGAAGATCGGCGTGGACGGCGCGCGCTACCGGACCATGGAGTACGGCGGCTCGAC
>Ga0066710_100003530_pt1 | contig 13384 bp, 13 predicted proteins | sample GraSoiAngelo_159_FD_79666 | JGI IMG/M metagenome (GOLD analysis project Ga0066710, IMG submission 79666) | Grasslands soil microbial communities from the Angelo Coastal Reserve, California, USA - 14_1009_16_40cm | ecosystem: Environmental > Terrestrial > Soil > Grasslands | place: USA...
CAGCGCTTCGCGACGCTCGTAGGCGCCGGCCGCTGTTCGCGACAAAACCGGCGGCTGCTCGGGCGGCGTCGCCGGCGGCGGAGTCGGCGGCTGCTGCTCCGGTGCGGGCTGTGGGGCGGGCGCCGGCGCGGGGGGCGGCGTCGTCGGTTGAGGCTCGGATTGCGGAGCTGGCTGGGGTGCACGCGGCTGCTGCGGAACCGGGGTCGGAGGTTGCTGTGCGAGAACTGCTGAGGCGGCAAGAATTACCACGAGCGGGGAAAATCGACGCAACACGCGCATGTCGTTGATGCTCCTCGACTCAACCTATGGTAAGCTCAGAGGGTTGAAGCGTTTACCAAAAATCGCGTGCCCTCGTCTGGCACACCATTTGTAAGCGCGCGGGCATTATACGATGCAGACGGATACCGTGCGAGAGATTTAGGAGGTGTGAATTGTTGCGTCTCAGTCATCGGCTAATGTTCCTTCTTTGCTTCTTGCTCGTCCCCTCGCTGTTCGCTCAGTACGGGATGGGCACCACGATGACGCGCGAGGACCAGATCGGACTTGCTGCTCCGACCTGGACGGGGGAGACCGGTCTCTTCAACACGGTGACAGCGAATACGCTGCATCGAGGCGACTTCTCTTTCGGCATCTACGCGCAGAACTTCCGTGTAATCGCGGGACCCGCTCGCGGCCTCACGCCGCCCTCGGCGCGACCCTACAAGGATTACGGATATGACCACGACATCGTCAGCGCCTCGGCCGGCTTCGGGCTGACCGACCGCTGGGAGCTCAGCGCCGAGCTACCGTTCGAGCGGCTCCGCGGACAGGGTGGCGATCGCGCCGGCTTCGTCAACGGCTGGTTCTATCAAGGCCGCTTTTCTGACAGCGGCGTCGGCGATCTTCACGTCGCCACGAAGTTTGGCCTCGGAGCGCTCGGCCTCGGTGGATCGGGAGCCGCAATTTCGGGCTTTGCGGATCTGCCGACCGGGAACAAGGACAGCGGCATCTCCAGCGGCAACGGCAAGTATGGCGTTGGGTTCCACTGGACCGGCGGAGTCGCAAACTTTGCCGCCTCTTACGCGATCGTCGGAAAGAGAAACGCCAGCCACTCTGATTTCCCGCCGGGCTCAGTATCGGACATCGACCTGCCGAACGAGATCCGTCTCGACGGCGGCCTCAATATCCCGCAGAACTGGTGGAGGACCACGAACTGGATCAGCGAGGTCAACACAGTTTTCTACAATGGCGGCGACTTCAAGCCGAAGGCGCCGATCTTCCTCGTCACGGGCTTGCGTCACTGGTTCGGCAGCAGCGGCTGGGCGCTGAACGGCGGTGTCCGTTGGAATGTCGGAAAGTTCAGCTACGACAACGATCAGTGTCGTTTCACAGAGTTGTCGGACTGCGGTTTGAGCGGTCTGGTCGGGCTCACATACGCGCCGCTGCATCAGGCGCGGCTCGCTCCGCCCCCACCCGCCCCCGCACCCGTGCCGCCGCCCCCGCCGCCGGCACCTGCGCCGGCTCCGGTTCCGCCGCCTGAGGCGCCGCCGGTGACGCCGCCGCGCGTCCCGACGGAGATTCGCACCGACGAGATTCACTTCGAGATCGGATCGGCGCGTCTCACCAACATCGCGAAGGCCATCCTCGACGATGTGGCGCTGCGCATGAAACAAGAGCCGACCTCGACGGCGATCGTCATCGGCTACACCGACAATCGCGAGAATACCGGCGCGAATAACGACCTCGACGTTCGTCGCGCACAGGCAGTCAAGGATTATCTCGTCAGCCGTCACGGCATCGATCCGTCGCGCATCACCATCGAAGGACGCGATGCACGCGAGCCTGTCGGCGACAACAACACGGCCGAAGGGCGGCTGAAGAACCGCCGGGTCGTGATCCGACTCATGCTTCCGTAAATTGCTCCGGTTCGGAGTAGGGAAGGGCAGCCCGCGTGGCTGCCCTTTCTGTTGAAGTGCTGAGTCGCGACGGGCGCGAATCTTGCGGCCACGATCGGCAAGCTGGCGATTCTTTACTTGGCCCGAGCAGAGAAGCCAACAATCAACTTCCGAAGTAGCCAGGAGGCCGAGATGAAGAGACTGTTGGTTGTTTTGTTTGCGATCCTGATCCCTGTGAGTGCGCTCGCCGTGGCCGAGACCCAGGCGCAGTTGCGAAAAGAAGCAAAGATCTCGATGAAGAAAGCGCGGAGCATCGCGCTCAAGAAAGCGCCAGGAAAAATCTCCAGCGCCGAGCTCGAGCGCGAAAACGGCAAGCTGATCTACTCGTTCGATATCAAGAAAAGCGGGCAAACAGGCGTGACAGAGGTCGCGGTCGACGCGATCAGCGGCGAGATCGTCGATGTCCACCACGAAACGCCGGCGAAGGAAGCGACCGAGAAGAAACAGGAAGCGAAGGAAAAGTCACCGACGAAACACTAGCGTCCGGCGGCGCGCCGGCGTCCTGACGTCGGCGGTGGCGTCGCGGGGCTGTTGGAAGAGCCGCCGCCCTTCAGGCTGGAGACGACGTCCCACATTGCGGGATCTTCTGCACCCGCGCGCCAGTGCGCAAAACCTGCGATACCGGCGTGCCGCGAAGTGAGATAAGCCACTTTCTTGGCATAGCTCGATGCATCCTGGAAGTAGACGGTGTGGCCCGAGTAGCTGAATGTCGCCTCGCCGTCGGCATCGTGCGTCACCGTCGCTCCGACACGAAGCGCGAGGTTGTGCGCCTCGTCGTAGGTGAGGCTGCCGGCGTTCGTGCCGTTCCAGTCATATCCATACCACGGCAAACCGAAAACGATTTTGCCGGCCGGGATCGTCGACTCGGCATAGGTCGCGATTTGATCGAGCCACGTGAGCGGCGAAATGTCGCCGGCCGGCCCACCGGGATAGTGCTTGTCGTACGCCATGATTTTGATCGAGTCGGCGGACGCGCCGAGAACGCGCCAATCTTCACCACCCGGACCATCCCACGATTGGGAGTCGTTCGTTTTCGCCGCTACGGTCACGGAAAGCTTTTTCCCTGACTGATGCAACTTCGTACCGAGGAGTTGGACGAAGCTCGAGAAGGCATCGCGCGAAGAGGCCGGCACGAGCTCGTAGTCGATGTCGATGCCATCGAAGCCTTTCGTGATCACCAACTGCGCGAGGGCCTGGGCGTGCGACTCGCGTCCGGAAGGAGAGCCGAGGACATTGGCGACGACCGCACCGCTGAACTGGCCGCCGGCGTTGTTTTTGATCGTCGGGATGAGCAGCGTACCTGTCATCGCGGCGCGCATCGTCGGGTCTTCCGCGCCGGAATTGCGGCCGATCGAGCCGTCATTGCCGAGGTTGTACCAACCGGGATTCGACTCGGTCATCGCGCCCGCGTGGCGCTGCACGGTGGTCAGCGCGTTCGGATCCCACGTCGGAATCCACACGCTGGTCGTGTACGCCGCTGCCGCTGGAAACGCTGCGCCGAAAAACAGCAGCAGCGCGGTGAGCCGTGATCGCATCGAATCTCCTTGCGATCACGTCCTGGTGTTGAATTCACATTCGGCAGCCCAGCCGTCCCGCAGAGCGGGACCTGTCGGCTTTGCGCCCCCTCCGTCACCGGAGGGTTTGCCTTTTCGTGTGATCGCAAACGCTTATAACAAAGCCCTCACCGTACCGCTATTTCGCGATGAGGTTGGTTAGGGCAGGACGGCCTTCAATTGGTCGAGGCTGGTATCGTGCACGACTGCGTAACGGACGAGGTGCATGGGCCGCGTACTCCGCGAAAGGCGCGCGCCGGTGAGCGAATCGTAGAGTGCGGCTTCATAACCGAACTGCCGCGTCGCCAACGTTACGGTCGGGTCCACGTCGCTGTAGGGATATGCGATGAATTTTACGGGTTTCCGTGTCTTCTCCTCGATGAGATTCCTGCTGTCGAGAAGCTCGTGCTTGAGAAATGCTCCGTACGCGTCGGGCGTCATCTCAGGATGGTTTTTTGCCCGCAGGAGCGGATGACTGAACGTGTGACTCTCGATGTCGACTCCTGCTTTCGCCATTTCCGCGATTTGTTGCCAGGTCAGATAGTTTTTCCCGAGGTCCACGATCTGCGGGTAGACGAAAAGCGTGAATGGCATCTCACGCTTTTGCATCAACGGAAAGATCTCCTTGTACGTGCTCAGGTAGCCATCATCGACCGTGATGACCACCGACTTCGAAGGCAAATTTTCCCGCCGGCCGCTGATGTAGTCGACGAGGTCCACAAGCGGGATCACTTCATAGTTCTTCGCGATGTAGTCGAGTTGCTCGGCGAAGACTTTTGAATCCAGCGTGTATCGATTCGCCTCGGTCGGATTGTCTGGAAAGCCGGGAGGCGGATGCGTCTTGAACGGCGGTACGCCGCCCGGCACAACCTCGTGATACGAGAGGATCGAGACAACCGGCGCGTCGCCGGCGAAAAGCGAGCTCACGCAAAAGAGAAGGATCGCGGCGAGCGGCAGGCGGCGCACACCGCCTAATTTTGCAATCGAGGTGCCGCGACGGACCGCGGCGTACTCACTGGTCCGGCCGATCCGCCTGTCTGCGGCGGGTGCTGCGCGTGCGCGATCACCACCGGATCGATTGCGGGACAGAATGCCGGATCGCCGAGGATGTCAGGCAGTCGGAATGTCCAGGTCGCTTCCACGCGGCGTCGCGATTTTTTCTCGGTGGCCCACACCAGTGCGCGCTGTAGCGATCCCTGCAGCCCCTCATTGACCAGCAGCGAGATCCAACCGTTCTTCGCGTCATACGAGTACGGAAGCGTTCCGGTCATGGAGAGGAGCGCGATGCCGACAGACTTCGGATCGAGGCTCTGATAGTCGGGAATGTGCGCGGAAATCGTCATCTCGCCCGGATCGAGCAGCTGACCTGGAAGCGGTGTCATCTCCTGCAGCGGGAGCGGGCGAGCGCCGAGGTAGTAGCGAAACGTGGCGAAGTCCATGTGTTTCTCGATGACGACTCGCTTGAATCGATATGGATTCGTTCCGCGGCTGACGCGCCCGTAATCGCAAGTCAATGCCGCGTCGTAGCCGGCTTTGGCGACGTCGGCGGTCAGGTAGTGATCGTAGTCGCCGTACGGATAAGCGAGAAACTTTACGGGATGGCCCGTTTCCTTTTCGAGGATGCGGCGGCTGTCCACCAACTCTTTCTGCAGCCATTCTGAATACTGCTTCGCGTCGAGCGTGGTGTGCCGCCGCTTGGTGAGAAATGGATGCGACAGCGGATGACTCTCGATGTCCGCCCCGGCCTCGGCCATCTCCTTCACTTGCTTCCAGGTGAGCGCGTAAGGCGTCATCCCGATGATCCTGGGATAGATGAACAGCGTGAACGGGAAATGCCGTTTCTTCAGCTCAGGGAAAGCTTCGGTGTACGCGCTGCGCCAGCCATCATCGAGGGTGATCGCGACGGCGTTCTTCGGCAGAGTGGATCGCTTGCCAGTCGCATATTCATAGATGTCGCGCAGAGGGACGACTGTGTAGCCGGTCGTCGAAAGGTAGCGCATCTGCTGCTGGAAAACGTTCCGGCTGATCTCCATGCGCGGATCGGCGGGATACTCGACGATGTGGTAGCAGAGAATCGTGCCGCCGGAGGGATCGAGGTCGGGAAAAGGCCTCGCAGCGAAGGCCGCCGTCGTCAGAACCGACGCCGCGATCATTGCCCGGAGCGCCTTCGATGTCATGGTTTTTCCCGCCGTGCTAGTCAAGGCCGCCGTGCAATCTCAGTGCCTCGTCTGTGACGTGAATTTTATCAGTATTGCCGAGGAATCGATGTGACGGATTGACCGTTCCTAATGCCTAAGTTAGAGTCTCCCACCCTCACTCGGAGGTCCTTCGACCATGCGTCGCGAACATCGCAGAGAACTGAAACACGACAAGTTTGTCGACGAAATCGGCACGCTGTCGACCAGAGCCCGAGAGAATCAGCCGTTTCTCCTCGCGGTCACCCTTGCCGTCGTCGCAGCGGGGCTGATCGCCTACGGCGCGTACTTTTATAGGACCACGCGAGAGCAAAAAGCGCAGGACGCGCTGGCGGTCGCCATCGATACGATCGAGTCTCCGCTTCTTCCGGCGGCTGGAACGCAGCAGCAGGTGCAGCCCGGCGCGAAGTACAAGACTGAAGCGGAGCGGAACGCCGCCGCCGAAAAGCTATTCAAAGATGTGGAGGCGAAGTACAGCGGGACGGATGCCGCCGACGTCGGAAATCTCTATCTTGCCCGTCTTCAGGCAGGGCGGGGCGACATCGCCGGAGCGCGGAAGCTTCTGAATGGCTTCGTCAGCGAGCATCCCAAACACGTGCTCGTCGGCTCGGCGCGTTTCAGCCTCTATCAGCTTCGGATCGAGAACGGCGAAGCGGCCCAGGTCACGAGCGAGTTGCAGTCTGAGGTCAACAAGAGCGATCCGATTCTGCCGGCCGATTCCCTCCTCGTTCTGATGGCGCACGCCTACGAGACGCAGGGCAACGCTCAGAAATCGAAGGAAGCGTACCGCCGCATCACGACCGAGTTTCCCGACTCGCCTTATGCGCTCGAAGCGCAGCGTCGAATGGGTCCGGCATAGCGCGGCCAGGTGCTACACGCACTGGCAGTCTTTGCGCTCGTCCTGTGGCTGCTGGCGTTCACCCAAACTCTCGTCAATCTCCGCCTTACTCCTCGGCTGAATGCTGACGCGCGGCCGCGCGCGATGCCGAAGGTCTCGATCGTCATTCCTGCGCGCGACGAGGCGCACATCATCGAGCGCACCGTCCGTGCGTTTCTGGCGCAGGACTACGAAAATTTCGAGGTCATCGTCGTCGATGATCGATCGACCGATGGCACCGGCGACATCGTTCGACGCATCAACGATCCGCGCCTGATCGTCGTCGAGACGGCAGAACGGCCGGCCGGATGGCTCGGCAAAACATGGGCCTTACAGCAAGGGGCTGAACGCGCCCGCGGTGAGCTTCTACTGTTCGTAGATGCCGATCTGATCTACGCGCCGCCTGCGATTCGTGCGGCCGTTGAATACCTCGAGCGAAGCGGATCAGGCTTGATCGCGCTCCTGCCGCACTTCGAGATGCCGACGTTCGCGGAACAGGTCGCGATGCCGATGCTCGGCTTCTTCGTCTTTTCCGGCATGCCGCTCTGGTACTCGAATCGATCGAGGCGATTGGGAGTCGCGATCGGCGGCGGCGCAGGAAATCTGATCCGCAGAGACGCGCTCGATGCGATCGGTGGTTTTGGTCCGTTGAAAGACGCGGTGGTCGATGACGTCGGTCTGGCCCGCCTGGCGCGAAAGCATGGCTACGACACGCGCGCCGTTCGCGCCGACGACCTGCTCAGCGTGCGGATGTATGACAGCGCGCGCGCGATCGTCGACGGATTCACGAAGAACGCGTTTTTCGCGGTCGGCCGGAACTTCATCGGCGGGGTCGTGCTGCTCACGCTGATCGTTATCTTGCATCTCCTTCCGTACGGGCTCGCGTTGGCCGGCGACTGGGCCGCGATCGCGACTGTCATCCTGATCAGCCTTACGCGCATCGCGATTTTCCGCTCGGTCCGCTATCCGATTCTCAACGCGATCTTTCTGCATCCGCTCATGGTGAGCTTCTGGTTTTACATTTTTCTGCGTTCGATCTGGTTCACCGGCGTGCGAAGACAGGTCCGATGGCGCGGCCGCGTCTACGATCGCGAACCGACACCGTTCGGCAGCGACCGGTGATATAAGGACGCGCATGGCTAGCAAACCTTTTCTCACCGACATTCAGGAAATTCGCAGCCGCGCACGCAAGCACATCGAAGAAGGAGCGGTCACCGAGAGCTATCAAGCCGATCGAGAGACGGTGATTCGGCTCCTCAACGAGGCGCTGGCGACGGAGATCGTGTGCGTCCTTCGCTACAAGCGGCACTACTTCATGGCCCAGGGGATCCACTCCGATCCGATTGCCCAGGAGTTCCTGCAGCACGCGAACGACGAGCAGGGACACGCCGATCAGATCGCGGCGCGCATCATTCAGCTCGGCGGCGCGCCGAACTTCAGTCCCGACGGCCTTCTAACGCGATCGCATTCGGAGTACGTCGAAGGCACGACCCTGGTCGACATGATTAAGGAGGATCTGGTCGCGGAGAGAGTCGCTATCGACACCTACACCGAGATGATCCACTACGTCGGTGAGAAGGACATCACGACGCGGCGCATGCTCGAATCGATTCTGGCGGTCGAAGAGGAGCATGCCGACGACCTGGCGAGTTTCCTCGCCGACATCGAGAAGGACTGGAAGACGCGCGACAGGAAGACGGGATAGGAATACGGCGTTGTTGTTCATAGTGAAGCTATGGACGACACCGCAATTCTCGACGCCTACTCCCACGCAGTCAGCACGGCGGCAGCGAAGATCACCCCCTCGGTAGTCAATATCGAGATCCGACAGCAGCGCAAACGCGGCGAAGTTCGCGGCGGCGGGTCGGGATTCTTCTTCACGCCCGACGGATTCATTCTCACGAACAGCCACGTCGTCAGCGGCGCCTCGCAAGTCGACGTCACGCTGCTCGATGGATCGCGCTACACCGCCACCATGGTCGGCGACGATCCGCATACCGATCTCGCAGTCGTACGCATCTCCGCCCCCAGTCAGACGGCCGGGGAATTCGGCGATTCCGGCGGAATTCGACCGGGACAGGTTGTCGTCGCGGTCGGCAATCCGTACGGCTTCCAGTGCACCGTCACTGCAGGCGTGGTGAGCGCGCTCGGCCGCACGATGCGCGCGAAGAGCGGCCGGCTGATCGACAACGTGATTCAAACGGACGCCGCGCTCAATCCCGGCAACTCCGGCGGTCCGCTGGTGGACTCGCGAGGCAACGTGATCGGCGTGAACACGGCCGTCATTCTTCCGGCACAGGGAATCTGCTTCGCGATCGGGAGCAACACCGCGAAGTTCGTCGCCGGCCGGTTGATTCGCGATGGCAGCATCACTCGCGGTTACATCGGCGTCGCCGGTCAGACGATTCCCCTGCATCGGCGCGTCATCCGTTACTACAACCTCCCGCTCGAGTCGGGAGTGCTGGTGATGTCGGTCGAGAAGGGGAGTCCGGCCGACCGCGCCGGTTTGTGCGAGGGCGATATCATCATCGCGTACGCCGAAAAATCGATCGGCAGCGTCGACGATCTCCATCGACTGCTGACCGAGGAGCAGCTCGGCGTGGCTGCGGCGGTCACGGCCATTCGTCTCACGGAGAAGATCGAAGTCACGATTGTTCCAGTGCGCGCAGCGGGGGACTGAGCGCGAAGGATATAATCGACCTGGTATGTCCAAGCCCGCCGAACGCTACGTGCAGCTCCTCGATCAGATCATCCGACCGTTCGATCTGACGCACGATTTCGGCCGCAAACGCGCCTATGAAGCGGCAATCGAGTACGCGCGGCAGCACCTGATCGAAGATCCGCACTGCAACGACTTCCTCAACGTCGCGGCTACCCGCCTCGGCTTTGCCCCCATCACGTTCGACACCCTGGAGAGTCGCGTCAAGCTGCCGAAGAACGCCTGGCTCGACGTCTGGATCTCCGACGAGGACGACGAAGTCGCGCTCACCGGCACTCGTGAAGGCATTCAGTATCTGATCGATCTGCTTTCTCAGCTTCGCGACGCCGGCGATCCCGAGCAGCACATCCATCTCGACCGCGCGGTGCTTCCAATGACCGAGAACTCCGCGAACCTGGTGCTGTTCAAAGAAGAAGAAACGTGGTTCACAGGCGCGTCGGCCGAGGGGTTGCCGGAGTCGTATCCGGAGCGGCAGGTCGATCCGAAATCGATCTACGCCATCCAGTTCATCCACTATCCGCCCGAGGATCTTCCGATCAGCGCGCACCGGCTGTATCGCGTGCTGAAGGTCGAGCCGGACGACGGTTACTCATCGAGCATCAAGGAATTCGGCGACGGCAATGAGAGCCGCTACTTCAAGTTCACTTTCATCGCAGATAATGATGACAAATTTACGTATACATTTCATCTCGATGACCCGGCCGTGAACTTCTTCACGCATCGCGAGATCCTCAAGCTGGCGATGCGCTCGGTGTAGCCACCGGCTGCGTACAAAACTTACAGCGCCGGGCCTTCTCCGGAATCGGTGACAAACACTGCGGGCAATCGCGAGTCGCCTTCTCGGCAGGCTTCCGCATCATCTTGATCAACTGGTGGACGAACAGGAAAATCGCCAGCGCCACGATCACAAAATTGATGACCGTATTGAGGAACAGGCCATAGTTGAGGGTGGCCGCTCCAGCAGCCTTGGCCTGAGCCAGCGACTCGTAGTGGCCGGGCGATAGCGTCACGAAATAGTCGGACAGGTCGTGCTTCCCGATCGCGGCGCCGAGAAGCGGCGTCAGGATGTCTTCGACGAACGAAGTGACGATTTTTCCAAAGGCTCCTCCGATCACTACCGCAATCGCCAGCTCGATCACGTTTCCCTTCAATGCGAACTCTTTGAACTCCTTCCCCATGCCCATGGCGTCCTCCTTGACCTCATCGTATAGTCCGCGCCGATGATTCGTCAGGTCGCCGTGATCGGCACGGGCACGATGGGCCGCGGCATCGCGTATCTCGCCGCGGTGGCGGGTTACGAAACCGTCATTCACGACGTCGAGTCGGACGCGCTGGATGCCGCCAGAGCGAACATCGAGTCGACGCTGCGCAACGGGGTCGAGAAGGGGAAAGTCGATGCCGCCGCTGCCGACGCGGCATCCAAAAGAATCCGACTTGCCAGCGATCTCGAGCCCGCCGTTCGCGAGGCTGACCTGATCATCGAAGCGGTACCCGAGGACTTCGATCTCAAGCGGAATCTCTTCTCGCAAGCCGACTTGTTTTGCGGTGAGGAGACCATCCTCACTTCCAACACCTCGTCGATTTCGATCACGCAGCTCGCGGGCGCGGTCGAGCGTCGCGATCGCTTCGCGGGAATGCACTTCTTCAACCCGCCGCACGCGATGAAGTTGATCGAAATCGTGCGCGGCGAGCGAACATCGGATGACACGATCGCCGAGATCCGCGCGGTCGCCGAGAAGATGGGCAAGCAGCCGGTGGTCGTTCGCGACACTCCCGGCTTCGCAACCTCACGCCTCGGAATCGCGATCGGGCTCGAGGCGATGCGGATGCTCGAAGACGGCGTCGCGAGCGCCGAGGACATCGATCGCTCCATGGAGCTCGGATACAACCATCCGATGGGACCGCTGCGGTTGTCGGATCTGGTCGGCCTCGATGTGCGGCTCGGCATCGCCGAATATCTCGCCGCCAACCTCGGGCCGCGCTTCGAGCCACCGGAAATCCTGCGGCGGATGGTTCGCGAAGGAAAACTGGGGAAAAAGACCGGCGAAGGCTTCTATCGGTGGTGAATCGTCGCGCCGCCAGTGCTCTGATCGTCTTCGTCGTCGCGCTGGCCGTCTACCTTTTCACGATGGCGCCGACTGTCGCGCTGATCGACAGCGGCGAGCTGACCGACGCCGCATGGTCGCTCGGCAACGCGCACCCACCGGGCTTTCCGCTGTTCGTACTGGTGACGCATTTCTTCACGATGCTGCCGATCCGCTCGGTCGCGTGGCGGGCGAACTTCGCGTCAGCGTTCTTCTCCGCGGCGGCGGCGGCATTCGCGACGCTGGCGGCATTCGAGTTCAAAAAAGAGCGCGACGCCACTGTAATCGCGATCGCGACCGGATTGCTGTTCGCGTTTTCGCGCACCGTCTGGCGCTACGCGGTCGAGACAGAGGTGTATGCGCTCAACACCGCGCTGATGGCCGCCATCGCGTGGCTGATGCTGGTGTGGACGCGTACGCGACGCGCAACGCCCTTGTACGCCGCCGCGCTTTTGTTCGGTCTCGCACTCGGCGTGCATCACGTCACGATCGGACTCGGCGCGCTAGCGATTGCGGTGCTGATCACGCGCACGGCCGGCGCGGCGTTCTGGCGATCGCGCGAAGCCATCGTCGCCGGAGTACTCCTCTGTGCCGGATTGCTGATCTACGCCTACATCCCTCTTGCCGCTGCGCACAGTCCGGCGATGAACTGGGGAAATCCGCGGACGGCGCATCAGATCTTCGACCACGTCACCGGCAAGGAGTATCGCGCGTATTTCACATCGGCGGGCAGCTCGATGTCATCGCAATTCGATCGCTTTTTCGGAATCCTCGTGCGCGAGTTTGGGCCGCCGTGGATGCCACTGGCGCTCGCGATCGCGGCGATCGGCATCGTCGCGCTTTGGAAGAATCAACGCACGCTCTTCTGGTACATCGCGCTTCTCATCGCCGCCGATGTCGCGTGGGTGCTCTTCTATCCCGTCAAGGCCGACCAGGACGCATACGTGATTCCGTCGTTCCTGGCGCTGATCCTGGCGTTCGCGTACGGCACCGAACGCATCGTGGCGTGGAAGCCGCGCGCGGCGTACGCCCTTCTCATCGTGCCGCTGATCGCCGTCGCGGCTGCCTATCCGATCCGCAACCGCCGCCAATTCTGGGTCGCGCGCGATTACACGACCAACGCGTTCCGTGCGATGCGGCCTAACGGGCTGCTGATCACGGGCGACTGGCAGATGTATTCGCCGATGCGGTACATGCTGGACGTGGAACACGCGCGAGCCGATGTCGCCATCATTCAGACGGGATTTCTTCACCGCATCTGGTATCAGCAGGAGTTGAGCCTTCGATATCCGCAGATGATGCGGAGCTCGGCGAGCGAACAGGTAACACTGTTGAATCATCTGTGGCGGCTGGATCAGGAGAAGCTCTGGAACGATGCGACTGCGCTTCAGGATCTGAATGACGACCTGGATGCGCTCATGGAATCGATCATCGAACACCATTTGCAAAACGGGCCGGTGTACATGACGATCGATTCCGCTTTCGGGTGGAATGCCCGCGACAAGAAGATGATCGATCGTCTGAAAGCAAAGTACGACATTCTTCTGCGCGGAATCCTCGTGGAAATCGTTCACAAAGGCTCACCGCGCGATCTGCAGTGGACGCCGATCGAAACGCGCGGCCTCATCGACGGCTCGATGGAGTACGACGACGATGATCCCGTCCCGAACGAGCTCGTGCCGGCGTATCGCATGGCGTTTCTGACTCGCGCGCGCTACCTGGCGATCACGCGGCATTTCAAGGAGGCGCTGGTCGATTATCAGCAGGCCCAGGCTTTCGATCCTGAGAATTCAGTGATCGAGCGCGAGTTGAACACCGTTCAGGCAATGTCGCATTGAGCGAATCCTACGGCGCCTTCGCTTACGCCTACGACCAAGCCCTCGGACAGCGCTTCTTCCGCGCGCTGCGCCGGATTCTGACAAAAGTCCTCGCGCGTTTTCCCACCGCGACAAGAACGCATCTCGATATCGCGTGTGGGACCGGCCTGGCCATCGACTTTTTCACCAGGCGCGGATTTCGATC
>Ga0066710_100003532_pt1 | contig 13383 bp, 13 predicted proteins | sample GraSoiAngelo_159_FD_79666 | JGI IMG/M metagenome (GOLD analysis project Ga0066710, IMG submission 79666) | Grasslands soil microbial communities from the Angelo Coastal Reserve, California, USA - 14_1009_16_40cm | ecosystem: Environmental > Terrestrial > Soil > Grasslands | place: USA...
ATAGCGTCTCGGTCGGCACCACGTTCAAGGAAACGCTTGCGAAGGCCGGCGTGATTTTCTGCTCCTTCACCGAAGCGGTCCAGGAGCACCCCGAGTTAGTCAAGAAATATTTGGGTACGGTGGTGCCTTACACCGACAATTATTTCGCCGCCCTGAACTCGGCCGTATTCACGGATGGTTCATTCTGCTACATCCCCAAAGGCGTTCGTTGCCCGATGGAGCTGTCCACCTACTTCCGCATCAACGCCGCAAACACAGGCCAGTTCGAGCGCACACTGATCGTCGCGGAGGAAGGCGCATACGTGAGTTACCTCGAAGGTTGCACCGCGCCGATGCGTGACGAAAACCAATTGCACGCAGCCGTTGTCGAACTGATCGCGCTGGATCGCGCGGAGATCAAGTATTCGACTGTCCAGAATTGGTATCCCGGCGACGCGGAAGGCCGCGGCGGCATCTACAATTTCGTGACCAAGCGCGGCCAGTGCCGCGGGCCAAACTCGAAGATTTCCTGGACCCAGGTCGAGACCGGCTCCGCCATTACATGGAAGTATCCGAGTGTTGTCTTGCTCGGCGATAATTCCGTGGGCGAATTTTATTCCGTTGCGCTCACAAACAATCGCCAGCAGGCGGATACCGGCACCAAGATGGTCCACGTCGGCAAGAACACCCGCAGTACCATCGTCTCCAAAGGCATTTCCGCCGGGCGCGGCCAGAACAGCTATCGCGGCCAGGTTAAAATTCAAAAGAGTGCTGAAGGTGCCCGCAATTTCTCGCAGTGTGACTCATTGTTGATAGGAAACAAGTGCGGCGCGCATACGTTCCCTTACATCGAGGTGAAAAACACCACCGCGAGCGTCGAGCACGAAGCGAGCACGTCCAAGATCGGCGAAGACCAGATTTTTTACTGCAATCAGCGCGGTTTGGCCACGCAGGATGCGGTGAACATGATCGTGAACGGCTTCTGCAAAGAAGTTTTTAAAGAGTTGCCCATGGAATTTGCGGTGGAGGCGCAAAAGCTCCTCGGCGTAAGCCTGGAAGGGAGCGTAGGATGAGCTTTAACGTTAAAGCCATCCCGCAAGCCTTTGCTAGCGTTCTCAAGCCATTTAAAGTTATTTAAACTTACTTAAACTTATTTAAACCTAAAATGCATAACGCCATTCTGGAAATCAGGAATCTCCGCGCCGGTGTTGAGAATAAGGAGATTTTGAAGGGTGTGAACCTGCTAATCCGCGCCGGTGAAACCCATGCCGTCATGGGTCCCAATGGCAGCGGCAAAAGCACGCTGGCTCAAATCCTGGCTGGCCGCGAAGGCTACGAAGTCACGCAGGGCGAGGTACTTTACAAGGGTCGCGATCTGCTCGACATGGACCCGGAGGAACGCGCGCGTGAAGGCGTCTTTTTGGCGTTCCAATATCCGGTCGAAATCCCCGGCGTAAACAGCGCTTACTTCCTCAAATCGGCCCTCAACGAGATTCGCAAGGCGCGCGGTCTGCCGGAACTCGACGCCATGGAGTTTCTCGCATTCGCCAAGGACAAGATGAAAATGCTGGAATTGCGCGAGGACTTCCTCAAGCGCTCCGTCAACGAGGGCTTTTCCGGTGGCGAAAAGAAGCGGAACGAGATTTTCCAAATGGCCGTGCTGGAACCGCAACTCGCCGTGCTTGACGAAACGGATTCCGGGCTCGATATCGATGCGCTGAAGGTCGTGTCCGATGGCGTAAACCGCTTGCGCCGCGGCAACAATGCGCAATTGGTCATCACGCATTACCAGCGCTTGCTGACTTACATTATTCCCGATTTTGTGCACGTGCTTGTGGACGGCCGCATCGTGCGCTCCGGTGGCAAGGAACTCGCCATCGAGTTGGAAACCCGTGGTTACGATTGGATCATGAAACATCTGGAGGCGGTGCCCGCGTGAGGAAGAAACCATGGTTCAAGCGATGGCAGAGATGAAAGCGAGCGACCCTTATCTGGCACGGTTCGAGGACACCTTCGAGCGAGAAGGCGCATCGCACGGCCCAGCGTGGCTTTACCCGATCCGCAAGGCTGGCATTTCGCGGTTCGCGGAGATCGGGCTTCCGACTGTCAAGCACGAGGATTGGCGGTTCACCAATGTCGCGCCCATTGCGCGTCTGCCGTTCAAGCCGCTGCTCGAGCCGACGGAAGCGACCATCAAGCTGGACCAATTCCATTTCACAAATCTGCCTTCCAATCGCCTGGTGTTCGTAAACGGCCATTACTCCGCCGCGCTCTCATCGATTCTGCCGCAAGAGGAAGGCGTGCAAATCGGTAGCCTCGCCGCCGCGCTGGCGAACGATGGCGCGCTGTTACAAAACTATTTGGGACGGTTCGCGAAAGCGGACGAGAACGGCTTTTCCGCGCTAAACACCGCTTTCTTCACCGATGGCGCGTTCATCCACGTGCCCGCCGGCAAAGCCGTGCGCGAAGCGGTGCATCTGCTCTTCATTTCCACCGCATCCGAAGCAGGCGCGGCGATTCATCCCCGCAACCTGATCGTCGCCGAAGGCGACACCAGACTGACAGTCATCGAGAGTTATGTGAGCACGATTTCAGCGGCTTACATCACGAATGCCGTCGAAGAGCTTGTCATCGGCGAGAACGCGGTGGTCGAGCATTGCAAATTCCAGGAGGAAAGCCGCACCGCCTATCACGTCGCCACGCAGCACCTGCACATTGGCCGCGGCGCGAATGTGATCTCCCATTCATTCGCTTTCGGCGCAAAGCTCTCGCGCAACAATATTCGCACGACCCTCGCCGGCGAAGGGCTCGATTGCATTCTCAACGGCCTTTACATCACGGGGGATGAGCAACTCGCGGATCACCACATGATCGTCGAGCACGCCAAGCCGCATTGCAACAGCCACGAATATTTCAATGGCATTTTGGATGACCGCTCCCGCGGCGTGTTTCACGGGCGCATCCTCGTTCAGCAGGAAGCGCAGAAAACCGATGCCAAGCAAACGAACAAAAATTTGCTGCTGTCGGATGACGCCACCATCGACACCAAGCCGCAGTTGGAGATTTACGCCGACGATGTCAAATGCACGCACGGCGCGACCGTCGGCCAATTGAACGACGAATCCATTTTCTATCTCCGCGCGCGCGGCATCGGCATAGAGACCGCACGCCGGATTTTGATCCATGCGTTCGCGGGCGAAATCATCGATCGTGTGCGTTGCCAACCGCTCCGCGAAGAGTTGGATCGCATGGTCTGGGACCGCCTCGAAGAAAACCCGCACTTGTGATATGTCGGACGACCTTTCAGAGCTGTACCAGCAGGTGATTCTGGACCATAGCCGGAGTCCGCGGAACTTTCGCAAAATGGACGCCGCGAATCGCACCGCGCAGGGTCACAATCCCCTTTGCGGCGATAACGTCTCCATGTATTTGCTGATGGATGGCGAGGTAGTAAAAGACGTGAGCTTCCAGGGTTCCGGATGCGCCATTTCAAAAGCGTCGGCTTCGATCCTGACCGAAGCAATTAAAGGCAAATCGAAGGCGGACGTGAAAGCGTTGTTCAACAAAGTTCACGAAATGGTGACGACCGGCCGCAGCAACGCCCCTGAACTCGGCAAGCTCGCCGTATTTGCCGGCGTTCATAGATTTCCAGCCCGCGTCAAATGCGCGATCTTGCCGTGGCACGCCGCGATTTCGGCCGTCGAAGGCAAAAACGAAACCGTAAGCACTGAATCGGAGGACGCCTAATGCAAGCTACAAACCAGGAAGTTGAACTCAAACGTGACGTCGAAGCCTCCGTCGTCCCGGTCGGCACCAAGGTAACGCTCCAGAAAGGCGAGCACGCCTACATCACGCAGTCGCTCGGCGGGACTTACACCGTGATCGTCAACGGCAACATGTTCCGCATTGACGGCAAGGACGCCGATGCGCTCGGGTTGGAGGTTACGGCGCAAACAGCTACGCCGTCCGGGGCTCCCGCAACGCCCGAGAGCATCGAAAAGCAGGCGTGGGACGCCATGAAGACGTGTTACGACCCTGAAATCCCGGTGAACATCGTGGATCTTGGCTTGATTTACGATTGCAAGATTGCGCCCCTGGCCGAAGCGAGCAATCGCGTCGACGTTAAGATGACTCTTACTGCTCCCGGATGCGGGATGGGACCTGTCCTCGCGCAGAACGTGCAAAACAAACTGTTGATGATTGAAGGCGTCGACGAAGCCAACGTCGAAGTCGTTTGGGACCCACCCTGGCACCAGAGCATGATGACCGACGCGGCAAAGCTTCAACTCGGATTGTACTGATGGTCGCCGAACTGACAGAAAAGGAGAAGAAGGTCGATTGGAAAAACCTCCGCAAGGACTTTCCCATCCTCAATCAACAGGTCCACGGCCATCCGCTGGTCTACTTCGATAACGCGGCGACTACTCAGAAGCCGACCGCAGTCATTGACGCACTGCGAAATTATTACGAACGCGACAATGCGAACGTTCATCGCGGCATTCACGAATTGAGCAATCGCGCCACCGCAGCCTTCGAGGCGGCACGTCAGCGCGCGGCACAATTTGTCAACGCTGGCAGCAGCGACGAAGTCATTTTCACGCGCGGAACCACCGAGGGCATCAACCTGGTTGCGTACGCCTGGGGCGGTAAGCACATCAAGCGCGGCGACAAGATTCTGCTCACCGAGATGGAGCACCACAGCAACATCGTCCCGTGGCAGATGCTCGCCGAACGCGTCGGCGCGCAAGTCGTATATCTTCCCGTCAACGGCGACCAGGGGATGCTCAACCTGAACCATCTCGATGAATTCCTCACGCGCGACGTGAAGCTATTCGCGATGACCCACATTTCGAACACGCTCGGCACCGTCAATCCCGTCGTTGAATTCTGCGCTCGCGCGCGCAAGAACGGCACCGTCACACTCGTAGACGCCGCCCAAAGCGCCGGTCATCGACCGCTGAATGTGCAGGAATTCGGCTGCGATTTCCTGGTGTTCTCCGGTCACAAGATGTGCGGCCCTACGGGCATCGGCGTGCTCTATGGTCGCGCCGAACGCCTGGAGCAAATGCCTCCCTTCCAGGGCGGTGGCGAGATGATCCTCGAAGTCGATTTTCAAAAGACCACTTACAAAAGACCGCCGCACCGATTTGAAGCCGGCACCCCGGACATTTCTGGCGCGATCGGCCTGCACGCGGCCATGGATTATCTTGACACGATTGGCCGCGAGAATATTGCGCAGCACGACCAGGAACTCGGCGCGTACGCTCTGGAAAAATTGTTGGAGCTGAAAGGCCTGCGCCTCTTCGGGCCGCACATCGGCCGCGCAGGACTCGTTAGCTTTCTCGTCGATGGCATCCACGCGCATGACGTCGTGACTGTCGCGAACCAACGCGGGGTCGCGCTCCGCGGCGACAACCATTGCACTCAGCCGCTCATGAAAAAGCTCGGTGTGGCTTCCACCGCCCGCGCGAGCTTTTACATCTATAACACGCAGACCGAAATCGACCGCTTCGTCGAAGTCATCCGCGACATCCAAAAATTCTTCGCCGGCTGATGACAACCATCGCTCCCCAATCGACGATACGCGAAGTCCTCGAAGCTTTTCCGGGCGCGCAACGCGCGTTGTTCCGGCGCTTTCATATTGGCGGCTGCAGCAGTTGTGGTTTTCAGCCGACCGAAACGCTCGCCGGCTTGGCCGAACGCAACGGCGCGAACGTGGACGAAATGCTGGCGCACATCAAAACCAGCCACGAGCAAGACGAAAAATTCTTCATCTCGCCCATCGAGGTGAAGAAGAACCCATCGTTGCGCCTGCTCGATATTCGCACGCGCGAAGAACACGAAGCCGTCGCCATTTCCGGTTCCATCCTGATGTCCCAAGACACGATGCAGGAAATTCTCTCGCGCTGGCCACGCAACGAGCCGTTCGTGATTTACGATCACCAGGGGAAGCAGTGCCTCGACGCCGCCGCCTATTTCGCGGGCCACGGGTTCGAGCAGATCCGCTGCCTGCGCGGCGGGATCGATGCCTGGGCGCAGGAAGTGGACACCACCATGCCGCGCTATACACTAGGCTGACCATGGACAGCGAACTGCAAAAGAAAATCCGGGAAGCGCTCGCCAATCCGCAGAACATGGGCGAGTTGGCCAATGCCGACGCCATCGGCACCGTCGGCAACACGTCCTGCGGCGAGATGCTCCGTATGTGGATCAAATTCAAGGAGGATCGCGGCAAGAAAGTCATCGACCAGGCCACCTTCCAGTCCTTCGGATGCGAAACGGCGATCGCGGTCGCAAGCCTGGCCACCGAACTCATTCGCGGCAAAACTCCCGAAGAAGCGCTCTCGCTGAAGACCGAGGAACTCGCCGGCGAGCTCGGTCCTTTGCCGCCGATGAAAATTCATTGCGCCGAACTCGTTGAAGGCGCCCTGCGTTCCGCGCTCTCCCCGGCTGCCGAGCAAAAGCCTGCCGCCGCGCCTCAAGCCGAAAGCCTCGTCGAAAAGTTTAGCGCGCCAAAATCCGGCGGCGTTAAAATCAATTTTTTGAAAAGCTGATCTTCTCCGTGTCCTCGGTGCTCTCCGTGGTTGATTCCGCTGCCTGATTGCCTCACGATGCGGGAATGCACAATCCAGCCTCGACGGCCCCTTCGGCGGCACCTGGCTCACCCGCCGCAATTTGCCCGAGCCACACCCGATACTGGCTTGTAGGATTCGCTATTGTGCTCGCGATCGTCCAATACATCGATCGCGTCTGCATTTCGCAAGCCATGCCAGAAATCGCGCGCGACCTCAGACTGGGTGACGCGCAAAAAGGGGCGATCTACTCAGCGTTCGGACTTGCCTATGCGCTGTTCGAGATGCCGACTGGCTGGCTCGGGGATAAGATGGGCGCTCGCAAGGTACTCGTGCGTGTCGTGCTATGGTGGTCCTTCTTCACCGCAGCCACAGGATGGGCGTGGAATTACGTTTCGCTGCTGGTCACGCGCTTTCTCTTCGGTGCAGGCGAAGCGGGCTGCTTCCCAAACCTGACGAAGGCTTTCAGCGCCTGGCTTCCAAGCATCGAGCGCACCCGTGCGCAAGCCGCGATGTGGATGGGCGCGCGCTGGGGCGGAGCGATCACGCCGCTGCTGGTCGTGGCGGTCATGTCGTTTGTGCCGTGGCGTGCAGCCTTCATGATCTTCGCGATCCTGGGAGTGATCTGGACGGTCGTGTTCTACGCATGGTTCCGCGACAATCCGCGCGACCATAAAGGCTTTAACGCTGCCGAGCTGGAACTGCTCAAGGAAAACGAACAGAACGTCAAAGGACACGCTGACGTGCCATGGCACGAGCTGATCAGCCGTCCGACATCTTGGCTCCTCTGGGCCCAGTATTTCAGCCTCAGCTACGGCTGGTACTTCTACATCACCTGGCTGCCCGAATACCTTAAGACGGTGCGCGGCACTGACCTGAAATCCAATCCCATCATGTTGTGGCTCGCGCATGTCCTCGAAGGCTCGATGAGCCCGGAGACGACGGTCAAGGTGCTCGCGGCCGCGCTGGCCGGCATCCCGCTTCTATTCGGCGGCTTCGGATCACTTACGGCCGGCGCTATTTCGAACCGCCTGCTGCGACGTGGCGGGGACATCGTGCGCATTCGGCGCACGTTTGCGTTCATTGGCTTTACCGGCGCGGCGACGCTGTTGATGACGTCCTTTTACATCAAAGATCCGCTGCTCGCGATGTTCTCCATGGGCATGGCGAGCTTCTGCAACGACTTGACGATGCCCGGAAGTTGGAGCACCTGCATGGATGTGGGTGGCAAGTACGCAGGCACGATGTCGGGCAGCATGAATATGATGGGCAACTTCGGCGGTATGGCCGGGCCGCTCGTGGTCGGACTTGTCCTTGAATACACGCACCGTGACTGGCAACTGGCCTTCCTCATCTCGTCGATCATTTATGCCATGGGCGCGATCTGTTGGATCTGGATCGATCCGGTGACCCCGCTCGAGAAAGAGACCTCATGAAACCTCAGGTCACCAGGCTCAAGAACGGCATCACCGTGGCGACGGTCGAGATGCCGCACATGGCCAGCGTGAGCCTGGGGATTTGGGTCAGTGTGGGTGGGCGTTACGAACCGGCGGAGCTGAATGGCGTTTCGCATTTCATCGAACACATGCTCTTCAAAGGCACGCGACGCCGCAGCGCAAAGGAAATCTCTCAATCGGTCGAAGGCATTGGGGGTTACCTGAACGCATTCACTGGCGAGGAAAGCACCTGCTTTTATTCCAAAGGGCGGCATGATCGTTATGACCAATTGCTCGATGTGCTCACCGACATGTTCCTCAATTCGAAATTCGATCCCGCTGAGATCACCAAGGAACGCGGCGTGATTAAGGAGGAGCTGGCTATGTACATGGACCAGCCGCACCAACTCGTGCAGGAGGTCCTCAACGAAACCCTCTGGCCAAATCATCCGTTGGGCCGCTCACTCACCGGCACCGAGAAGACCATCGATGCGATGGATCGCGCAAAGCTCGTGTCGTATCGCCGCGAAAACTACGTGGCGCCTTGCACGCTGGTGACTGCCGCAGGCAATCTCAGCCATGACAAAATCGTCCGTGCCGTCTCGCGCCTGGCGCAAAAGTTCGCGGCCGGCAAACGCGCGCGTTTCCAGCCGGTCGAGGACATCCAAACCGAGCCGCGCATCCGCGCGTTCTCCAAAGAGACCGCGCAACTGCAGCTTGCCCTGGGTATCCGTACGTGCTCGCGCCACGACGAACGGCGTTTCGCCCTGCGCGTCCTCAACACACTGCTCGGTGAGAATATGAGTTCGCGGCTGTTCCAGGTCATTCGCGAAGACCACGGCCTCGCTTATTCCGTCCACAGTTGCCTCGTGTTTTTTGATGACGTCGGGTGCCAGATCATCTCAGCCGGCATGGACACGGACCAAATTCCGCGCGTGATGAAATTGACCATGCGCGAGCTTAAGCAATTCACGGAGAAGCCTCCGTCCGCCAAAGAGATGCGCCGCACCAAAGACTTCCTCCTCGGCCAGATCGATATCAGCCTTGAAAGCACCGAAAACCAGATGATGTGGCTCGGCGACCAACTCATCGGCTACGGCAGGATCATCCCACCCTCCCGAATCAAGAAGCGCCTCACGTCTGTTCAACCCGAGGAGGTCCGCCGCGTCGCCCGGGAGTTCTTACGCCCCGAGCGCCTCAGCCTCGCCCTCGTCAGCCCCCTGAAGAACTCCAGCAGCCTCGGCAGGCTCGTGCGGCTCTAACCAAACTAACGATCGCGATCCAGACTTTTGCTCACCAGGACACCGCTGGAACGCTTGGCGATTTTGCGGCTGGTCGTAATTTTCGAGACCGTGCCCGTCTTCAGGTATTGCTTCCGGACTTTTTCCAGGATTTCGTCGCGGCGGTCGTAAAGCCGCTTGAGCTTGCGTGGCTTGACTCGGCTCAGCACGTAGGCAGTGAGAAGCGGCAGCGAGATCGTCGAGTCGACGTAAGCCACGACGCAGTCCGGCAGCGTATTCGGATCCACCTTGCCCCAACTCACCGCTTCGGCGGGCGTCGCGCCGCTTAACCCGCCCGTGTCTGGACGCGCATCGGTGCATTGAAGGAAATAATCGTGACCTTTCTCCTCGATTCCCATCACTTCCTGAATCTGCGGCTCGGTTTGCAGCATGAAATTCTTGGGCGAGCCGCCGCCCAGGATGAAGACAGACGATTTATGCGCAGTAGATTTCGCTTCGTAGACAATTGCTGCGGTCTGGTTCACATCGCGATTCACGTCAAAAAGCAAATCTGAGTCGCGCAACGCCATCGCCGCTACGTTCATTCCGATGGAACTGTCGCCAGGGCTGGAGGTGAAAACGGGAATGCCGCATTCATACGCTGTTGCCACAACCGAACTGTCGGTGAGCCCAAGCTTGCGGCTGCGTTCCGACACATACTTGCCGAGCAAGTAATGAAATTCGTCGGTGCCCATCGTGCGTTGGAACTCCGGCCCCTGGATCACTTCACGAACAAAGGCGTCGGTGTCGAGCAGCACGTTGTAATCGAACAGCACGTCGTAAATGCGAATCACTCCGTCGCGATGCAGCGTCACGTCATCGAGAAACGGCGAACCCGCGTACAATTTCATGTCCAACGCATAATGCATATCGTGGTACAGGTTCGCACCGGTGGATACGATCCAATCCACGAATCCGGCCTTCATCAGGGGGATCAGGCATGACTTGCCGAGGCCCGCCGGCGTCAGGGCTCCCGTCAGGCTGATGCCGATGAAACCATCGTTGGGCAGCATTTTTTCGGCGAGGAGCTTCGCGGCTTCGCGCAAGCGGCCGCCGTTGTACGCGAGAAAGACCTGGTCGACCAGGTCGGCAGCGGAGATGTTCTTGCCGATGCCGAGTGGATTCAGGCGCGGATAGCCCGCGAATTTATTAGATCCCTTTTTGGGCATGGTGCGGATTGTTCAGAAACGGGTCGGTGATGGCAAATTGTTTTCGTTGACATACCTCGTTACTCTATGCATAGTAGGGCCATGATGCGTCGGGAACTCGTGGCTGCTTCTGCGGAACCGCTCATCCTCTCTTTGCTGGAGCAAGGTGAAAGCTACGGTTACGCGATCATCCAGGACATCAAGAACCGCTCGCGCGGCGAGCTGGAATGGACCGATGGGATGCTCTATCCTGTGCTCCATCGCATGGAACGCAAGGGCTGGATCAAGTCGCGTTGGGCCGAATCCGAGACCGGCCGCAAACGAAAATATTACTCGCTTAAGGAAGACGGACGCAAAGCGCACAAGAAGCAGCGCGAACAATGGCTTAAAGTGCACTCCGTCCTCGCCGGGCTTTGGAAGGAGAAATATGTTTGACCGCGAGCGGGCGATCTCGAACTGGCGCGAGGAAATGTCGGCGCGCGACCTGAGCGACGCCGTCGTCGACGAACTTGAAAGCCATTTGCGTGATGAACTCGAGGCGCAAGTCCGCGCGGGTGTTGGTTCCGAAGATGCGTTCACTACAGCCGTGCAGCGCGTCGGCCGTGCCGATGTTCTGAAGACAGAATTTGCAAAATCCTTCACTCTGTTCGATCGGCTGAAAGACGCGATGCTCACTCTCGCCGGAATTCCCAGCTCAAACCTTGCTACAAATATGAATACCTCACAGACCGAGCCCGCATGGGCTACATACCTAAAAGCGCTAGGATTTTTAGTGCCCGCGATCTTTCTCGCGACAGTTGCGGCGATATTCGTCGTACCCAAGCTCCAGGAGATTTGCCGCGATGTACAAATGCCTGAAGCAACGGCTGGAACGTTCTGGAATCTGACCCATTCCAGCATTCTGGTGATGCTGACCCTTAGGGAGCACGGCATGCTGATCGCTGGCGGACTTGTTTGCGTGGTGCTTCTGCTCGAATGGCGCCTCACCCAATGGCCTCGGTACCGCCGCGCCGCAATTGGCTTTGGCGCTTTCCTTCTGAATTCAATTGTGCTGCTCGCCTTTTTCATGATGTTCCTCGCTGCCATCATGGCAGCTCCAGGACTGCGTCTGCCGAAGTAATCGGTGGAGAACTCCCGGTTGGACAGGGCGCGCGACGAGGCGTATAACAGGCGCGACCAATGTCGCTGACGCTGCGCATCAAAGATATGCCGGACCAGGAACGCCCCCGCGAGCGGCTGGCCGAACGCGGCGCGGACGCGCTCAAGGACGGCGAATTGATTGCCATTCTGTTGCGCACGGGGCTCAAAGGCCGTTCGGCTTTGGATGTCGGCGCGGACCTTCTGAAAAAATTCGACACGCTTGGGAATCTTGCGCGCGCGTCGCTCGAGGAACTGCGGCAGGTGAAGGGCGTTGGGCGTGACAAGGCGATTGCACTGAAGGCGGCGTTTACACTTGCGAAGCGAATGGCCGAGGAACTGCGCCGCGAATCGCCCACGCTCGACTCGCCGGAGCAAGTTGCGGACTTGCTGCGCGAGGACAATCGGTTCTTTGACGTCGAGAATCTGCAGATTCTTCTCCTGAACACACGCAAAAAGCTGATTCGCATCGAAAAGATTTCGCAAGGCACCCTTGATTCGATTCTTGTGCATCCGCGCGAGGTCTTCAAATTCGCGATCACCGCCAATGCCGCGTCGGTGGTCCTTGCGCACAATCATCCCAGCGGCGATCCCACCCCGTCCGAGCAGGACATCAAGGTGACTCGCGATCTGATCCGGGCGGGCCAACTCCTGAAGATCGACGTGATCGATCATGTGATCATGGGCAAGGCGACCGAAGGCCGGGCGCGGGATTACGTGTCGTTGCGTGAGTTGGGGTACTTTTATCAGTGACGGATCGGGGCAGGCTGTCCGCATAAGGCATCGTTGATCCCATTGCTCATATCGGCTAAATATGAGTCAAATGCGCAGGTCACCCCGAGATTAGCCCCTTCTTACACGATCATGCAGACGCTTTCGTCGAGGAGTCGCCAAAATGTCGAAGGTGCCGGGCTGCGGATCAAATCGGTAGTTCTTCAGGCGATCGTCTTTGGCTTTCTGTTCGCCGCCTTGTTAGGACTATATTATTCAACCCGAGAGCAGAATTCTGTAGAGTATCACCGAGCCGCGTGCCTCAAAGCGAGAAAGGACGCAAGTTGGATGGCTAACCGGACCTCAGACCCAAAAGACGTCATACGGTGGTGGCTAAAGGGAAGGCCTACACAGACGAAGTACATTTTATCCGAGCAGGCGCATTATGAGGCCTTGCAAAAGCTTGGGTATTTTACGGAACAAGATTTATACTGACCAATGGACCTTTGCGCATCGACAGGATTGATGTTGTGATAGCTGCCCGGACCAATTTTCCGGATCGGCTGTGGTATGTGGGCCGCTCCACATCTGCGCTTGGGGTCATCGTGATCGCGCCTGCTGCCGACATAGAGGACTGGCGAAAGTTCCTGGCTTGGTACGATGCATCCAGGAAGAAATGATGCCAACCATTGGGTCCATGTTGACACGACAAGAGGACCTCTTCGAGTGGGCGAGTTTTGGACAACTAGCCGCCGCCAAAACGATGGGCGGGGGCGCGGGACGGGTAGTTGGATCGATTTCTTCCTTCATGGCGAGCCTTGGACGTCCGATTCCTTGTGGGAAAAGCTTGGATATGACGAGGACGCGCTGATGTCGCGCCAGATAGCCCAGCCCCACCAGTTTCCCTCACCAATCGGACTTTGAACGCTTGGCAGTTAGTGACGAACGCCCAGGCGCGCTTCGCTTCCCGAATGAACAGGTTGTGCGTGCTCACCAATGGCCAAAGGCTCTCGCCACTAACGTTTGCACGGTGTCGCTTGTGCAAGTGACGGCGCCTCGCGATGAGGCGGAGAAGTGGCGCGCGCTAGTCAACGAATTCGACCAGATGACCCGCCAAAGC
>Ga0066710_100003533_pt1 | contig 13381 bp, 11 predicted proteins | sample GraSoiAngelo_159_FD_79666 | JGI IMG/M metagenome (GOLD analysis project Ga0066710, IMG submission 79666) | Grasslands soil microbial communities from the Angelo Coastal Reserve, California, USA - 14_1009_16_40cm | ecosystem: Environmental > Terrestrial > Soil > Grasslands | place: USA...
GAGCTCGAAGAGGCCGCGAGGTCGATGACCAGGCTTGCTCGCGAGCAGGCGCTTGTGAAGGCCCTGGTCGACTCATCGCAGGTCGAGGTGCCTGAGGCACTCGTCGAGCGTGAGCTCGTGACCCAGCTCGAGTCGATGGAGCGCAGCCTGGGCCGGCAGGGCCTGAAGCTCGACCGCTACCTCGACTACCTCGGCAAGACGGTGCCGCAGTGGGCGGCTGACGAGCGCCCCGACGCCGAAGCGCGCCTGAAGGTGGACCTCATTCTCGACGAGTTCGCACGGCGCGAAGGCATCGATCCGACAGACGAGGAGGTGGACACGTTCCTGGAGGAGCAGGCCCCTCGCGACGAGGACCTGAAAGGACGCGTCGCCGAGCTCAAGCAGAGCGCTAGCGCGAAGCGTTATTTCGCGTCACGGCTGCGGCGGCTGAAGGTGCTCGACCGGCTGAATGAGATCGGAATCGCCGCTCAACCCTCTGAGACCGAAGCTGCGAAGAGCTGATCCGAGTTGACTGAATCCTCGCAGGTGCTGTCTAGAATGGTCCTCGTGCCTGGAACGAACGAGAAAGAACGACCCGCGTCCTACCTCGTCCCGATGGTCGTCGAGAACACCGGACGCGGCGAGAGGGCGTTCGACATCTACTCGAGGCTGCTGAAGGATCGCATCGTCTTCATCGGCACACCGATCGACGACCAGGTTGCGAACCTGGTGGTGGCTCAACTCCTGTTCCTTCAGTCCGAGGACCCGGAGAAGGAGATCGCCCTGTACATCAACAGCCCTGGCGGAAATGTGACCGCGGGCCTGGCCATCTACGACACCATGCAGTACATCCGCCCGCCCGTCTCGACGATCTGCATCGGGATGGCGTACTCGATGGCGGCGGTGCTGCTTGCGGGGGGTGCTCACGGCCAGCGCTACGCGCTGCCGCACGCCAACATCCTCATCCACCAGCCGTGGGGGGGGATGCAGGGCCAGGCCACCGACATCCAGATCCACGCCAAGGAGATCCTGCGCACCCGCGAGCAGCTGAATCAGATCCTCTCCAAGCACACCGGTCAGAAGATGGAGAAGGTGACTCAGGACACGGAGCGCGACTACTTCCTGACGTCCGAGGCCGCCAAGGAATACGGCCTCATCGACGACATCATCCTGACCCCGCCGAAGGTCGGCGAGAAGGAGAAAGAGAAGGAGAAGGTCGGCGCCGCGCCATGATCTTTCGCCGAAAGAACAAGGACAGCGGGGTCCAGCGGCACAAGCCGAAATGCTCTTTCTGCGGAAAGCTCCACGGTGAGCGTGGCGTTCGACTCGTCGCCGGTTCGGGCGTCTTCATCTGCAGCGAGTGCATAAGCCTTGCTAACGAGATTCTCTGGGGCCATAATCCCCCGGCGCCGGCGTCGTCCTGATGATCACAGTCCCTAGGTCGCAGAGGTATCAATGAACGAACGAGAAGATCGACGCCGCTACACACGCTGCTCGTTCTGCGGCAAGGGCCAGGACCAGGTCCGCAAGCTGGTGGCGGGGCCCGGCGTCTTCATCTGCGACCAGTGCATCGACCTCTGTCAGGAGGTTCTGGAGGACGACAACCGGTCGGCCGGACAGAAGAAGCAGAAGACCGGCTTCATCCCGAACCCCAAGACCATCTGCGCCGCGCTGGATCAGTACGTGATCGGCCAGGACCGCGCCAAGAAGGTGCTCTCGGTCCAGGTCTACAACCACTACAAGCGCATCTCGGCATCGAAGTCGGTCGGTGATGTCGAGCTGACCAAGTCGAACGTCCTGCTCGTCGGTCCGACCGGCTGCGGCAAGACCTATCTCGCCCAGACGCTGGCCAAGATCCTTGACGTCCCATTCGCGATCGCCGACGCCACCAGCCTCACCGAGGCGGGGTACGTGGGCGAGGACGTCGAGAACATCCTGCTCAGGCTGATCCAGGCCGCGGACTTCGACATCAGCCGCGCCGAGCGCGGAATCATCTACATCGACGAGATCGACAAGATCGCGCGCAAGTCCGACAACCCCTCGATCACGCGCGACGTCAGCGGCGAGGGCGTGCAGCAGGCGCTGCTGAAGATCCTCGAGGGCACCGTCGCCAACGTTCCGCCCCAGGGTGGCCGCAAGCACCCGCACCAGGATTTCATCCAGATCAACACCACCAACATCCTTTTCATCTGCGGCGGAGCGTTCGACGGCCTCGAGAAGGTGGTCGAGCAGCGCATCGGCCGCCGCGCGATCGGCTTCGGCGCCCCGCATACCAAGATCGAGCGCAAGGCGGTGTCCGAGACCCTCAAGCACATGCAGCCGCAGGACCTGCTCAAGTACGGGTTCATCCCCGAGTTTGTGGGCAGGCTGCCAATCATCGTCACGCTGCACCACCTTGACCAGCAGGACATCGTGCGCATCCTCACCGAGCCCAAGAACGCGCTGGTGAAGCAGTACCAGAAGTTCTTCACGCTGGACAACGTCGAGCTCGTCTTCCAGCCGGGAAGCCTCGACGCCATCGCAGAGCTGGCGCTGCTGCGCGGAACCGGTGCTCGCGCGCTCAAGTCGATCATCGAGGAGGCGCTGCTCAACTCGATGTTCGAGATCCCGTCCCGTCCCGAGATCAAGCGCTGCCTCATCAGCGAACGCTCGATCCGCGAGGCGCTCGAGCCCGAGTTCGAGCTGGGCGAAGAGAGCGAGGCCCAGCCGCGCGTTGTGGGAGAGACCGCCTAGCTCTCGAGTAACGATCCAGCCTGGCGGTAACATTGCTTGTCACATGCGCCGCGTAGCTCCCGTATCTGTAGCCACGCCGGCGGCCTCGCGCTAAGCGAAGCAGAACCGGCGCACCCGACCTCCCAATCCGCCCGTCCAGACACGCCCACATGAGCAAAACCATCACCGACATGAAGACCGCCTACGACCCTCAGGCCATCGAGGCCGGCTGGTACACGCGTTGGGAGAAGGCCGGTCTCTTCACGGCAGACACCAAGAGCGACAAGCCCAAGTACACGATCTGCCTGCCCCCACCCAACGTCACAGGCGAGCTGCACATGGGCCATGCACTGAACGGAACCGTGCAGGACATCTGGGCGCGCTACCGTCGCATGACGGGTTACGAGGTTCTGTTCCTGCCCGGCACCGACCACGCTGCGATCGCCACCCAGAACGTGATCGAGAAGCGGCTTGCAAAAGAGGGCGGCACCAAAGAGGAGATTGGTCGCGATGCCTTCGCGGAGCTGGTCGATGAGTGGTATCGAACTGTCGGCGCGACTATCGTCAGCCAGTACCGCGTGCTGGGCGCGTCGCTCGACTGGACCCGCCAGCGCTTCACGATGGACGAACGCTACGTGCGCGCGGTCCAGTTTGCCTTCGTCGCCTTCTACGAGCGCGGCTGGATCTATCGCGCGCCGCGCATCGTCAACTGGTGCCCGCACGACCTCTCGGCCATCTCAGACCTCGAGGTCAAGTGGCAGACCCATGACGATGTCCTGTACTTCATCAAATACCCGATCGAGGGAGGCGGTGACGTCACCATCGCCACCGTCCGGCCGGAGACGATGCTGGCCGACACCGCAGTCGCGGTGAACCCGGGCGATCCTCGCTTTCGCAAGCTGATCGGCAAGACCGCAACCCTGCCGCTGGTCGGACGCAGGCTGCCGATCGTCGGCGACGAAGCGGTCGACAAGGATTTCGGCACCGGCGCCCTCAAGGTGACGCCTGGCCACGATCCGATGGACTACGACATCGGCCAGCGGCACTCACTGGACGTGATCAACGCCATGCACCCGGACGGGCGCATGAACGTCCCCGGCCTTCGCTACGACGGACTGCCCGGCGTCGAAGCGCGCAAGCTCGTGGTCGAAGACCTCAAGCGCGATGGGATGCTCGTCAAAGAGGAGCCCTACACACACGACGTCGGTCACTGCGACCGCTGCGACGCCATCATCGAGCCGCTCATCAGCGAGCAGTGGTGGCTGCGCATGGACAAGATGCGCAACCGCGCAGTGGCCGCGAGCGAGGGGGGCAAGGTGCGGTGGCATCCGGAGCGCTATGAGCGCATCTACCTCGACTGGATGGGGGGCCTGCGTGACTGGAACATCAGCAGGCAGCTCTGGCTCGGCCACCGGGTGCCGGTCTATCACTGCGACAACGGTCACGTGATCGCAAGCGTCGATCCACCCGAGCAGTGCACGGAATGCGGCAGCGCGGAGCTGACCCAGGACACCGACGTGCTGGACACCTGGTTCTCGTCGGCGCTCTGGCCCTTCGCGACCCTCGGTTGGCCCGAAGAGACGGAGGACCTGAGGACGTTCTACCCGACCGACATGAACTGCACGGCACGCGAGATCATCTTTCTCTGGGTCAGCCGGATGATCATGACCGGCCTCGAGTTCATGGGAGAGGTGCCGTTCTCGGACGTCGCCATCCACTGCCAGGTGCAGGCCGCGGACGGCCGGCGCATGTCGAAATCGCTGGGCACCGGCATCGACCCGCGACAGATCGTCGACAAGTACGGCGCTGACGCTCTCCGGGCATGGACTGCATCGGTGGCCATGTCGAGCCAGGACGTGCGCTACGACGAGTCACGGATCGAGGGCTACCGCCGGTTTTGCAACAAGCTCTGGAACGCGGCAAAACCGATTCTCGCAAGCCTCGGCGACGGACCGGTGCCGGAGCTGCCGGGACCCGAGAATCTCGAGCTCATCGAAGACCGGTGGATGCTGTCGCGACTTGCATCAGCCCAGCGCGAGATCACCGGCGGCATCGAGGGCTTCGCGTTCCAGGACTCAATCGCAGCTGGATACGGATGCGCGTGGAACGAGTTCTGTGACTGGTGGCTGGAGGCGTCGAAGGCGCGGCTTAAAGCCAAGGACCACACGGCGCAGGCGATCGGGCTGTTCTGCTTCGAGACCTTGCTCCGGCTGCTGCATCCGTTCATGCCGTTCGTGACCGAGGAGCTGTGGTCGCGCATGCCCGGCCATCGCGACTTCGTGATGCGTGCCGGGTGGCCTGATGAGCTGCACCAGTATGTCGATGGCCAGGCCGAGGTCGACTTCGAGCGACTGATGAGCACCGTCTACGAGATCCGGTCCTACCGCAAGACGGTGGCCGGAGCGCCGATGAAAGGTGGCGCCGCCAGGCTTTCGCAGCCTGGCGACTCCGACTGGGAGCGCGCCCTTGCCCAGATCGGCGAGGTGGCGGTCGTCGACGAGCTCCCCCCGGGCAAGCAGCTCGGCTTGACCGAAGGAACTGTCGTCTTTCCGTCGGTCACCGCCGCGGATCCGGCCGTGACTCAGAAGCGCCTCGACGCCCTTCAGAAGGACCTCGACCGGATCGAGGCGAAGCTTGAGAACCAGGACTTCATCACGCGAGCGCCGGTGGAGGAGGTGGCCAAGCAGCAGGGCCGGGCGGACGGGGTGCGCGCCGAGATCGAGCGTCTGAAGGCACTCCTTTAGATTTAGGCGGCTGATGCCGCCGCTTGCCCTCGTGGTACCGATCGCGCTGCCGATCGCCGCCAGCCTGATCGCGGCGGCATCGGGACGCTTCGGATGGCACCTCGGGCGCGTGCCAGCAGCGGCGGGCTCTCTGGCCGCTTTGATCGCGCTGCTCTCGATCTGGATCCCCATCCGGTCGACACTCGACATTCCAATCGGGGCGCTGGGATTCGGTGCGAACCTCGATCTCCGCCTGGATGCGGTCGGGCTTGCCTTCGGACTTCTCATCCTCGGTCCGGCGTCGGTGCTCTTGTGGCTTCAGCCGCGGACGTGGCGCGAAAGCGCCGTCGCATCGCTCGGGGTGGCTGCCGCGGTGCTGCTGATCGAGTCGCGCGGGGCGCTCCTCACCGCGCTCGCGGGCTCGACCGCTGCCACCCTGGCCTTGATCCAGCTCGAGATGGAAGACGTGGAAGCGCCCCGCCCCGCCTGGGCCGTCGTGCTGGCGCCGTGGCTCGCGATGGCGTGGGTTGGCGTCATCCTCCTGGTGCAGGGGGGCACCGCCGACTACGACTCGGTGCCGGTCGCCGCCCTCACCACGCCCGTCCTGCTGCTCGTCGCGATGGCCGCGGTCATGGCGTCAGGGCTTTACCCGTGGCGCAGCTGGGCGGCCCGCCTGTGGGCCCGGCCCTCGCTTCGTGCGACCGGGATCATGATCGCCACTGTTCAGCCACTTGGTGTTTATCTGCTGGTCCGCGCCTACGAGATGGGCGATGGTCGCTATCCGAACAGCACGCTGAACGTCGCGCTGGTCGCATGGGGAGTGCTGGTCGCGCTCGGCGCTGCGGTGAGAGCGCAGGCGGCCACCACCCGGCGCGAGTACATGTCAGAGGTACTTCCCGGCCTCGCCGGATTCGCCCTCATGTCGGTGGCGGTGGGCTCCGCGCTGGGGGTGGTCGCGGCCGTGATCCTGCTGACTGCCGCCGCCGTCACCACAACCTGCCTTCCGCTGCTCCCGCAAAAACGAGGTGCCGCCTCCTTTTTCGTGGTTGCTGCCGCGGCCGGCGTGCCACCGAGCCTGGCTTTTGGCGGGCGGCTTCTGGGCCTGGACGCCGCGTTCGAGGTCGGCGGTGCGATCGGGCTGATCGGCGTCGCCGGCGTGGCGACGTGGCTGGTCTCTGTAGCCGCCGCGGCGCGGTCGATCGGGCTGCCGCATGGCCCGGGCCACCCGCCGGCGGAGGTGGTCCCTCGCGTTGCCGCAGGCCTTGGGGCGATCTCGATCGCGGCCGGCCCTGGACTGGCGGTGGGCGCGCTGCTAGCGGGCTATGTTGCGGCGGACGTCATTGCCCTGCCCGGCGGAGAATCGCTGGGAGGCGGCCTCTCCGTCTCCACCGTTTCGACGGTTGTGGCCGCTGTGGCTCTCCTTGGCCCGCTGCTGGTGCTTGGCATCGTCGCGCTCGCCCTGTCCCGGCCGTCAGCACCCGGCGCGGCTGCCGGTGAGGGACGCGCTCCGCTGTTCGTGGTCCCCGGGACGGACCTGTTGAGGGCCGGCCTCGCATCGCTTCGCGCCGCCGCGGTGCCCGATCAGTACCGCTCGCTGTTCAATCCGCAAGCGCTCGAGCGGATCGCAGCAGGAGGCACCCCGCTGCTTTGGCTCGCAGCGCTGGTCGCGCTGGCTTTCGCAGTCACGCGTTGACCGAGGCCCTGGCCTTCGCCGCGTGGCTCGGCGCGGCGCTGGTCGTTCTCTCGGACGGGCGGCGCGGCCTCGCCCTCGGGCTGGGCCTGGTCGGGGCGGCGCTCGCTGGACTTGCGCTTGCGACCAGTCACCAGCTGGGCGGGATCGCGCTCCTCGCTGGCGGTCTCGTGGCGGCCGGCCTGAGGCTGCGAGACGGGCCCGAGTCCTGGGGCCTGATGGAGCCTGGCTCTACACCGCGAATCATCCTGACAGTCGTCACCGGATTGTTCTCACTCTGGATAGCCGTCACGGTCGCCACAGGAGATCAGGCCTCCTTGCGGTTTGCTGTTCTTGCTGTCCTTGGCCTGGGCGGCGCCCGCGTGCTTCAGGCTCGGGAGCAGGCGGCCTCGATGACCGCGATCTCGAGCCTTGCGCTCGCTCTGGGGGCTGCCGCGGCCTTCACCGGGGGCGATCCAGGGCTGACTCCTTACGTGATTGCGGCAGCGATCGCGGCTGCAGGTTCAGCGCTCTCACCGGCCCAACGAATTGGAACCTGAGCTAGCCGTCGCGCTCCCGGCCGCCGGAGCTGCTTGCGCCGCGGTGCTACGCCCGCGACCAAACCTGGCAGTCATCATCGGGGCCCTCCTCGGGCTCGGTGGACTGGCGGCCATCGTCCTCAGCACGCCGGGCCTGGTTTCGGACGCACTGGGCGTCTCCCTGTCGCTGTCAGCGCCGGCGCGGGCGATGCTCATAGTGGCCGCTGCGTCGCTGGCGGTCGTGGTGGTCTTCGCGCCCGAGAGGGCCGAGCGATCGCGCCTGCTTGGTTTCGGTCTGGCCGGGCTGGCAGGCATGACGGCAATCGCAGTCGCGCCGACGCTCGACGTGGTGATCCTCATCCTGCTGGCGCTGGTTGTGCTGCAGGCTGCCGCCCCTGCCGCCCGGCCGTTCTCGAGACGCGTGCGCGCTCCCGCGTTCGCCGTCGCCATGCTCGCCGCCGGGCTGGTGCTCACGCGGCTCGCCGGGCCCAGCTTGCTGGAGCGTTTCGGTGCCGTCGGATTGGTGGCCGGCCTGGTGGCGGCGGTCGGGGCGCTGCCATACATGCACGAGTTCGACGCTGAGGAGAGCACCGCGGCCTCGCCCATCCCGTGGGCGGCGTTCATCGGCCCGGTGCTGGCCGTGACGATCGTGATGCGAGCGCGCGAGCTGTTTCCATCGGCCGCGGGAGCGTTCGGAGCAATGCTGATCGGTCTCGGCCTGCTGAACATGATCTGGGGCTGCCTGGCGGCCTGGCGCACGGAGGCTGACGTCTCTGCCTGGCGTTACTCGTTCAGCGGCGACTGGGGCCTCGCGTTGTGCGGATTTGGGCTCGCGCTGCCCGAGGCGCAGGGCGCTGCGGTGCTCATCCTGTCCTCGGTGTTGCTGGCCCGCCTTCCCCTTTACCTGTGGTCACGTCAGGCGCTACGGGACAAGGTGCAGACAGACCGCCCCCTGAACCTGCTGGTCGCCGCGGTCCTGGCCGGCTCTGCTCCCTTCCTTGGCTTTGGCGCCCGGATCCTGCTGCTGCACAGCGCCACCGCGCTCTACTGGCCGCTGGCGCTGGTGATCGCCACGTCGCTGCTGCTGTGGGTCCCCTCCTCGCTGCGTCTGGGCCGGAGCCTGGGTAGGCCAAAGGGCCCTCAGCTGGTCGGCATCGTGCTGGTGCTGGCGGTGAATGTTGCGCTCGGCATCTTTCCACAGCCGCTGCTTCTGCTGGCGGGCCAGTGACACAGCTCCTGCAGGCGATGGCTGTGCACGCGATCGCGCTCGTCGGGTACCCGGGCTTCCTGGCTGTGATCGCGTTCGGGATTCCCATCGAGATCGCCTGGACCGCAGTGATCCGTCGCGGGACTGTGCTGCCAAATGTGCGGCTGCAAAGACCCCCTTCGGTGCAGGTCGTCGTGGCTGTGCTTGCGATCCTTGCCGCCGTTCAGGTATCGGCGCCTTTCAACGCGATGCCGTTGCCGGAAAGGAACCTGATCATTGCCGCGGCCGCCATCGGCTTCACCGCGTGGTCAGAGCTCGCCCTCGAGCCTGCGCTCGTCGCCCAGCCGGGCCTTCTGGTCGTGATCCAATCCTGCTGGCTGCTCGCGGTGCTGGGGCCGGCGGTGGAACCTCAGAGCCTGCGACCCCAGGTCCTCGGCAACGTGCTCGTGCCGGCGCTGCTGCCAGTGAAGATCGCTTGCGGCTTCCTCTATCTCCTTTGCCTGCCCGCGCTGCTTCGCCTGTGGCCGGTGGCAGCGCCCGCAGACCGCCGCGCCCGCCCGCGCTTCAACGCGACGCGCGCTCTCGTGTGGTTTCCGTACTGCGCGCTTTTCACGACCCTGTTCTTCCCGCCGGCACCTGATGACGCGATCGGTGTGCTTCGATTCTTCGGCATCACGATCGCTGTCGCCGCGGGTTGCATGCTGGGGGGCAGCCTGCTCGCCAGGCGAGGAGCCGACCGGGCGCGCGGCCTTTACAGCCGGGCCGTTCCGCCGTATGCGCTGCTGGTGCTGATGCTCATCGCGGGGACGGTCATCCTGGCCCGCTGAAGAAATCGCGGGTGAGGGCATTGCCCTCCCCCGCGGAACCCCCTCCCGAGTGGCGCGACGCCGGGAGTAGGTAGGTAGTGGCGCGCCAGGGGACGGCCGGAATGAATCCGGCCTAACGCTGCACTTGGACCGCTGAGAAATCGCGGGTGGCGGCACTGCCTCTGGCTACGGATGCCGAGGGCACTCACCCAATATGTAGTGGCAGCCTGAGACTTTGACCACCACTCGGTGTATGATCCGCACCACCCAGCGGTATTGGCACACGCCCTCCACGCGCCTTGAACCTGCTCACGTCCGTCCTGGGGATGTGGTCAGCCGACGTCGGCATCGACCTCGGCACTGCGAACACGCTCATACACGTGCGCGGCCGCGGCATCGTCCTCAATGAGCCGTCCGTCGTCGCTGTGAGCAAGCGCACCGGCCAGGTCCTGAGCGTCGGCACCGAGGCCAGGCGCATGTTGGGGCGGACTCCGGCGGACATCGTGGCCATGCGCCCGATGCGGGACGGCGTGATCGCCGACTTCGAGCACACCGAGCAGATGATCAAGCACTTCATCGCCAAGGCTCACAATCGCGCCTGGCATGTGAGCCATCCGCGGGTGGTGATCGGCATCCCATCCGGGGTCACAGAGGTCGAGAAGCGTGCTGTGACTGATGCGGCCACGATGGCGGGCGCCCGCGAGGCGCATCTCATCGAGGAGCCGATGGCGGCCGCGATCGGCGCGGGTCTTCCGATCCAGGATGCAGCTGGGTCGATGATCGTCGACATCGGGGGAGGAACTACAGAGGTCGCGGTCATATCGCTGGGTGGAGTGGTCGCTGCGACATCGGCGCGTGTGGGCGGGGATGAGATGGACGACGCGATCGTGCAGTACGTGCGCCGCACGATGGGACTCCTGATTGGTGAGCGGACGGCAGAGGACATCAAGATCGCAATGGGCTCCGCCTTTCCCCTGGTCGACGAGAGGTCGTTCGTGGTGCGAGGGCGGGACCTCATCACCGGGCTGCCAAAAACCGTAGAGATGTCCACGGCGCATGTCCGTGAGGCTCTGTCCGGTGTGCTCATCGACATCATGCGTGCTGTTCGCTCGACGCTCGATGCCACGCCATCGGAGCTGCTCGAGGACGTGATGCATCGTGGCATCGTCGTCTGCGGGGGCGGAGCCCTGCTCTCCGGGCTCGATCAGCTATTTGCGCACGAGACCCTGATGCCTGTGCGCATCGCCTCCGACCCGCTCACCTGTGTCGTGCGCGGGACCGGCATCGTGCTCGAGGAGATCGACACGCTCAACCGTGTGCTGTTGCGCACGCGGCGCGTGCGCGCGCTCCGCTATTAGGTCGATATGGAAAGGCGGACGCAATCCCGCCACACGGGCCTCTTTCTGGTCCTATGCGCGGCGATGCTGCTCCTGTCGATGGTGACGCAGCAACCGTGGGCCGCCGGTGCTCGCGGCTACGCCAAGGGCGCCATCGAGCCGATGGAGGCAGGGATGATGGCTGTGGCCGCTCGCGTTGGCGCCTGGACCAGCGTGCTGGGTGACATCTCGAGTCTGCGCACCCAGAACCAGCATCTCCAGGACGAGAACGCATCGCTGCGCAAACAGATCGCTGAGCTGAGCGCAGCCGGGCTCGACAACCAGGCGTTGAGGCAGGCGCTCGACTTTCAGCGTTCGTACGGCCACACGATGGTCGCGGCAGCGGTCGTAGGCCGCGGGCCGGACAGCTTCAGCCTCACGGTGGCGATCGACCGCGGAACCGCGGACGGTGTCCGGCCGGGCATGGTGGTCGCGAGCGGCGCCGGCCTGGTTGGTCGTGTGCGCGAGGCCGGCCCGCACGTCTCGATTGTGCAGACTCTCGCCGATCCGCAGAGCCGCGTCAGCGCGTTCCTGTCGAAGTCAGGCCTTCAAGGCACGGTCATCGGCGGTCCGGGGTCGCTGGAGATGCAGATCGACCCGAGATTTGGGATCGCGCCTGCCGTCGGCGAGTGGGTGATCACCAACGGTGTCGGTGGCGGCTACCCGCGCGGGCTCGTGGTCGCCCAGGTGGCCGCGGTGAACCACAATGACGCGGCCACAGTCGACGAGGCGGTCCTTGCCTGGGTGAACGACACCACAAGCCTGAGCGTCGTGCTCGTGATCACGGACTTCACGCCCTCATGATGCGGCTGCTCGGGTTCGCAGCTTTCCTCGCCGCAGCCCTCCTACAGGTGACCTGGGCGCCGGGCCTCGCCATCTGGGGTGCGTATCCCAACCTCGTCCTGCTGATGATGGTCGTGATCACCTGGCGCAATGGCGCGCGCGCCGGAATGTTTTGGGCGTGCTGGGGGGGCGTGCTCCTGGACCTGACCGGCCCCGGCCCAATTGGTCCTCACGCGCTGGCGCTGCTCGCAGGCGCCTACGTCAGCGGTTTCTGGACGCGCAACGTGGATAAGGGGAGCCTTTCTCAGCCAGTTCTGGCCACCGCGGCCAGCACTGTTCTGTACTCGCTGATACTGATCGGCTCCGACGACACTCTCGGCCTGCCTGTGCCGCCTCTCGGTCTAGCGTTCCAGCTGACCTTCGCTGCGTCGATCTACAACGCCGCCCTGATGCTGCCGCTGCTGTTGGTGCTTGGGCGCGCGGTCCCGCTGCGAAGGCAGCCGGCGTGATCGAGCGCGGCCGGTGGCTCGTCCTCGGTGGAAGCAGTGCGCGCCAGCGCTGGTCCTTTCAGCTGGTCGCGCTGGGTCTGCTCGCAGTGGTATCGCTGAGCGTGCTGGCGGTCAAGCTTGCCGAGCTCCAGGTCTCGGAGGGATCCAGCCTGGCAGCGCTCGCTCGGTTGAACTCAGTGCATCGGGTGGTGCTCGAAGCCGAGCGCGGGATCATCTACGACCGGCACGGCGTCGCGCTGGTCCAGAACGCTCCGGCGTGGAACCTCGAGGTCATCCCGGCGGCGCTCGCTCTCACGACCCCGGCGCGCATCGCCGAGCTGACGGAGCTGGCGCGACTGTCAGGCATCCCCGAGGACGAGCTCGTCGTCTCGATCCAGAACGCTGACTCTTACGGCAGCCTTCGGCTGGGCCCGAATCTCACCGAGGCGCAGCAGCTTGCCATCAACGAGCGCTTGCCGGGGCTCCCTGGCGTGACCATCAGGCGCCATGCGGTGCGCACTTACATGAGTTCAATGGTCCTCGGCCACGTCATCGGTTACGTCGGACCGATCGACGAGGTCGAGATCAAATCGCTCAGGAAGCTCGGTTACCAGCCCGACGAGCTGGTGGGCAAGGTCGGCGTCGAAGCAGGCCTCGAGTCACGGCTCCGAGGTGTCGACGGCTGGGCCGACGTCGTGGTCGACGCCCGGGGGCAGGTTGTGCGCACCCTGGCCGCGCATTCCCCGATTCCCGGCAGCTCCGTCTATCTGAGCCTCGACCTCAAGCTCGAGCTCGCCACTGCAGCGGCGCTGGCGGCGGGCTTGAGACGCGATCACAAGACAGCAGGCGCCTCGGTGGTGGTCGACCCGCGCAGTGGTGAGGTGCTGGCCATGGTCAGCATCCCGGGCTACGACACCAACCTTTTCACGCACGGCATCTCGCGCGCCGACTACGCCAGGCTGACGACGGATCCGAACCGACCGCTTCTCAACCGCGCGATCGCTGGCCAGTACGCGCCGGGATCCACGTTCAAGATGGTCACCGCGACCGCGGGCCTTCAGGAGGGCTTGATCAGGCCCGACACGCTGCTGAGCTGCCC
>Ga0066710_100003534_pt1 | contig 13381 bp, 11 predicted proteins | sample GraSoiAngelo_159_FD_79666 | JGI IMG/M metagenome (GOLD analysis project Ga0066710, IMG submission 79666) | Grasslands soil microbial communities from the Angelo Coastal Reserve, California, USA - 14_1009_16_40cm | ecosystem: Environmental > Terrestrial > Soil > Grasslands | place: USA...
AGCCGACATGAGAGGGGGACTGATCTGGCGCGCTGCCGATGACCGGAACTATTACCTCACACGAGCTAAACCCATGGAGCAAAATATTCGGATCTATCGTGTGGTCAAAGGGGTACGCCACATGCTCAATAATTTTGACCGGACGATTGATGTGAGGCGCTGGCACACACTGCAGGTTGTCAATCAAGGATGCCGGATCGAAGTATTCTATGACGAGAAGCGGGTGTTTGACCTCTGCGACAAGGCGTTTACTCAGGGGTACGTTGGGTTTTGGACGAAGTCCGACGCGATCACATACTTTGATGACTTTCGGCTCCATATTCTGAAATGAATCGCTGTGCAAATTTGTGTTCACCGCCGCCACACTCCACACAACCGGGGTAAGACCATTCAGCGAAACCTTGGCCAGAGTTGGCTCGAGTGAGTTTCAGTAGACCTGAGTGGGGTGGTGAGAGCGGATTCCTATACCGCGTATCTCTGTTCAACGAGCCTGCCAGGTGTGTCCAAGTACAGTTGGCCGTCCAGTGGAAGTAGGCAGCTTGCCTGCTTTCCGGGATCGCGCTCTTCTGCTATAGTGCCGCCATGATCAACCGTGTCATTCTCATGGTGCTCGATGGGGTGGGTGTTGGAGAAATGCCGGATGCGGTGGAGTATGGGGATGTGGGGAGCAACACGCTGGCACATGTGGCGGAGGCGGTCGGGGGGCTGGCGCTGCCCAATTTGGAGGCGCTCGGGCTGGGACACATCGGCCAGTTCGCCGGTATTCGTGCGATGGGTCATCCGGATGGGTGTTTCGGGAAGATGGGTCAACTGTCCAAGGGAAAGGATTCGACGGCGGGGCATTGGGAGATGGCCGGCATTCTCTTGGAGGAGCCGTTTCCCACGTATCCGGGAGGATTCCCCAAAGAGGTTCTTGACCAGTTCCAAGAGACCATTGGCCGGAGGGTGCTGGGCAACCGAGTGGCCTCGGGGACCGAGATCATCCAGGAGCTTGGTGAAGAGCATCTACGAACCGGCGCGCCGATTGTCTATACGAGCACTGACAGTGTCTTTCAGATCGCTGCGCATGAACGTGTAGTGCCGATGGAGGAGCTTTACCGGATGTGCCGAGCAGCCAGGAAGCTACTGAAACCTCCGCATCGGATAGCGAGAGTGATCGCACGTCCCTTCAATGGTGAGCCCGGTGCGTTCGTTCGGAACGAGCGGCGGCGAGATTTTTCCGTCGATCCACCTAGCCCGACCCTATTGGATGTCCTCAAAGGTTCCGGTCAACTGATCGTGGGCATTGGGAAGATTGAGGATCTGTTCAACGGGCGGGGATTGACGCGTTCGATCCACGCGGGCAACAATGCCGCCGGACTGGATGAAACGGTCCGGCTGCTCAAGACCATGCCCCGTGGATTGATCTTCGTGAACCTGGTGGATTTTGACACTCTGTACGGCCATCGCAACAATGCGCCAGGGTATGCCAAGGCCCTGCAAGAGTTCGACGCGCGACTGCCACCATTGCTGGATGCCGTGCGGCCGGGTGATCTGCTCTGCGTGACCGCTGATCACGGCAACGATCCGACGACGCCCGGTACCAATCATTCTCGGGAATATGTCCCCTTGCTGGTATTTGGCCCGCGCCTCGCGCAAGGAGTGAACCTGAGCACGCGCCGGACCTTTGCCGACCTTGGCCAGACGGTTGCCGAGGCGTTGGGTGCTCCACGGCTGGACTGTGGCGAGAGTTTCCTGGATGCGCTCACGACTGGGTAGGCGGCTTCACAGTAACAAGTTGTAAGTACTGAGTGATGAGTTAACTAAGAACTAATAACTCACGACTCAACACTATTCGCGAGCCAGAGCCATGTCCTACGAGACCAGACTCACTGAGCTGGGTATTCATTTGCCGTCTCCGCCCCAGCCGGTGGCGACCTATATTCCGGCTGTGCAGGCAGGCGATCTGTTGTTTTTAAGCGGGGTAGTTCCGTTTCGCGATGGAAAGCTGGCCCTTGCCGGGAAACTGGGAACAGATCTGACCGTGGAGCAGGGCTATGAGGCGGCGCGGATTGCCCTCCTCAATGCGCTGGCGATCGTTCGCAAAGAACTGGGCACCCTGGATCGTGTCCAGAAAGTTGTCCGGATGGTCGGTCATGTGGCCTCAGCCGATGGATTTGTCCAGCAACCGGCAGTGGTCAATGGGGCCTCCGATTTACTGGTCAAGATTTTTGACGAGGCAGGCCGGCACGCTCGTGTGGCCGTTGGCGCAGCAGAACTGCCGCTCAACGCGCCGGTTGAGCTGGAGATTATTCTGCAGGTCCGCTGAGTGTCTCGCCTTTGCGTCGGTGTTGGTGGAGTGACAGCATGAGCCAGGCGAGTCTCGTGTCGAGTTTGTTGGCGGTAGGGCTCCTGTGGGGGGGCTTGTCCGCGTCGGCTGGCGAACGGACGATGACGGATGCAGAGTATGAACGTGTCCGTCATGCCAAGACCATTTATATGGATATCGCCTTCTCCACCTGGATGCCACGCGGCAAGACCCTCTCTGATGTGGCGCCTTCGCTCAGAACCAGCCTGGCTTCGGTAGGCTTTACCGTTGTCCGAAACTCGACCGATTCCCATGATCTCACCCTGAAGGTGGACTATCGGGAGGAGCGGGGCAAGCAATATAAATTTGACATGTATGGAACGGATATCACCTGTGTAATCCAACTCCAGCATCCGGAGCTTGGCTCGCTCCTTGACATGATGATCCAGGAATCCTCGGCCAACCCCGAGTCAGGCACCCCTCCCTATTTGGAAACGCTCGAACGGTTCCAAACCAACCCCTATTTTTATTTTCTGGGGCAGTTTGTCAGAGCGAGCATCACTTCCCGTCCGGACCGGACCGGTGTCCTGCTTCAGGGCCTGGAACGACTGATAGACAACGAGCATCGGAGAAGTGACCTGCACGCGCCCGGCCTAGGGGACGGGATGCTTGAGATGGTTCATGGTGAGACACTCTACCCTCAATTGGTGCGCGAGAATACGATCCGAGAACTGGGTCGGCTCAAAGATCCCCAGGCTGTGCCGCTCCTCACGACCCTCCTCGGACATCGCAGTCGGCAGGTTCGCCTGCTCTCGGTCCATGCCTTGGGTACGATCCGGGCTGACGAGGCCAGGCCTGCCATTGAGCGTGTGGCCCAACAGGATGGAGACCGCGAAGTTCGACAAGCTGCTGCGGCCGCGCTGGAGGGCCTGCCAGGCTCCTCGCAGGTTCCTTGTGTCTCGCCAGGGCCTTGTTGAACTTGGTGGTTGGGTTGTAGCATTTGCAGGGACGGCTGCCGCGCAAGAGGGGTTGCTTTGCGCAGGTGGTGCGGGCGGCCTGCAAGAGAAAGGATGGTGGAAGGTGTTCGTGACGGCCGGGTCCAGGTTTCTGTTTTCCTTGTTCGTGATCTGTCTGGTGATGGGGCCTATGGTCGCGCAGGCCGAGGATCGAGTGTTGAGTGATGCAGAGCATCAACTGGTGAACCGAGCCACAACCCTTTATGTGGATGCAAAGTCTTCGACTTGGAGGCCACGTGGCCGGGTCTCCTTCCCGGTTGTCCCTTCACTGAGAATGAAACTTCAGTCAGCAGGGTTTGTTGTCGTCCAGAATCGGACGGATCCTCATGATCTCATCCTGAAGATTGAGTATAGAGAGGAACGAGGAAGACAATTCCGTATCGATCTGTACGAAACTGATATCGCTTTTGTGGCCAGTCTTGAACATCCGACAGAGGGAGAGCTTCTGCGTCTGACGATCCGTGAATCCTCGGGCCTTACGGAGTCTACCCATGCGCCCTATTTGGAAGTTCTTCGAAAGTTTGAAACCAACCCGTACTTTTATTTTCTCGGTGACATTATCAAGGGATGTGTCGTCTCTCGCCGAGACACAACCGGCTCGCTGATCGAGGGTTTACAGCGGCTGGGGGTGAAGGAAGAACCAAGAATCATTTCGCCCATTGATGAACTGCCCTCAGCTGCGTCAACCCTCCCCACATTCGAGACGCACTATGCCGGGCTGGCCCTCGCAAAAACGATCCAAGAGCTCGGCCGACTTCAGGACCCGAGAGCGGTCCCGGTTTTGATCGCGCTCCTTGAGCATGCTGACCCCAGTGTGCGACTCGCCTCTGTACGGGCCCTGGAATCAATTCGTGAAGCCAAGTCACGGTCTGCTCTCGAGCGCCTGGCCAAGCAGGACTTAGACCATGACGTGCGGGCAGCGGCGAAGGCGGCGTTAACCACCCTTCCAGGCTTCTAGCAGGTCCTTGTCGCCAGGGCCTTGCTTGACAAGAAAAAAACACGCTTGTTATAGTGCCTCACGTCCCTTCGCTCGACGGCGTACCCCGTTCAGGCCTTCATCCCTCTCGTGTGTGAGGTTTGGTGCCACGCTGAGGGACGAACCCATCCTCACGTTTCCAGGAGAAGCACTCATGTGGATCGTTGCCCTCTTTTCCTTAGGGTTCCTCCCGCTCACTGGTGTGTTGAACCAGGCTTGGGCCGGGACCGAGCTGATTCCCAATGCGGCTCCACCGGGAGCGACCGTGACGATTGCCGGGAAGGGGTTCGGCCAATTCAAATCTACGCAGGAGAACCGGGTCTTGTTCAATGGAGCGCCGGCTCTGATCCAGCGCTGGGAAACGGACCTCATCGGGGTGAAAGTTCCGCTCCGGGCCATCAGCGGTCCGGTTGAGGTGATGAGAGGGAAAAAGAAGATTCCTGCCGGAACCTTTACAGTTCAGCGCCCGACGCTTCAGGCTTTGCAGCCAATCGAAACGGAGCCGGGAACGATTCTCCGGATCACCGGCGAGCATTTCGGAAATACAGCTGGCTCCAAGGATCCGAACACGATGTTTGGAGTCAATGATGTGCTCATCAGCGGGGTCCCGGCGAGGGTCCGGAAATGGCGAGATGACAAACTGGAGGTCGAGGTTCCCGGGAACGCGGAGTCGGGCGATGTGGTTGTCCGGCTCGCCTCATCGGACCCCTTGCCGGACGGATCTTGCTGCGCCCCGGTGGAATACAGCGTGAGTAACGCCCTGCCGCTGAAAGTGCTGCCCTCTGTCCGAGTTGATCCAACCAGCGGGCCGATTGGGACGAAGCTGGTGCTGTTCGGAAAAGGATTTGGCGCAAGCAAGGAACCCGGAGATGCCATCCTGTTGAACGGCCAGCCGACCACGGTGGCCAACTGGACTGACGGGGTCATCGTGGCTCACGTGCCGCTGGGAGCTAGCAGTGGACCGGTCGTGGTCAAACGTGGAGAGACGCAACGACCGGTGGGGACCTTCACGGTGCTTGTGCCCAAGGCGGCTAGTCTCTCGCCGATCAGTGCACCGATCGGGAGCCTGGTGAGGATTTCCGGTGAGAGCTTCGGGTTTTTCTCCGAGAGCGGCTCCACTCCCTTCGCGTTCGCGGATTTTGACAAGGGTGAGAATGGAGTGGAATTCGGAGGTGTGCCGGCCGTCGTCTATCGGTGGCATGACGACAAGATTGACGTCTGGGTGCCCTTTAGCGCCAAGAGCGGGCCGGTCGTGATTCGACGCGGTGCGACCACTCCGAAAGCGGATGGCTCGTGCTGCGCTGAGCGTGGCGTGGTCTCAACCGTGGCCGGGACTTTCACAGTGGTCACCCCCAAGGTCGAATCGTTTGAGCCCATCTCCGCCGGGTTGGACGAGATTGTCACCATTAAAGGGTCCGGGTTCGGCAACTTCTTGAAAACGACGGAACCAACACAGCCCGGTCTCAATGAGGCAGGGCATGATTTCATGCCGATCCAATTAGGGGAGAATGTCTCGCGAAGCGAAGTGCTCTTTAATGGGGTCGCCGCACTTGTGGTGTCTTGGAGCGATACAGAAATTAAAGTGCGAGTGCCCAGACGGCCTCTGTTCGGGGTCGGGAAAGCGAACCAATTTTATCCCGATCTGACCACCGGGCCGCTGGTGGTCCGGCGCGGGTCGTGGGATCTGTTACCGGACGGAAGCTGTTGCACATCGAAGCAGTGGGTGAGTGTGGTAGCTGGGGATTTCACCATCCAGGCCAAGGGGCTCCCGGATCAAGGCTATTTTAAGGACACCGGTCCGGACCGTGGCCGAGACTGAGCTGGCCATGAAGCCTCTGAGTTGGATGAGGCGCTTGAACTTGATCTCGCTGGTCGTGTTGGGGTTCGCGATCACCGACGCGCCAGGTGCAGAACAGCCGAGCGTGGTGCCAACGACGCAAAAAAGTGGGACCGATGTCACTCTGATGAGCGTCTATTTTCTTGATGTCAAGGTTGGATGGGCAGTTGGAGCCGGCGGGGCGATCCTCAAGACCGTGGATGGTGGCAAGCGGTGGAAGCCAGTGCCGAGCCGGACCGGCGTTCTGCTCACCGGGATCTTTTTTGCCGACAGGTCACGCGGCTGGGTGGTCGGGTCGAATGGAATCGTGCTCCATTCCAAAGACGGCGGGGAGACATGGACAGGACAGCCGAGCGGCACGCAGTCAGCGCTCTACGGAATCTATTTCCTGACGCTCTCTTCGGGTTGTGCCGTCGGCGCTGCAGGGACGATCTTGCACACGGAAGACAGCGGTGCTCACTGGATCGACCAGACCAGCGGGACGAATGCGGTCCTCTACGCGGTTTATTTTTCTGATAAGGACCATGGAGGCGCGGTTGGAGCCTTGGGAACCATCCTTTTAACTCAAGATGGTGGGCTGACTTGGACTGCTCAAGACACCCAGAGCGCCGCCACCTTTTTCGACGTCTTCTTTACGGACCCACTGAACGGATGGGCTGTTGGCAATGCGGGCGCAATGTTTCAGACGACTGATGGGGGCAACCGGTGGATCGACCGGACCTTAGCCTGCGTCCGCACGTGCTCCAGGCTGACTGATTTGATCAAGGTGCGCTTTACGAGCCCCAAGGCGGGCTGGGTAGTTGGAGAACGGGGCTCCATCTTTCGCACAACCGATGCGGGCTTTACCTGGGTCGAGCAGGTGAACGGGACCAAAGCTTCTTTGTTCGGTCTCTCGTTCCCCGATGCGAACCACGGCTGGGCCAGCGGCGAACGGGGCACGATTCTCCACATCACGGCGCACCCCTAGTAACCGTAAAAAGTAAGGCGTGAGGCGTAAGGGGTTCATTTGCATCTTTCGCGTTGTTGCGTCTTTCGCGACAGACCGGGACCCATTGCTCCAGGATGCAATGGGTGCCCCGCAGCGCGCGCTGGACGCCCCCACACCCCTCACGTCCTCTACCCCAGTTCTCCGACTCGACTCTGAAGAATGCTCAAGGCAGCCAGCGCGGCCGTCTCAGCCCGCAGGATCAACTTTCCTAAGGTGACAGGTGTAAACCCATGCTCCAGGGCGATACCGAGTTCTTCCCTCGCCCAGCCCCCCTCAGGTCCCGTCGCAATCACAATGGTGCTCTCGGGGCTGTTCGGTAAGGGGATCGACGCGAGACTTTGCCCGGGGCCTCGTTCACGTAAGATCAAGTTCACATCCGCAGGAGGCTGTTTGGCGAAAAACGCAGCGGCTTCGCAGGGTGCCGCTACGGTTGGAACCTCCCAACGTTCGGCCTGCTGAGCTGCCTCAACTGCGATCCGTTGCCAACGTTGCTGTTGAGTCGCGACACGCGCTGCTTTGGACCGAATGACCACGTATCGCCCCATGAGCGGGACGAACGAGGCGGCACCGAGCTCAGTCACTTTCTGAATGACCCAGTCCATTCGATCGCTTTTTAGTAAGGCCTGTCCGATCGTGACAGCCGGGCTTCGGCGGATTGGTCCGTCGTGCTGTTCCAGAACCCGGCCGACAAGTTGATGACGGTCGAGTTGGGTTACCTGAATCAGATGCCGCCGGCGTCGGTCATCTCCCACCCAGAGGGTCTCGCCGATCCGCGTACGGAGGCTGGTTCGCAAGTGGTGGAGCAGGGGCCCTGTGACGGTCGCGGTCCCGTTCTGCACCTGGTCAGAGGTAATGAAAAAAACCGGCATGTGCCGACGAGGTCGTGGCTAGGTAGGCAGGGACGCCACTCACTCAAAAAACGTTTTCATCTTATCGAAAAAGCCGTCCCCTTCGCTGTCCGCCGACATCCCGCTCTCTTTTGCAAATTCCGTCAGGAGCTCCTTTTGCCTGGAAGTCAGTTTGGTCGGAATTTGGATCTTGATCCTCATGAGGTGATCCCCTGTCTGATGACCCTGCAGGTTGGGGACCCCGAGTCCCTTCAGACGAAGAACTTTGTCAGGCTGCGTACCGGCCGGGATTTTAATCACCGTGTTCCCAGTAAGAGTCGGAACCTCCACCTTACCGCCGAGCACCGCTGTGATGAAACTGACCGGCACATCGCAGAGGATGTCGTTCCCTTTTCGGCTGAAGAAGGGATGAGGCTTGACGGTAATCGCCACGTACAGATCGCCTGGAGGACCGCCGTTGTGACCGTGCTCACCCTCGTGGGCCAAGCGTAGCCGCATCCCCGATTCGACTCCGGCGGGAATGTGCACGGACAGCGTTCGTTCTCGATAAACCCGCTTGCGGCCTCGGCAGGTTCCACAGGGGTCCGAAATAATCTGGCCGCTTCCCTTGCACTGGTTGCAGGGTCGGCTGACGCTAAAGAAACCTTGCTGGAAACGGAGCTCACCGGCCCCTTTGCAACTGGGACAGGTCTTCAGGGCTGAGGGCGACCGCGCGCCGGTGCCTTTGCATTCCTGGCAGAGTTCCCACCGTGGAATTCGCAGCTTGGCTTCCTTGCCATAGACTGCTTCCTCGAAAGAGAGCTCCAGGTTGTACTGCAAGTCTGATCCACGCTCCGCCCGTTGTCGTCCCTGACCGCCTCCTCCGAAAAAGTCCTCGAAGATATCGTTGAAGACATCGCCGAACCCGCCGCGTCCGAAATCGAAGCCTTCAAATCCGCCACCAAAGCCTTGGGGTCCTCCTGCGTGTCCGAAAGCGTCATAGCGCTTGCGCTTCTCCGGGTCGCTGAGGGCCTCATAGGCCTCGTTGACCTCTTTGAATTTTTCTTCCGAAGTTTTTTTCTGCTGCTCTCCGCTTTGGAGGTCCGGGTGGTATTGGCGAGCTAGCTTGCGGTAGGCTTTCTTCAGATCCTCGTCCGACGCGTTGCGGTCAACTCCGAGCGTTTCGTAGTAGTCGCGTTTTGCCACGTGAGCCATTTCAGTTCTTGGTGAAAAAGACCGGGCTCTGCGGCCGCAGGACCCGGTCTTCACTAGCGGTATTCTAGCTTACTTTTTGTCTTTGTCCACTTCTTCGAATTCGGCGTCCACGACCTTATCGTCGCTTTTCGCGGACGCACCGCCGTTCCCTTGCGCAGGACCCTGGGAGCTTTCCGCTGAGGCCGTGGTCTTCTTATACATTTCCTCAGCCAGTTTATGGGAGACGGTGTTCAGGGCCTGCATAGCCGACTCGATGGCCGACGACTCGCTGCCCTCCATGGCCTTGCGAACCGCCGCGATGGCGTCTTTGATCTTATTCTTATCGTCGTCGCTGATCTTATCCCCGTGCTCCGTGAGGTTTTTTTCCGTGCCGTAAATCAGGTTGTCGGCCTGATTGCGGGCTTCGGCCAGTTTCCTCCGTTGCTTGTCGTCTTCGGTATGGGCCTGCGCCTCTTTGACCATCCGCTCGATTTCGTCCTTGCTCAGACCGCTGGAGGCGGTGATCTTGATCGACTGTTCCTTCTGCGTGCCGAGATCCTTTGCCGAGACGTGCACAATGCCGTTCGCGTCAATGTCGAACGTCACTTCGATTTGAGGCATCCCTCGCGGGGCTGGCGGAATACCCACCAGGTCGAACTGGCCGAGCAGTTTGTTGTCGTTAGCCATCTCGCGCTCGCCTTGGAAGACACGGATCGTGACCGCGTTTTGGTTATCGGCTGCGGTGGAGAAGATCTGACTTTTCTTAGTCGGGATCGTGGTATTGCGCTCGATGATGTGCGTGAAGATCCCGCCCAAGGTCTCGATGCCCAGCGTAAGCGGGGTGACATCTAGGAGCAACACGTCCTTCACGTCGCCCTTGAGCACACCGCCTTGAATCGCCGCTCCGACCGCTACGACTTCGTCCGGATTGACTCCCTTGTGAGGCTCTTTCCCGAAGAACTCGCGCACCACCTGGATGACTTTCGGCATCCGAGTCATGCCGCCGACCAACACCACCTCATTGATGTCACGCGCCGTCACGCCGGCGTCGGCCATGGCCTTCTTACACGGTTCGATGGTGCGCTGAACCAGATCGTCGACCAGTTGCTCGAGCTTCGCGCGAGTGAGTTTTATCACCAGGTGCTTCGGTCCGTTGGCATCCGCGGTGATGAAGGGGAGATTGATCTCACTCTCCTGCGAAGAGGACAGTTCGATCTTGGCCCGTTCGGCTGCTTCTTTCAGACGCTGGAGCGCCATCCGATCCTTGCGGAGGTCAATGCCCTGGTCTTTCTTAAACTCGTCCACCAGCCAGTCCATAATCCGCAGGTCAAAGTCATCCCCCCCGAGGTACGTGTCCCCATTGGTGGATTTCACCTCAAACACACCTTCGCCAATCTCAAGGATCGAAATATCGAATGTTCCGCCACCCAGGTCGTAGACGGCGATCCGTTCGTCCTTCTTTTTGTCAAGCCCGTAGGCCAATGACGCGGCGGTCGGCTCGTTGATAATGCGGAGCACATTGAGGCCAGAGATTTGCCCCGCATCCTTAGTGGCCTGACGCTGGCTATCATCAAAATAGGCCGGCACGGTGATAACCGCTTCGGTCACTTTTTCGCCCAGGTAGTCCTCCGCGGTCTGTTTCATCTTCTGGAGAATCATCGCAGACACCTCGGCTGGGCTATGGCGTTTCCCGCGGATCTCGACGTGGGCATCGCCGTTGCTAGCCTCGACCACCTTGTACGGGAGACGCTTCAACGCGTCTTGAACCTGGGGGCTGCGGTATTTGCGACCCATGAGCCGCTTGATGGAATAGATCGTGTTTTCCGGGTTGGTGATCGCCTGCCGTTTCGCGATTTGGCCGACGAGCCGTTCTCCTTTGTCCGTGATCGCGACGACCGAAGGAGTGGTTCGGCTTCCTTCCGCATTGGCGATGACCACAGGCTCTCCCCCGCTCATAATGGCGACGCACGAATTGGTTGTCCCGAGATCAATCCCTATGACTTTCCCCATGTGTGCTCTCCTTCCTCCGACTCATGTCGTTTAGTTCGGCGCGCCACTCGGTAACTCCTGAGGTCCTCCAGAAGCCGGCCCCTGGTCTGTATTCCTGGTTGCCGCGACTGTGACCATGGCTGCCCGCAAGATGCGGTCGTGCAAATAATAACCTCGCTGAAATTCCTCAACCACTGAACCTGCCGGGACCGTATTCGATTCCACCCGAGCTACCGCCTGATGACGAGAGGGATCAAAGGCCTTCCCGACGCTGGGGATCGGGTGTACGCCAAACTTTGCCAGGGTTTCCATGAACTGCTTCATGATGAGCTCCATGCCTTGGATGAGTCCGTCAGGTCCCTGATTCTCCGTTGAAGACCGGACCGCCCGCTCAAGGTTATCAATGACCGGGAGCAATTCCTTTAGGAGACTCTCATTCGCAAAGCGCGCGTAGTCGCGTTGCTCTCGCTGCGACAGCCGCTTGTAATTGTCGAACTCGGCTGCCAGCCGGAGATATTTGTCCTGAAGCGCCTTGATCTCCTCCGCTTTGGCGGCTAAGGTCTGCTTTAGTTCCTCCACTGATTCTGGTTCCGTGCTTTGGGAGTCGTCCTCTTCGCTTGATTCAGAGGATCCTTGTCCTAACTCACTGATTGTATGCAGCTTTTTATCTTTCTCATTCACAAGTAAAACCTCTGCGCCCGTGAGATAGCCACCGGAAGTTCTAAAGTCAACCAGTTGGCTCTTTTTTGTTGAGGGAAGACCCGACCCGGGGTAAGAAACAGACGGGAGAAACCAGGGCCTAGCGGTCACCGTGCGTCCGACGGTAGAGCCATTCCAGCCCTTCCAGCGTCAGGAAAGGGCGTACCTCTTGGATTGTACGGGATTCGGGAGCGATGATTGATGACAGACCGCCGGTGGCGATCACCCTGGCTGCCTGCCCGAGCTCCTGCTGCATGCGGACTACGATTTCATCGACCAGCCCGGCGTGCCCGAAGATCAATCCTGACTGGATGCTGCTGGTTGTGTCCTTCCCGATGACCGTCTTGGGACGAACCAGATCGACCTTAGGCAATTTGGCTGTTCGGGAAAACAGAGCATCAGCGGCAATGCTCAGGCCTGGTGCAATGACACCCCCAAGATACTCGCCGGCCTGAGTGACCGCGCAGAATGTGGTGGCGGTTCCCAGATCAATGATGATGAGCGCGCTCCTATAGCGTGCATAGGCCGCTGCGGCGTTGACCAACCGATCGCTTCCGAGTTCACGGGGATTAGTGTAAGAAAGCTTGAGACCGGTATCAAGATCGGCAGAGGCCACGATCGGTGTGTGGTGAAACAATGCCTCCGACATCTGCTCGAAGACGGGGGTCAGGGACGGCACCACGCTGGAGAGGATCACACCGGTGACCTGATCCGGCCCGATCCCAGAGGCACGGAGCAGACCGTTGAAACTCGCTCCATACTCGTCGGAGGTTCTGGCAGGCTCGGTATGTAGACGCCAGTGTTGTTTCAGGGTCTGGTTCTCGAAGATCCCCCAGACCACGTTGGAGTTTCCAATGTCAATGGCAAGCAGCATGGCTTCGTGAATCGTTATTCGTCAATTGTCATTCGTCATTCGTAGGGGAGCGGATGCAAAAGTGGTAATCATGTCTTATATAAGTCAATCACATGCTCCGACGATTGACGAGTAACGGATGACGAATGACGTCTCTTATCGCACGTGGGTCACGTCTCCGGCTCGAAGATCAAGGATGGTTCCGGCATTCGCTCCGTTCCGTATGATTCTCAATGACCCGTCGGGGTTAATCGAGTCGGCCTGCCCTTCGAAACTCTCCCCGCTGGCCAGACTGACTCGTACCTGGCGGCCGAGCGTGGAACAGAGCTTCGTGTATTCACGCTTCACCTCAGCGGACTGCTGCGCAGAGAGGTTTCCAATGCGAAGCTCCAACTCCGACAATAGGGCGGATAAGAGTGCAACGCGATTAATAGGATGGCCGGCCTCGGCCGCCAGTGAGGTGGCAAGGTCACGGAGATCGTCAGGAAACGCATTTCGAGGGGTGTTCACGTTGATCCCGATTCCCACCACCACGAACCTGCCTTGGGTGCGGGAGCCGTTGCTCTCGCAGAGCACCCCGCCCAGCTTATGCTGATTGATGAGGATGTCGTTGGGCCATTTCAGTCGAGCCTGTAAGGCAGCGACTGCCTGGATGGCACGAGCTGCTGCGACTGCCGAAAGGAGTGGAAGCCAGGACAGCCACTCCTCCAGTCGG
>Ga0066710_100003535_pt1 | contig 13381 bp, 6 predicted proteins | sample GraSoiAngelo_159_FD_79666 | JGI IMG/M metagenome (GOLD analysis project Ga0066710, IMG submission 79666) | Grasslands soil microbial communities from the Angelo Coastal Reserve, California, USA - 14_1009_16_40cm | ecosystem: Environmental > Terrestrial > Soil > Grasslands | place: USA...
GACCTTGAGGACCTTCCAGAGCGCGGGCCACTCGAGCCGCCAGTTCAGCTTCCCCTTCTCGATCGGGCTGTCCCCGGTCCCCCCGCACTCGCACGCGTACGTCACGGACGTCCGGTCGTTCACCCGGATCGCCCGGGCCTTCCCGATCCGGTTGCAGGAGAGGCACAGCGGCTCGAACGGGATCCATCCCTCCGGGTACGGGTGGCGTTCGCGGTACCGGTTCACGAACGCGCGGACCTCCTCGCCCCGGTTCCCGAGGTCCTCCACGATCGCCTTCATCTCCGGCCGCGTGTACACGTCCGAGGTCCGGACGACCTGGACCCCCGGGGCGAAGTCGTCGAGGTGGTCCCCGAAGTCCTCCCAGTAGTGGTCCACCCACGTCGCGTGGCAGCCGTGGGGGTCGGGGACGTCGATGAGCCGCCACGACGCGTACTTCGTGCCGGACCCATCCGCGAACTCCGCCACCTGGCGAGGGCTCGCCTTCCATTGGTCCTGGGTGTAGAGGACGAGGTCCTGGACGACCTCGTGGCCCTCGTCCCGCATCGCGCGGGCGATCGTGTGGCTGAGGACGATCTCCCCGCGCAGGCGGCCCACATGTTGCAGACCGCTGACGGAGAGCCCCGCGTTCACGACGAGCCCCTCCCGGCCCTTCATGGATGCCCCGATCTCGTCGAGCAGCTCGTCCGCCCAGTGCATCGTGACCGGGCGCGGGAGATAAGCCCGACCCATTAAGGTTTGGAGACTAGTAAACGCGCGGCTTCCGGGTCCATCTCCGTTCCGCGAGGACGAGGATGGGCGCGGCGAGGATGAGGGCGAAGCCCCAGGAGGGCGCGAGGGCGATCTCGGATCCGAGCAGCGCGTGCAGGACCCCGTAGATGGCGAGGGTGAACAGGACGGGGACCCAGCTCAGGACGAGGACCTTCCGGGGACGCAGCAGGGCGGTCGCGGCGAGGGCCGAGAAGAACAGCAGATACGGGGCGAGCAGGAACATGCCCAGGGACGTGCGGTCCGCGATCTCGTACACGCCCCAAGCGGGGCGGCCGGGGACGCCGAGCCACGCCCAAGCGGAGCCCGCCACGGAGAGGAGGGCCGCGAGGAGGGGCACCCGCCGCTCGCGGAAGGGGAGGCCCAGGATCCCCCAGAGGTATGCGGTGACGATCGCGATCGCGATGATGAGCGCGGGCCCCGCGAGGCCCGACGCCTCCACGGCGAGGACGGGCGTCGCGGTCGTGTACACGCCCCCCTCCACGATCGAGACGAACAGGCCCACCTGCCCCGGCCACGCGGGCGCGACGGTCGCCGAGTAGAGGAGCCCGCTGGAGGCCATGGGGGCCGTGCGCCACGGCTCCGCCGCGGTGGAGCCCCGCCACAGGAGGAGGACATCGGACGCGGACGTCGCGGTGGCCGTGACGTGGACGCCCGTGAGGTCGCTCGACACGTCGAGGATCGCGGGGTCCGGCAGCGGGGCGCCCCCGTCGAACGCCCACGCGAGGAACCGCTTCGCCGTCGGAATCCAGCCGAGGTAACCCGCGTGGCCGAAGTTCGGCACGAGGCTGAGCCACTTCCGGGCGGGGATCGCGTCGTACGTCTCCATGACGCCCCAGATCGGGAAGAACTCGTCCACCGTCCCCGCCATGAACAGGACCGGGGCGGTGATCAGCGGGGCGTACCCGAGGGGGTCGAAATGTCTCCGGAACGCGAGGAGGCGCGGGTCGGAGCCGGTGGCGTTCCGCGGGAGGAGCAGGTGGATGGCGCTCGGGGCCTCGTACGCCTCCTCGAGGTTCCCTCCCGGGATCATCGGCGCCGCGGCGCGAACCCGGGGGTCCTTCGCGGCCAGGTACAGGGACGTGAAGCCGCCCTGGCTCGCGCCCGTCACGCCAAGGAGCGTGCCGTCCACGTACGGCAGGGACTCGAGGACGGACAGGGCGCGGCTCGCAGCGTACGCGACGTGGTAGAGGAACCCGGCCCTCGGGTCCTGCGTCACGTTCACGAGGTTCTCCGGGGTGCGCTTGGGATACGGCGTGCTCCCGCCGGAGTCCGGGGCGTCGATCGCAATCGCAGCGTCCCCGGAGGCCGCGAGCGCCCGGGCGACCCCCATCATGCTCTCGTGGGTCCCGCCGTACCCGTGGACGACGACGAGGCCCGGGACGCTGCCCGCCGGGGCCGAGGGGCGGACGAGCGCCGCGGCGATCCGGATGTCGACGCCGTCGTACCGTTCGCTGAAGAAGGAGAGCTCCTCGATCGTGATCGGCGTGCCGTCGAACGTCTCGCTCGACGCGTTGCCCCACACGATCGCGAGGGGCGTCGGGTCCGTGGCCGCGAGGGTCCCCATGAACGCGGTGTCGAAGTCCGTGGCGACGGGCGCGTAACGGTGCGGGAACGTCCACGCGCCCCCGAGCGCGGTGAGCCCGAGGAAGCACAGGGAGAACGTCATCGCGAACGCGGCGCGGGACGCCCACCGGTCCGGCCGGGGTGCGGGCGGGGACGCCACGACGAGCCCGACGGGGATGCCGGGCCATCAAGGTGTCGGAAGGACTCGTGCTTACGCGATCGCTCGGGCCCGGACGAGGGCCCGCAGCGGGACCCCGACGACATCATCCTGGCCCGTCTTGTTCACGACGACGCACGTGAGGACGGGGGTCCCGCCCGCTTCCTGGATGTCGCTAATCGCGCCCTTCACGGTGTCCCCGGTGCTCAGGACATCGTCCACGATGACGACCTTCTTCCCCTCCGGGTTCGCGTAGTTCGAGCTGAACGCGCCGCCCCCGCGGTGCCGCTCCGTGCTCGGCCGGTAGATGATGAGCTCCTTGCCCATGTCCTCGGAGATCAGCGTCGCGAACGGGATCCCGTTGATCGAGACCCCGAGGATCGAGTCGGGCTCCGCCCCGGTCTTCTCGCTCTCCTCCAAGATGATGTCCGTCAGCGCGGCCGCGAGGAAGCCGATCCGGTTCCCGTACACGCCGATCGAGCGCCAGCCGATCTTCACGTCCTTCGGCGGGGCCCCGCCGCCGACGCCCCGGGAGAGGAGCCACGTCACCGTCTCGGGGGAGAGGTGGAGCTCGTCCCCGATCTCCTTGTCGCTGAGCCCCTTCTCCTTTAACTCGATGGCCTTCTTCACGAGGGCGTCGAGGCTCTTCACGGACCCACCGGGCGCGCGCATCGGGCTCCGCGTATTAAGGCTTCTTCCCCGGGCGGACGGACGGCTAGAGCCCCTTCCGTCGGAGGCGGCCCAGCCCGCGCATCTTGTCCTCGAACAGGAGCCGCATGTGCTTCGCCGGGAGGGAGCCGGCGTACAGGAACGTGTCGTGGAAGAACTTGTCCGTGTACGCGTCGCCCATCGAGCGCTCCACGTCCGCGCGGAGCCGCTGGATCAGGTGCTTGCCGATGAGGTACGAGAGCTGGTACGCCGGGGTGTACGTGTACCGCTTCACCTCCGCGAGGGCGCCGGGGCGCTCCATCCCCGCCTCCCGGACGAGCAGGTCGACCGCGTCGTCGAACGTCATCCGGCCGCTGTGAAGGTCCACGTCGATGAGGATGCGGCAGGCCCGCCAAATCTGGTCCCGGACCTGCACGAACTTCGTCCGGGGGTCGGCCGAGAACCCCGCGGCCTTCATCATGTCCTCGCAGTAGTGGGCCCACCCCTCGATCGACTCCGTCGCGGAGACGAGGGCGCGCGCGAGGGACGGGTTCGCGTTCGCGCACACGAGCTGGAGGTGGTGCCCCGGATACCCCTCGTGGACCGCGGTGTTGCGGGTCCCCGCGTAGTTGTGCTCCCGCATCATCTCCGGCTTGTCCTCGACCGGCGTGACCATGTAGAGGCCGAGCTGGTTCTTCTCGAACTTCCCGGGCGAGGAGTACGCCGCGAACGGGATCACGTGGCGGATGTAGGACGGGGTTTCAATCACCCGCAGCTCTTCCTGGGGCGGGAGGGTCGCGAGGTCCTTCGCCGCGATGAAGGCCCGGGCCTCGCGCATCGCTCGCTCGGTGTACGCGAGGGCCTCGGGGAACGCCGCGGGGTGGTCGTTCTTCACAATCTCGCCCGCCTCGTCCACGGACGCCCCGGGCTTGATCTCCCCGGCGAGCGCCTTCAGTTGCCGCTTCGAGTCCCGCAGGATCTTCTTCCCGATCGCGTAGATCTGCTCGACCGTGAGGCCGAGCTCCCGGAGCCGGACGAGCTTTCGGAACTTCGCGGCCCCGATGCCAGTCACGCCCTTGCCCTTCGGGAGGACGTCCTCCTTGAGCCAACGTGCGTGCGCCCCGATCGCCTGGCGGGTCCGGGCGGAGGCCTCTGCGAGGCGGGAGGCGTCCGCGGGAGGGAGCGCATCCTTCGCGGCCCGCTCGATGACCTCCAGGAACATGGGGAGGCGCTGGTTCGATTCAATCCCGATCTCCGTCCACAGCTTGACGGGCCTCGTGAGTCGTCCCTTCGTCTGGTCGATGTACTGGACGCTCTTCTCGAGGCGCGAGGTGATCGAGACGAGCCGGTCGCGCAGCGGCGCGAAGTCCCGCATGAACAGGGTGAAGAGGGCCGAGCCGACGGCCTGTCCCGCAGAGGGGAAGGACTCCCAGAAGGCGAGCTCGGTGTCCTCGAAGAGCCCGAGATTGATCGCGTTCCGGAGGGCCAAGAGGTCGATCTTCTTCGATGTGGAGAGGCCCTTCACGGCAATCGCGTCTGCGCGCTCCTTGAATTCCCGTCCTGCCTTGATCTCCGCAAGCTTGGCTTGGCGGCGCCCGTCCGGCATGAGGCCGTCGGACTGGTGGAGGCCCATGTGCGTGGCGAAGACGGGCTCGTGTTCCACGTACCAATCGAAGATCTCGCGTGCGAGCGCGTCGACGTCGGCCTCGGGCATGAGGATGGGATGAAGCGACGGCGATAAACCGGTTTTGGTGCGCGGGGTGGAATTTGTCCCAATCGAGACAAACGGTAACGGGTGGCTCCCTGCACGATTTGCCCCAATTGAGGCAAGTCTCGGCGGCTAGTTGCCCCGGTTGAGACAAACATCGGCCGCTAGCACGGAACGAGTCCACCGATGGAGGCCTCCACGACGACATGATCAACCGCCTCCTTGTGGAGGAAGCTCCTCAGCTCTTCGAGTCTCGTCCTCGTCACGAACAGGACGGACTGACCCAGGTACCGGACCCCCTCGCGTTCCACGAAACCTGGGTAACGGTACGTCTTCCCCGCGGAAGTGACGGATCGTCCGAAGATGAATCGACGGACCCGGTAGCATTGTGCCGTATCTGAGCTGTCGACGTGCCACGTGACGATGAACCCAGTCAACGCGTATGATCGCTGCCTTCGGGCGCGCCGGATCGACGCGTGGTGGGCCTGCACTTTGGCACCAATTGAGACAAGCCGCCAACGGCCACGTACTTCACGCGCAGAGGTCGGTGAAAGTGCCGAGCTGACGAATCTTCATTCACTGTCCATGCGAAGCTCAGCGCGGGGCACTTCTGGGTTGCGGACTAGTGCCCAATTGAGCGCAGAAAAACCTACAGCGGAATCCTTCGCCCGCTCTCGTCCCTCCGGAACCTGCCGAAGTCGTGGGACTTCGCGAGCTCCTCCCCGGTAAAGATCGGCCCGTCCTTGCACACGAGCGCGTCGTCGAGCACGCACGCGTCGCAGATCCCGATGCCGCACTTCATGAACCGCTCGAGGGATGCCTGGACCGGGATGCCCCGCTCGAGGCAGAGGACCACGACCGCCTTCATCATCGGCTCGGGCCCGCACGTCACGACGGAGTCGAAGGTGTGCTGTCCGAGGACCCGCTTCGCGAGAGCGGGCGCGAGGCCATGGAACCCCCGGGTCCCGTCGTCCGTCGCGACGTGGACCTCCCCGGCCTCCTCGCACCGTTCCTCGAAAATCAGCTCCTCCGCGGTCCGCGCGGCGAGCACCGTGGACACCTTCGTGCCGCGGTCCGAGAACCCCTCCACGGCCGCGATGATCGACGCGATCCCGACGCCCCCCGCCACGCAGAGCGCCCGCCGGCCGTCGAGGTGGAACGTGTTCCCGTACGGCCCGCGCACCCCGACGAGGTCCCCCGCGGTGTACTTCAGGAGCGCGTTCGTCGCGTCGCCGTATGCCCGGACCGTGATCCCTTTGACGTCCCCGAGGTACGAGAGGGCCATCGGGACCTCGTCGTGACCGGGGATCCAGACCATGATGAACTGCCCCGGCGCGCCCTCCATGGCCGACCGGAACCGGAACGTGGACGTGTGGTGGACCTCCCGCGTGACCTCCGTCAGGGGCACGACCTCCATCCTACCCATGGGCCGCCCCCACAAGGGAGGCGACGGACTTCCCGCCGGTCTCCTCGAGATACGCGGCGACCTCCGAGGTGACGTCCGCGAACACGCTCATCCCGCGCGTCGCGAGCCCCGTCCCGATCTGCACCGCCCGCGCGCCCGCAAGGATGTACTCGAGCGCGTCGCGCCCCGTCTCCACGCCACCGACGCCGACGATCGGCACGTCGACGGCCTCGTAGATCTCGTACACGCACCGCACGCCGACTGGCCGGATCGCGGGGCCGCTCAACCCGCCGACCCGGTTCGCGAGGATCGGCGTCTTCAGCTCGGGGGAGATCGCCATCGCCTTCAGGGTGTTGATCGCGACGATCGCGTCCGCGCCGCCGTCCTCCGCGGCCCCCGCGAAGGCGGCGATGTCCGACACGTTCGGGGACAGCTTCGGCATCACGGGCACGCGGGCCTTCGCCTTCACGGCCGCGGTGAATTCCCGGACGGCCTCCGGGTCCTCCGCGATCTCCGTGCCGAGCCCTTTCGCGTGCGGGCAGGACAGGTTCAGCTCGATCGCCTGGACCCCGTACGACTCGAGGCGGCTCGCGACGGTCGCGTACTCGTCCGGATCCTTCCCGTACACGCTGCCGACGACGACCGCGCCGCCGTCGAGGGCGACCTTCACCTCCGCCCCGAAGTCCTCCATCCCGGGGTTCGGGAGGCCCATCGCGTTCAGCATCCCGACCTCGAGCTCGACGACCGTCGGGTTCGTGTTCCCCGTCCGCGGCTCCGGACCAATTGACTTTGTGACGACCGCGCCCGCCCCCGCCTTGAACACGCGGAGGAGGGTCCCTCCCGTCTCGTCCAGGAAACCGGACGCGAGCATCGTCGGGTTCCGGAGCTTGAGACCCGCGACGTTCGCGGAGACGTCCGGCATCATCCGAGGGAGAACGATGGCGTCTTTAAGGCTTGTGCGGGGCCGTGTGAATCGAGCGGAGAATTCTCCGAACCACGACCGCGACGGACCGCGGTGCTAGAACAAAACCCCGCCGGACGGGATGTAGGACGCGAGGACGCCGAGGTCCCTCGAGGACATCCACACGGTCAGGAACTCCACCTTGAGGCCCGCGGCGAACGCGGCGCGGAGGGCGCCCTCGTTCAGGCCGGGCACCCACACGAGGACTTTCTTCAGGCCGAGGTCGCGTGCCTTCGCAATCGCCGCGGACATGAGAGGCTCGCTCAGGCGCGGGTCCCGAACCCCACCCGGGCCGATCACGCCGTTCCCCCGCACGAGGATGTACCCGACCGTCTGGCCCCTGAGGCGGGCCTCGAAGCACCGCGTGCCCTTCGAGGAGGAGAACCAGAACCGATGGTCGACGTCCCGGCGCGCCTCGCGGAGGACCCGGTCGAACCGGGCGGCGAGGTCGCGGGCCCGTGGCGACACGCGCCCCGTGGGCCCCACCTGCCGAAGCTCGAGCTCATCGCCCTGCGGGACCGCCCGCGGCTTCCCACTCAGGTAGTACATGATCGTCCGCGGGGACATCCCGAACTTCAGGTAGAGGGACTGCGCCCGTAGGTCGAGGGAGGCGACGAGACACCGCGTGGCACCGCGGGGGGGCCGAGGCGCCTCGAACGCCCTCGTGAGGACTTGCCGTCCGATCCCCCGGCTTTGCGTCCCAGGTAGGGCGAAGAACTGGGCGAGAAAGTGCGTCTTCTCCCGGAGAATCGTGATCGCGTAGCAGACGACTTTCCCGCGAGACACTGCTACGTAGAATCCTTTCGGGTCGGTCGCGAGGGCGTGGCGGAGGAACGGGAGGAGGTCGCGGGGCCGGAACCGCGGGGGCGGCAGACCCTGCCGTCGGCTCAGGTCCCGGAGAGCGCGGTGACAGACGCGGGAGCACGCGGCTAGCTCGCGAGGGCGTGCGGGGCGGATGTAGACCGGCGGCGGGCTTCGGGCGATGAGGTGCCAACCGCCCACCGGCTCTTAGCGGTTGCGAGGGAGCCTTGAGACCTCTGCGGGGCAGGCTCCACGCACCCGAGATTCTAATTCCGACACCGAGTACGTTCGCCCAACAATCCTTACGCCTAGTGATCCGTCTCAGCCGAGTTCGAGACCCTCGGATACGCCCGTAGTTGCAGCCGCGTGCGGGTCAGCTCCACCCTCTGGGCCTGCGCGAGCTTTCGCAGGTGGTACAGAGCTAACTGGTCAGAAACCCCGAGATGCTCGGCAAGGACGGCGATGGGCACGCCGGGCGCCTGCGCCACATACCGGAGGATTCGCTGTTGGACCTCGTGGAGTTCCCCACCATTTTCGAGGGGGATGCGCATCCCCGCGGGATAGTATCGCTTCCGCGCCCCTCGGATTTCGGAATGGATGAGCTCATCCCTCTCGAGACGTGCGAGGTGATAGGTGACGGCGCCGTCGTTCAGGCCCAAGTTCCGCTTGATGTCCGTGTACGTGTCCCCAGGGTGGACCCGGACGTAGTATAGAATCGCCCCGCGTATCTCGGAGTCCTTCTCGTCTTTCGGTTTCCCCCCGTACACGAGGCCGGCGGTAGCGGTCAGGATTGCCACCCGCCCGGGCTCCCAAGCGGCGAACAGGATTGCCGCGAGGACCGAGGCCGTGACGATTGCGAGGAGCCACGCATCGATGCCTCCACCCCCGGCGACGACGATAACGTCGAACGAGTATTCGTCCGTTCGCCCGAACGCGTCCGTTACATGAAGGGTCACATGGTACGTCCCCGGCCCCGTGAAAGTGTGGGTGACCACGGGGCCCGCGAGAGCCGCGACCACCGCGCCTGTGACATCCGTGATCGTCCACGTCCATGACGAGATCGCTCCGGTGGAACCGCGTCCGTCGAGCGTCATCGCCATGCCGACGCGTGGGTCTGGCGTTGCCGCTGCTCTCGCAATCGGGGGCGGTGTCACAATCTGCGTCCGGAACTCTAGGCGGTAGGTTCCCACCGGGCACCCTCGGAGGACGTTGCCTGGGCTCGAGTCGTCCTGTGCCCCGCACCCAATCGACAGGGTGTAGTCCGTGTTCTCCGCCAAGGGATTGCTGAACCGAATCGTAAGAACCGCGCCGTTCGAGTCCCATGAGTACGACGAGATCGAAGCCGTGGGCGTGATTGCAATCGCCCGTTCTACGGAACTCCGGTTCATCGCCTCGCTGAATGTCACGACGACGGGTGTCCCGAGGGGGACGTCGGTGGCCCCCGCTGAAGGTGAGGCAGATACAGCGGACGGGGGCGTCGAATCGATTGCGAACGAGCTGCTCAGCTCGCAGACCGAGGAAATTCCATCCGATACGCACACTCGGACAATCGCGACGCCTGCGTCCATTGCGGGGACGATCCATGCGTACCTGCCCGCGCCTTGTGGCGCGAGGACGGGACCTGCGACGGGCGCCCACGTCATTCCCCCATCCGAGGAGAAAGACATGTTCACGAGGAGATAACCGGGCGTGTCCATATCGATCGTCGTCCAGCGGATATCGTGCGATGTCCCGCCCGTCCAGAGCTCGCTGCCTGTCGGTGAGACCACCGTGACGATGGGAGGCGTGGGGACGAAGCGCTGCATGAGGGGATATCGGTCTCTGCTGTCCGGGTCGATCGAATATGGAGCGTCACCAATTCCATCGGGAGGAGGGCACACCGTCTGGTTCGGCCCGCTGCAGTTGTCGACCCCTGCGTAGTCCGACCAGTAGTTCCCTCCGCTCGGATAGCCATCGTTCCATGCATTTTCGGGCCCTTGGTCGTCCGTGGCCTGGACCCCGTTCATCTCGAAATTGTTGTGGTAGATGAGGACGCCGACGGGGCCTGGATTCGGGGGGCCGTATAGCTCGATCCCTCGGGAGTTGTTCGCTAGAAGGTTTCCCGTGATGGTTACGTTCGAGCCGTAGCCGATGTTTACGGCTGTGCCGCCGTTCGACACGAAGTGGTTGCCCGCGACGGTAGCGTTGACCACGTCAAGGACGAGCCCCCATCCAAGATTCGACGATACGCTATTCCCGAGGAGGGACATGTTCTCGGAGAAGCCTACTGTGTAGATGCCGTACCCATTGCTCGAGACGTTGTTCCCGATAAGCCTGAAATCTCGCACGTCAGGACCCAAGAAGATGGCGGTATCCGTGTTCCGAACAAACGAATTCTCGGCAAGGGTCGCCGAGTTCGAGACGTCGAATTCCAACCCCCTCCAGTTCTCGGACACGTCGTTTCCCGTGAAGAGGGTACCAGTGAGGTCTCGAAGAAACAGACCGTAGTTATTGCTGGTAATCCGATTCTGCGTGATTGTGAGGTCGATTGATGAATCGGCCAGGATGCCATAATCGTTCGCCGCCAGATGATTCGCGGAGAGTGTGATTTGCGAACCGAACGCCACCTGAATGCCTACGTCGGTCCCAGAAATCTCAAGATTGGATGCTCGGAACCCGGTACAGTTCGCCACGATAAGCTCTCCGACAGGGATCGAATCCACGATCACTCCGTCGCAGTTCTTGTAGAACAGGAGTGGCTTGCCGTTCACGAGGTTGTCCGACGAAATCGTGAGCGTAGCGACTTCCGAAAGGGCGTCGTCGATAAGCACGCCGTCCGAGGTGAGATTGTTCGCCCGCACGATGACGTTCGTGGAACGGGCGATCTGTATCCCGACTTGACCGGTCGAAATCTGATTCGAATCGACCGTCACCGCCGCGGAATCCGAGATCAGGATGCTTTGCCACACGTGCGAGGAGACGTGGTTCGACACGATAGTGACGTTCGAACACTGCTCGAGGTAGATTCCCCCCAGATTCCCCGTGACGTTATTCGCCGACAGGCCCAAAGAATCTGAGAGTTCTATTCGAAAGCCGTACTCGTTGCCCCAACCGGTGTTGTTGTCGGCAGCTCCGTTGGTTACGTTCAGGAAGCGGATGCCATCGAACGACGCCCCACCGGAATGGACTTGGTTCCCGCGAAGGACGAAGAACGACGTTGTGTCCTTAATGACGATCCCAGAAGCGCTTGAGGCATCGATGTCCCACCCTTCTATCACATACGGGTCTGACGGCGTGCCGCTGCCACCGGTAACCCCGTTGGCGGGAGAGAAATCAGCATTCCCTGTAATCAAAATCGGCGCATGCGTTGTGTAGGCGCCGGCCGGCGTGGAAGTGCTCACGAGGACGAATGTGGTGACGACTTGAGCCACAAGGAGCATCAGGGCGATGAGGCCGCGAGGCCTTTTTCGTCGACATCCGCTACCCGTCACTCCGCCGCGTCACCGCCTTGGCTGTCGAGCTGGAACGTGGTTGTCCCGGTTGGTCTTTCTTGAGCGGGGTTTTGCCCCTATTTGAGTCTTTTCGGACAACCCCCAAACGACTCTCCCGCACCCCGGTGGGCCCCTGTCCCGCGTCGGTTCGCCCGCCCTCGCCAAACCTTTATGGAGGCGCCTCCAGATGGATGAGGGAATGAAGATTGCGGACCTGGGGCTCGACCCGCGCATCCCCGCGATTCTCGAGGGACAGGGAATCACGCAGCTATACCCGCCCCAGGAGCAGGCTATCGGGCCCGCGCTCGCGGGGAAGAACCTGGTCCTCGCGATCCCCACCGCGAGCGGGAAGTCCCTCGTTGCATACCTTGCGATCCTCCAGAGCGTTCTGAAGGGCGGGAAGGCCCTGTACATCGTCCCGCTGCGGGCCCTCGCCTCCGAGAAGCACGAGGACCTGAAGGCGTTCGAGCCCCTCGGCGTCCGGGTCGGGCTGACGATGGGGGACTACGACCGGATCGACCCGAACCTCGAGAAGTTCGACGTGATCATCGCGACGAGCGAGCGGGCCGACTCCCTGCTCCGCCACCGCGCGGGCTGGCTGAAGTCCCTCACCGTCGTCGTCGCGGACGAGGTCCACCTGATGAACGATGCGGACCGCGGGCCCACTCTCGAAGTCACGCTCGCAAAGTTTCGGCAGGTGAACCCATCCGCGCAGGTCATCGCGCTCTCCGCCACGATCGGGAACTCCGAGGAGATCGCCGCGTGGCTCGATGCGGACCACGTGACGAGCGAGTGGCGCCCTGTGCCTCTCAAGACGGGTGTTATCTTTGACCGGAGGATCCGGTACACCGACCATCAGGAGTTGGAACTGAAGTCCGACTCTGAGGACCTCACGGCGCTCGTGGACGACGTCATCGCAGACGGAGGGCAAGCCCTTGTGTTCGTCAACACCCGGCGTACGACTGAGAGCCTCGCGCGGAGGTTGACGTCGACTGTGAAGAAGCGCCTCTCAGAGAAGGAGCGGGAGTCACTGGGGAAGATTGCCGAGGATCTGGTCGCGGGCCAAGAGGAGTCCACCTCGATGGCGGCCAGGCTCGGAAAGTGCCTCGAGGGGGGGACCGCTTTCCACAACGCGGGTCTCACGAACGATCAGCGAGGTCTTGTTGAAACGCAGTTCAAAAGAGGGCGCGTGAAGTGCATCGTTGCGACGAGTACGGTCGCCGCGGGCGTGAACCTCCCCGCGCGGCGGGTCATCGTCCGCGACCTGAACCGGTTCGACGTGAACTTCGGCTTCACGCCAATCCCCGTCCTCGAGGTCAGGCAGATGTGCGGGCGGGCAGGCCGCCCGAAGTACGACACGGTCGGCGAGGCGATCCTCGTCGCGAAGGACGAGGACGACGTCGACGAGCTCATCGACGAGTACTTCAAGAGCCCACCCGAGCCCATCGAATCGAAGCTCAGCTCGGAGCCGGCCCTGCGGGTCCACACCCTCGCGACGATCGCGACGGGGCACGTGACGACGGAGACGGAGCTGTTCGAGTTCTTCGGCCGCACGTTCTTCGCGCACCAGAGCCCCGTCGACGAGCTCCGCGGGAAGGTCGAGGACGTCCTCGCGTTCCTCCAGCGGGAGGACTTCCTCCAGGCCCGCGACGGCGCCCTCCGAGCGACGTTCTTCGGCCGCCGCACGAGCGACCTGTACATCGACCCGCTCAGCGCGGTGAAGATGCGGGACGCGCTCGAGGACGACCGGGACGCGGACTTCTACCACCTCTGGGCCGTGTGCTCGACCCCGGACATGCCGAAGCTCTACCTCCGGCGGGGGGACTACACCTGGGTGGAGGACAAGATCACCGCCGAGGCGATGACGTTCCCGGTCGCGGACTACGAGTTCATGATGGCC
>Ga0066710_100003536_pt1 | contig 13381 bp, 12 predicted proteins | sample GraSoiAngelo_159_FD_79666 | JGI IMG/M metagenome (GOLD analysis project Ga0066710, IMG submission 79666) | Grasslands soil microbial communities from the Angelo Coastal Reserve, California, USA - 14_1009_16_40cm | ecosystem: Environmental > Terrestrial > Soil > Grasslands | place: USA...
AAGAAGATCGTCGACTCGATCAACTGAAGATGTTCGAATAGGAAGCGTGCCGGCGTAGCCGGCCAAACCGCTTTGAGCGGTTCACAAATCAAGCCTCCGGCTTTGCCGGAGGTACATGACTATTGTCGCCTAATACCACCGCTTCAGGCTTCGCCAAATGCGATGAAGATTCAACACGTCTTACGCTGCGGATCCGGCATCTGGCATCATGATCTTATAATCTTTGCTCTTGCATCCGGAAATTCGCGGCTGAGCCAGTTTGCCGCTCCTGTCCCTATTTTAACTTCTTCGCTCGCATGTACGGTCCGCTGTCGAATGCGCTGTCGGGCGCGTCCTTGGTGGCGCCGCCCGCGGCTTTGACGATATCGTACATTCTTTTCAGCGAAGCGATATCAGCCGGTTCGAAGCTAGCGATGTAAGCGCCGTCCCACTGGTTGGCATAGGCGCGCGCGTCTGTGGCATTCATGTTGGCGGCTTTCTGCAGTATCTCGGCGACCCGCTGCTTGTTTTTGGAACCGTATTCGAGCGCGTTACGCGCGGCGGCGATAAATTTTGCCACCAGCTCCGGGTTCTTGGCGAGATAGTCGCCATACACGATGGTGACTGCGAGGATCGGCGGCGCATTTTCCTTGGTGAGTTTTTTCCACTCGTCGACCACGCTCGCCAGCCGCCGGAGTTTGACCTCTTTCATCTGAGCCAGGGTCACCGAGCGGAGCACGCCGGCGTCGATGTCCTTCTGACTCAGAAATTGCGCCAGCTGCGTCTCGTTTCCGGGAGCGATGCTGTATTCATTGGGCTTGAGACCGAAGTTGTGATCCAGGATGGCAGTGGCGATGGCATGGGTCGCGCTTCCCGCAGGCGACATGCCGATCTTTTTGCCTTTGAGATCACTGACGGCTTTGACCGGCGATCCGTCAAGCACGACGATTTGCGCTTCGGCGATCTGGGTTGCCAGCACGATCTTTACCGGCACGCCGTCGGCGGCGATGCCGATCGAGTTCGTCGAGGGAGCGGCAAAGGCGATATCGATGGCGTTGGAGACGATCGCCCGCGTCGGTCCGTTGACCTCGGCAAATCTCACCCATTCGACATTTAGGCCCTGGCTTTCGGCAAATTTCATCTGTTCCATCACTGACCCGAACCCCAAGCTAAAACCGCTGGTCCAATAGCCGACCTTCATTTTTTGCGCGAACAGTTGGCCGGGAACGGACACCGCCATAGCTAAAACGAATGTCACAACGATCGAGTTTGTTGGTTTCATCTTTGCCTCCTGAAGTTAAATGAATGAATTATTCACCGCAGAGACACAGAGGGTTCGTTCAGGATTCAAATTAGCGCGCGAAGCCGGTGCATGTAGCTTGCCAATTCCGGCTGAGTAATATCCCGCGGCCGCGCCGGTGCGATGTCCACGATTTCTCGGATCGTTCCCGGCCGCGGCGACATCACCGCCACCTGGTCGGCCAGCAGCACCGCTTCCGCGACGTCGTGAGTCACGAAGACCACGGTCATGCGCTTGAGCCGGTATACGCGAAGCAACTCTTCATGCATGAGAGCGCGCGTTTGCGCATCGAGTCGGGAGAACGGTTCATCCATCAGCAGAATGCGCGGCTCGGTCACCAGGCTTCGAGCGAGCGCGACGCGGCTCCGCATGCCGCCGGAAAGCTGATACGGAAACGCCTCTTCAAAGCCTTCCAACTCGACCAACTGCAGCGCCTGGAGCGCGCGCCGCACGCGATCCTTTTTGGCGATGGAGCCGGGTTCCAGGGCGAACTCGACGTTGCGAATGGCGCTGCGCCAAGGCAATAGACGATCGTCTTGGAACATGTAGCTGACGGAGCCCCAGTCGTTGAATTCTTCGCTGGCTGCACCGCAGATACAGACCTGGCCGCGGTCGGGCTTCAGAATCCCGGAAATAATGTTGAGCAGCGTGCTCTTGCCTGAGCCGGATGCGCCGATCAACCCGACGATCGCCTGCGGCGCGACCGTGAGATTTACGTTGTTTAGCACCTCGATCGTCTGGTTGCCGTTGACGAAGCTTTTGGCGACGCCGCTCAGCCGGATCGCGGGCGGTGTTTGCTCCGCGTCATTACAAGTTTGCTCGGTGAGCTCAATCTGAGTCATTGCAGACCTTCCGAGTTTACTCTGAAGGAGTCATAACTGATGACTTGTTCTGCGATGTTGGCGCCCGCAATCCCCGATCATTGCGTTGCCGCATCCTTTTTCCATCGGAACAGATAATTTTCAAGCGGCTTCATCATACCCATTTCGATGGTCGCCATCATGATCACCAAAGTCAAAGTCCAGGCGAATACCTGGTCGGTTCTGATCAAGTCTGCCGCTTGCCGGAGGCGATATCCGACGCCGCTGGAAGAACCGATCGTTTCGGCGACCAAGGACACGCGCCAGCCAAAACCGAACGCAAGCCTGGCGCCTGAGAAGAAGTAGGGGAGAATGGTCGGCAGGTAAATTTTCGTCATGACCTTCCAGTGCGGCATGCGCAACACCTGAGCGAGCTCGATAAAATCAGCGTTCACCGTGCGCGTCCCTTGCCAGACATTGGTGATGATCAAAGGCATCGCGGTCATGAAGACCACGAATATGGTGGTCGCGTTGGAAATACCGAACCAGATGATGGCGAAGATCGCCCAGATCGCCGAAGAGACCGTGTTCAGGACTGGAATCACGGGTTCGAAAAACTCGCCGACGTGCTTGTTCGCTCCAAGCACGATGCCAAACGGCAGGCCGACCAGGGCGGCGACGACGAAACCGACGGCAACCCGCCATAGTGTGATGCCGAGATTGTTCCACAGGTCGCCGTTGCCGGCGATGAGATGAAGAGCGTCCCAGACGCGCCGCGGACCGGGCAATATGTAATGCGGCACGGATAGCGACGACAACCACCAGATACCGACGAACACGACCACTAAAGCAAGTCGCTGGCCGATCAGATCCAGCCGCAGCCTGCGGGAAAAGTGCTGCGTCACTGACTTATCACTTCACTCGAATGTTTCGCCACAAAACGACCATACCACTGAAGTTGTAAAGGTTTGATTCATACACTAATGCGCGGCGATGTCGCCAGTCCGGCTTAATGCCGAAGTAGTAGCCTAATCTGGCGCGATGTTCCTCTCGCTCCGCGGTCGACCAAACACAAGAAAGAACGGATCAGTCAAGAAGGAATAATATTTGGCGAGATGGATAAGGAGCCGGTGGCGCACTTCCGGGCGGCTATGGCGGTGAAAACCGTTTCCGACCTCGATCAGAAGTTTTTGAAATTGTTGGATGAGTTAGCTTTCCTGCTTTGCGTATTCGCAGCGCGGGCAGAGTTGGGGCGAAGTTCCAGCTAAGACCGGCCAGCCACATTCGGCACAGTTGACAACGGGCTCGCCCAACATGCCTCGGACCATTGTGCCGCAACGCCTGCCACCGCACGGGCCCGTGCCGACTCCGGTTCGTCTGCTTACCTGCTCGAAAGTTTTCGCGCCGGCCTGAATGGCTTTGAGCACGGTGCCTTTGCGAATCTTGTTGCACAAGCAAGCGGGTTTGAGATTTTCGATGACCGCTTGCTCTCTGGCTTTTCGCTCTAGCTCGTCGATGGTAAAATCCTTTCTTTGCGGCGAGTTCTTCTCCAGTTTAGCACAAATTTTCTCGAAGCTAATTACTTGGTGCCGATTACCAGGGACGAGGTGAGCGGAAATGGCAACTCGATTTGTTCGACCTTTGACAGGCCAGCGCCTTCCATCCAAGCTCGAACTTCATTGAAGCTGTAACAGCGCCCGCCATCGGTTGTGAGCAGCATGAGCAGGCTAAAGATTGCCCCCACGGCTGGGTTGGCACGGCTGTCGTCGAGGATGTGATCTTTGATGATCAATCGTCCCAATGGTTTGAGATGATTGGCAAGCTTCTGGATGAGGGACCGATTATTGTCGTAATCTTCACCATGAATAATGTTCGACAAGAAAATGAGATCATAGTCTCCTGGGATCGCGTCCTTTCGATAGTCGCCGGGGATTAAACGAATTCGCTCTTCCATCCCGGCTTCGCGAACAAAGCGTTGGGTGATGTTTAGCGTTGCCGGTAAATCGATAATCGCGGCGCGAAGGTTGGGAAATCTTCTGCACAGCGCGATGGGGTAGGTCGCTGGTCCGGAACCGACATCGAGGAGTTCGCTGACTGTCTCCCAATTAAGCGTATTGGCCATCAGGTCCGCGTCACCCCGTGCGTTGACGAGCGAATCCATCGCCTTGATGAAGATCTCGGTTTCGTTGACATCGTCCTGATACATGTTGGGCGGCCGCACCGGTTTGCCAGAGCGAATCGCGTCAGGAAGTTTTTCCCAGCAATTCCACAACGAAGAGTCAAAACGGATCATGCCGCCGACGTAATTGGGCGAGCTAACAAGCAAATAGCGCTTGGAGATATCTGCCAATGAAAAAATTTCGGATTGTTTATTCAGCAGCTGGAGCGACGTCAGAGCATTGAGCAGCAACTCAGCGGCTTGCGGATGCAACTCGCGTGATGTCGCGATTGCGACGGCGCCCGAGGGTGAAGCTTCCAGCGCATCGAAGATACCCAGTTCGACGGCCGTTTGCACGATCCGGGCTTCGACATGGCCGCTCGCCAGGCTCATGAGATCAGAAAAATTCATGTGAATCCAACGTCTGGTCTTAGGAGTTCGATAAATCGGCTGCCGCTAACGAGACATCGCCTTACCAATGGAAAGATTTCTCGCTCCGCTCGAAAGGATTTCTCCCTTTGGTCGAAATGACACTTTTAACTCGATGGTCTCACGTGTCATCGCCCAGGAGCAGAGCGACCGAGGAATCAACTTCTTGGGCGGGCGGATTTAGGAACGTCCGCGCTAGAGTTTTTCGATGATGCGGTAACTGCGGCTCTTGGGCTTGAGCGGCGCGACGATGCCGTTTTTGACCATCGAGCGAATTTCTCTGTAAGCCGTATCGCGATCGACTTCGGCGAATTTTTCATATTCTGCCGTCGAAAATGTCTTGCCATGACAGTAAGCGTACGCCAGCAGCCGTCGTTGGCGTACGTTGATCTGCGACGTGCCGAATTGGTTCAGCCACCTGAGCGTCGTATCGTCGTAAATCGGCGAATTGCGCAGCGTGACGGAGAAAATAAAACCGTCGGCGGCCAACTCGGGCGGATGAAGACCATGGTTTTCCATCTCCTGAAACATGCGCGGAATGCCTTCGCCGATTTCGCGCAGGTAACCGAGATCGGCCAGCACCCGGACCATGAGCGGATTGCGCGAAAAATGAACAGTCTTTTGATGTCTCAATTGTTCGAGCGTTACCGGCGCGGGCGGTAAACCGGGACTGCGCACGGTGATGTGATCATCGAACATCCAAACCTCGATGGAGGTGCCGGTCAAGCTGTAATCCCGGTGCGCTACCGCGTTGACAAGCGCCTCCTGCCAAGCGAAGGTTGGATACTCGAGCCGTTCGCGAAAGAAAAGATCGTGCAGTATCGTGCGCTCGCGAATATGTTCTTTGATCCGGCCAACCGCTTCGTCGATCAGGCGTACCAGAGGCGCTTCGAAACGAATCCGCTTGACCACGTTGAGCGAGCGACCGTGCTGCCGTTCCGTGCCTTCGTATTTGACGAAATCGATACCGGCGCGCGGGTGCCAGCGCGGCGGGTCTTTGGCGAATAAAAGTAACGCCGCCATATTGGGACACGGGATCGCACGGGAATGATCGAGCAAATGATACGTCTGACTCAACGCCGCCTGAGGCTCATGTCCCTTTTGTCCTTTGTCGACAAAACTCTGGATTAGATCGGTGTCTAGATCGAACCAGGTCGCGTTGAGCGCCTGTTGGCGTTCGTAGAAAACATTCTTCTTAGCCTCTTTGAGCGAGTGAATCTGCTCCGCTTGTAATGATGCGGTTTCCGCGGCGATCCGATAAAAGGATCGGCCACCGGCGATCCGATAAATCTCCAATCCGGACGCGACTTCGAACTTGAGGAGCTGCAAATTACCGAGCCGAACTTTTTCGCAAGATGCGCTGAGCTCGGGCCGAATCAGATGCTGCGGCGCTTGGATGAGAGTCTGGAGCTCGTCGTGATTGTAGGGAATCCCGGTGACGCTTTTGTCTGGCTCGACGCCAACTAGAACGGTTCCGCCGTCGGCATTGGCCATTCCGGACAGTAGCCGCACGATCTCGCGGGCAAGATCTTCTTCACGCTTTTTTTGCCCTACCCCGCGGCGATACTCGTGCGCGCTGACAAAATCGAGAAATTGGCCGCGCTCCTGTTTGAGGAGCAGTCCGATTTCCTCTGCCTGCATAGTCTTCACTTACGGTCGAGAATTGTAATCTTGCGAAAATACTGGCTTCTACGTTCGCGTGTTTTCAAACTTGCGCTTGCACATTAGGGGTAAAGAGTAAGTGGGGTCACGCCTGGCTCCTCACGATTCACGCTTACGATATTCCCCCAGCGGCGTTAAGCTTGACAATCTCGAGCACCATTTGCGCCGATCGATTAAGGTCCCTCAGATCGAGCCACTCGTTGACCGTATGAATATCGCGCATGCCGGTGGAAAGATTGGCCACCACGAGACCCTTTTGATTGAGCACATTGGCGTCGCAGCCGCCGCCCGTCGCGAGCGTTTTCACTTCCAGTTTCAGACTTCTTGCCGCGGCGTGCACGAGTTTGACAATGGGCGCGCTCTCCGGCACGTCCATGCGGTCATAGTCGCGTTCAATTTTCGCTTCGACCTTAGCACTATGCCGCTTACCGTCCAATTCCAGCACATGGCGCGCCGCAGCGTCTTCAAGACAGTGCTTCATATGCTCGGTCTGCCGATTAAGCTTCTCTTCGCTGTGGCTACGCGCTTCGCCTCGCAGAATCACGTGATTGGGTACGATATTCACCTCCATGCCGCCTTCGACGACACCGATGTTGGCTGTAGTTTCATCATCGATGCGGCCGAGGCGCATCTGGGCAATGCCTTCTGCGGCAACTTTGATCGCGTTGATGCCTTTTTCCGGACAGACGCCGGCATGGGCTTCAAGACCAAGGACGCGAAATTCCATGCGATTGGCGGCCGGCGCTTTGGTGAACAGAAAACCTACGGAATCACTGTCGAGCACCAGACCCGTACGCGCGCGCAGCCTGCCGACGTCGAGACACTTGGCGCCGATCAGTCCTGCTTCCTCGCAGATCGTGAAAACCACGTCGATGTCACTGCACGGCAGCCGATTCTCTTGCATCACCCGCATCACCTCGCAGATGATCGCCACGCCGCTCTTGTCATCGCCGCCGAGGACGGTGCGGCCGTTCGTGCGCAGAATATCGCCGTCCAGTACCGGCACGATACCTTCACCGGGGACAACCGTGTCCATGTGCGCGGACAGCAGCAGCGCCTGAGCATTCTGAGCGTACCCGGAAAAATGGGCGATTAGGTTACCGACATTGCCGCCGACTTTTTCACCGGCGTCATCGATCGAAACGGTGGCGCCGAGCGCTTCCATCTCACTCTTGAGCCGCATGGCCACGTCGTACTCTTTGCGCGAGAGGCTGTCGATCTTGATGAGCTCGATCAACAAATTTTTGAGACGCTCTTGATTGATCAAGGTATGCTCACTTTGGTTTACGTCGTGATGCTCAAGGGAAACAATTCTTCAATTGATCTCATATTCTGCGTTTTCAATCAGTAACGCGATCCCCTGTCCGCCGCCGATGCAGGCGCTGCCAATGCCGTAGCGTGCGCCTCGATTCTTTAATTCTTGCGCTAAGGTCAAGGCAATACGAGTCCCTGTTGCGCCTAGGGGATGACCGAACGCAATCGCGCCGCCATTGACGTTCACTCGCTCGCGATTTAACCCAAGCTCTTTCTCAACGGCAAGATACTGCGCTGCAAAAGCTTCGTTAATCTCGATCAAGTCCATTTGATCCAGAGTCAACTCCGCCCGCTGCAGCGCAGCCCGAATCGCTGTCACGGGACCGATCCCCATGATGCTGGGATCGCATCCCGTGATACCCCAGGCGACGATTCGTGCGAGAGGCGCTATTCCGCTTTCCCATGCCTTCTCTTCGGTCGTCAGAATAACCGCGGCGGCGCCGTCGCAAATTCCACTGGCGTTTCCTGCGGTCACGACTCCTTCCTCCTTAAAAACGGGTGGAAGAGCGGCTAAACCTTTCAATGTCGTGTCGGGCCGAGGATATTCGTCTCGAATTAGAACGTCCTCTATAGGCATAATTTCTTCGCTTAGCCGGCCAGATTCTTGGGCAGCGCGAGTTCTCATCTGGCTCTGAAAGGCATACTGATCAGCTTCCGCGCGGGTGATGCCATATTGGGAGGCGAGATTTTCGGCAGTCAGGGCCATGGACAGATTGCAGTAGCTGTCTGTGAGAGCGCTCCATAACAAATCTTCCAGTTGCCCTTTGCCGAGTGAAATTCCCCAGCGCGCCCCTCGGATCACATGAGGAGCTTGGCTCATGCTTTCCGTGCCGCCCGCCAGCACGATCTCGGCTTCGCCGAGACGCAACATTTGGGCGCCGCTAATGATAGACTGAAATCCCGACCCGCAGAGGCGGTTCATCGCGAGTGCTGGAGTGGATTGTGCCGCGCCGGCGCGTAGGCCGACGTGGCGCGCCAAGTAAATGGCGTCCGAGCTGGTTTGGAGCGCGTTTCCGAAAATAACGTGCTCGATATCCGTCGGTGAAATGCCGGCTCTGGCTATTGTTGCTTGGGCGGCAAAGACCCCGAGATCCGTCGCCGTATGATCTTTCAAAGCGCCGCCAAACTTTCCGAAGGGTGTCCGCGCCCCGGATAAAATGACGCTTGTTCTCTTTCTGGATCCGCCCATGAATAGAAGCTAACACGGAAATCTGTGTTGAGGCAATTTAATAGTGGCGGTGGTCTTTGGCGCCGGTAGAAAAATGGCTGGCATTCGGTTAATCATAAAAAGGGGTGGAACTTATGCCATCGGAGATTCGCAAAGTTGGCGTCATTGGAATTGGGCTCATGGGCAGTGGCATTGCCCAGGTGGCCGCGACGCGAGGCTTCGATACGCGGGTCGTGGATGTCAGTTCGGAAATCTTAGAGAAAGGAATGCGGCGCATCGGAGAAAGCCTGGAACGACTCGTTCACAGTTACGAGAAATCCGGCAGCAAGACCGGAACTTCAGCCGAAGAAAAGGAGCACATCCTTACGCGCATCCGAACTTCAACCGACCGAAGCGACCTATTAGAGTGCGACATAATCATTGAGGCCGTCGTGGAAAACGAGGCCGCGAAAAGAGAGATCATTTCCGCATTGTCCCGTATGGGCTACCAGGAGACATTGGTTTCCAACACCTCGTCGATTTCCATCACTCGCCTCGCGAGCGTTTACGCGTATCCGGATCGTTTCATGGGGATGCACTTCATGAATCCAGTGCCGGTTCAGCCGGGCTGCGAACTCATTCGAGGGTTGCTGACCTCCAACGAGACCTGGGAAACAGTTACTGCTTTCGGTTACGAATTAGGCAAAGAACCAATCTTTGCGGAGGACAAGGCTGGCTTCGGCATCAACCGCATGTTCGTACCTTTCCTGATGGAGGCGGTGAAAGTCGTCGAGGAGGGAATCATGAGTTGCGAGGACGCGGACAAAACCACGCGCTGCCTGGGCCACAAGATGGGACCCATAACGACTCTAGATTTTGTCGGATTGGATACGACGCTTGCCATTGCCGAGGTTTTGCAAAAGGAACTTGGACCGAGCTATCGAGCTCCGGATCTCCTAGGGAAACTGGTGACCGCGGGGTTCTACGGCATGAAGAATGGCAAGGGATTTTATCTCTGGGACCAGGGCAAGCAGATTGGCGTCAATCCAGCGGTGGCGCGCTATCGGCGAAAACCACTGTAGCGCCTCATGGTTGTCCTATATAAGGCTTCACCGATCAACGTCGTGAAATTAAAATGCATGTCGCGGCCCGCGTCGTAGACTCTCATGAGCCGAAAAGTTGTCGCTTATTTGCCCTCGATCAGCATCAAATTTGGATCTTCAAGGTGTCGGATCACGACGTTGAGAAAACGGGCTGCCTCCACGCCATCGACGACGCGATGATCAAACGCAAGGGAAAGCGGCATAATCCTGCGGACCATCACCTGACCATCTTTGACGACCGGCCGATCTTGAATCTTGCCGATACCAAGGATCCCGACCTCAGGATAATTGATGATCGGAGTTCCATAGGTTGCGCCGATAACGCCGTAGTTAGTAATCGTAAAGGTGCTTCCCCGAAGCTCCGCAAGATCAAGGGTCCGATGTCTTGCCTTTTCGGCCAGGGCGCTGATCTCTTTCGCGAGATCAAGAATGTTTTTCTGATCGGCGTGCTTGATCGCAAACACCATCAGCCCGTCGGGCGTATCGACGGCGATGCCGATATTGTAATATTTCTTGACTACAATCTGCTGCTTTTCGTCATCGAGCGTGGCGTTAAGGTAGGGATGCACTTTGAGCGCCGAGAGGGCTGCCTTAATGACAAAGGGCAGATAGGTGAGCCTGATGCCTTTTTCCGCGGCGACTTGTTTTTCTTTTATCCGGACAGTTTCTAAATCGGATATGTCCGCGTCCTCCCAGATCGTGACATCCGGCACGCGCTGCCGAGCCTCTTGCATCCGTTTCGCTATGGTTCGGCGCAGTCCGCGCAGAGGAATTCTTTCGAGCGCACCGTAAGAGTCAGTGCCGGTTGGTTCCTCCGTGGGTTTCTTTGCCACCGCCTGCTCGACGTCTTCTCTCGTGATTCTTCCTTCCGGACCAGTGCCGCGAATTATCGCCAAATCGACATTTAGTTTTTTTGCTAGGGCGCGAACCGCAGGCGTTGCCTTAACCGGCGCCGGTATCTCTACGGCTTCCTCATCGCTGAGAGAGCCGACCACGGTGCCGCTATCTGCCGTCTGCGGTGACGGAGAGAGCTGACTCTCCCCATCTTCATCGACGCTCACCAAGAGCTCGCCAACTTTGACGATCTCTCCTTCGCCGCAATGCAGCTTGGTCACTTTACCCGTATGCGGAGAGTGCAGGGTGACGATAGCCTTGGCGGTCTCGATTTCCACTAGATCCTGATCTTCTTTGACCCAAGCGCCTTCGGCGACTAGCCACTTGACGATCTCCGCTTCACTGATGCCCTCGCCAACATCGGGTAGATGGAATTCCTTGATCATCGCGGTTCTTTCTCAGAGGGGATTAGGCGTTCATGACTCGATCGATCGCCTGAGCAACTCTGCTGGCGTTCGGGAGAAAATGCTGCTCCAGTTTTGGCAGGGGCATGACCGTGTCAAATCCGGTCACCCTTTCCACCGGGGCTTCCAGATACAACAAGGCCTTCTCGTTGATGCGGGCTATGACTTCGGCTGCGACGCCGCAGCTTCGCGGCGCCTCGTGGACGATAACGGCTCTGTTGGTTTTTTTCACGGACTCGATAATCGCAGTGTCGTCGAGAGGCGAGAGCGTACGCAGATCTAGAACCTCAGAGCTAATTCCCCGGTCCGCCATGAGCTTCGCGCCTTGGAGCGCTACCTGTAGCATGGCGCCCCAGGCGATCAGCGTGACGTTGTTACCTTCTATGACGACCCTGGAACGACCGAGCGGGATTAAATACTCTTCCTCCGGAACCTCTTCGCGAATGGATCGGTAAATTCTTTTCGGTTCCATATAGACCACCGGGTCGGGATCGCGAATGGCTGAAAGTAATAATCCTTTCGCTTCGTACGGCGTAGATGGTACAACGACTTTCAGTCCCGGCGTATGGACGAAGTAAGCCTCATTGCTTTCCGAATGGTGCTCGGGCGCGTGGATGCCGCCGCCGTAAGGCACGCGGATCACGATCGGGCATTCGTAGCGTCCGCGCGATCGGGTTCTGATGCGCGCGGCGTGAGCCACCAATTGCTCCATGGCGCCGTAGACGAACCCTTCGAATTGAATCTCGGCAACGGGCCGCAACCCATACACCGCCAGCCCGATAGATGTGCCGACGATGGCGGATTCGGAAAGCGGCGTGTCGATGACGCGGTTCTCGCCGAATAATTCCAGCAAACCCTGCGTGGCCCTGAAGACTCCGCCGTCTTTGCCCACGTCCTCGCCCAGGACCAGCGCCCTAGGATCCTTTTCCATCTCCTGCTTGAGCGCAAGATTGATTGCCTCAACGACAGTCAGCTTGGGCATTTTTTCCTCCCGAGTCGTTTGTTATTTGCCACGCCCGTTTCCGCTAAGGAACGCTTCCATTTGCTCGTTTAGCTCTTGCGTCATCTCTCGGAAAGTATACCGGAACATGTCCTCGGGTTCAGCAAGTGGCGCGGACTCAAACTCTTTCACCGCCGATTCGATTTGCTCGCGCGCGCGGCCGGCCACTCTTAAGCCATACGCTTCATCCCAAAGGCCCTTAGCCGCCATATATTTTTTGAGCCGGTCTATAGGATCTTTCTTTTTCCACTGCTCCACTTCTTCCTTGCTGCGGTAGCGCGACGCGTCGTCTGCGGTGGTATGGTCGCCAATCCGGTAGGTCACGGCTTCGATGAAGGTAGGTCCGTTTCCCGCGCGTGCGCGTTGGAGCGCTTCGTCAGTGGCTTTGTACACGGCAAACACGTCGTTGCCGTCAACTTGAATGCCGGGAAAATCGTAGGCAATCGCTTTTTGTGCCAACGTCGCTGCGGCGGTCTGGCGCTTCAAAGGAACGGAAATGGCCCAATGATTGTTTTGGCAAACAAAGACCACAGGCAAACAAAACACGCCGGCAAAATTCAGTCCTTCGTGAAAGTCTCCCTTTGAGGTTGCGCCATCGCCGAGATAAACGAGAACAGCGACATTATCGCCGTTTAGTTTGGCGCCCCAGGCCGCTCCGGCTGCGATGGGAATCTGCGTTCCCACGGGAATGGTGATAGGGAAGTCGTTTTGTCCCTCGGGAATAACGTTGCCGCGCTCGTCGCCTGACCAGTACTGAAGAATTATTCGCGGCGGCAGCCCTCGAATGATCGATGCCCCGGCTTCACGAAAGGAAGGAAACATCCAATCGGTGGTTTTGAGAGCTAGAGCGCTCGCAACCTGCGCGGCTTCTTGTCCGAGAATTGAGGCGTAGGTGCCCAGTCGTCCTTCGCGCTGAAGTTTGAAAGCCTTCTCATCGAAGGTGCGGGCAAGAACGATGTTTTCGTATAACGTGCGAATTTGCTCGTCAGAAAGCGCAGGGCGGAGAGCTTCGTCGCAGTTTCCGTGCTCGTCCAAGATTTGCAGCCGTTCAATGTCAAAGCTCTTGATCGTTGTCTTGGGCATGACGGACTCCTTGGCTGAGCTAAACTGGTTTCATTGTCATCCCGCTGCAACCGTAGTGTAGCACTCTACTGGATTATTTTGAATGTCCCATTAATTCTGCTAAAATTG
>Ga0066710_100003537_pt1 | contig 13378 bp, 14 predicted proteins | sample GraSoiAngelo_159_FD_79666 | JGI IMG/M metagenome (GOLD analysis project Ga0066710, IMG submission 79666) | Grasslands soil microbial communities from the Angelo Coastal Reserve, California, USA - 14_1009_16_40cm | ecosystem: Environmental > Terrestrial > Soil > Grasslands | place: USA...
CTCGAACGACTCGACGCTCGTCGACTGATCGACGAATTCGGGCGCCGCGCGGTGGATCGGGTAGCTCGCGCTCGCGCGGATCGGCCCCTTCTCGTCGACCGGCTCGCCGATCACGTTCATGATCCGGCCCAGCGTCGCCTCGCCGACCGGCACGCGGATCACGTCGCCGGTGTTCTTCACGGGCTGTCCGCGCATCAGCCCGTCGGTGGTGTCCATCGCGATCGTGCGCACGGTGTTCTCGCCGAGGTGCTGCGCGACCTCGAGCACGAGATTGTCGTCGCGCTCGTCGATGCCGGCATTGCTGACCCGGAGCGCGGTGTAGATCTCGGGCAGGGCACCCGGCGGGAACGCCACGTCGACGACGGGTCCCATCACTTGAACGATCCGACCTGCTTGCATGGTGTTCCCTCGAAGCTCAGAGCGCTTCGGCGCCGCTCACGATTTCCACGAGTTCCACCGTGATCGCGGCACGCTTTGTCCTGTTGAAGATCAGAGGGCTTCCGCCCCGCTTACTATCTCTACGAGTTCTTTGGTAATTGCGGCCTGTCTGGCCCGGTTGTACTGCAGGGTGAGCGAGCTGATCAGCTCCTCGGTGTTGCGCGTGGCCGCTTCCATCGCCGCCATGCGCGCCGCGTGCTCGCCCGATTGGTTCTCGAGCAGCGCGCGGAAGATCTCGACCTCGACGGCCTTGGGCACGAGCACCGCGAGCAGCTTCGCGGGGTCGGGCTCGATCTGGAATGGCAGCACTTCGGCCGATTCGCCTTCGGGTGGGCTGAACGGCAGCAGCGTCACCGCGCGCGGCGTCTGCGTGATCGCGGAGACGAACTCGCTGTACACGAGCACCACCTCGTCCACCTCGCGCGCGGCATAGCGCCGGGACAGGTAGGCGGCCGCGGCGGCGGCCTGGCCGAATGTCACCCAGCCGTCCTGCGGATAGTGCTCGCGCAGCGCGTCCGGTGCGCGGCGCTGGAACGCCTCGCGCACCTTCTTCCCGGCTGTGCTGATCGACACCTGCGCGCCCGCCTCGAGGCGTTGGCGCGCGACGGCGACGGCAAGCTTGATCACGTTCGCGTTGAACGCGCCGCACAGACCGCGGTCGGACGTGACCACGAACAGCTCGACGTTGCGCGTCTCGCCGTGCGGCACGAGCAGCGGGTGGTCGCTGTCGCGCTGCGCGCGCGCCACCTCGGCGAGCGTCGCGCGCATGCGATCGGCATACGGGCGCGCCGCCTCGATCGCCTCCTGCGCGCGGCGCAGCTTCGCGCCCGCGACCATCCGCATCGCGCGGGTGATCTGCTGCGTCTTGCGCACGCTCGTGATGCGGCGCTTGATGTCCTTGAGGCTGGGCACGTCAGGCGGCCTGGTCGTCCGCGCGTTTGGTGGGCACGAAGACCTTCGCGAACTCGTCGAGCGCAGCGGTGAGCTTCTTCTTGGTGTCTTCCTCGAGCTTGCCGCTGGTGCGGATCGCCTCGAGCACGCCGGCGTGGCGCGTGCGCATGAAGTCGAGCATCTCCTTCTCGTAGCGCGCGATGTCCTCGAGCTCGAGCGGGCGCACCCACGACGGGCGCCCCTCCTGCGGCGTGCAGGCGAAGATCGACACCACCTGCTCTTCCATCGGCAGCGGCGAGTACTGCGGCTGCTTGAGCATCTCGGTCTGGCGCGCGCCGTTCGCGAGCTGCTCCTTGGTCGCCTTGTCGAGGTCGCTGCCGAACTGCGCGAACGCGGCCATCTCGCGGTACTGGGCGAGGTTGAGCTTGAGCGTGCCGGCCACCGCCTTGGTCGCCTTGGTCTGCGCGGCGCCGCCCACGCGCGATACCGAGATGCCCACGTTCACCGCGGGCCGCACGCCGGAGTTGAACAGGTCGGTTTCGAGGAAGATCTGGCCGTCGGTGATCGAGATGACGTTGGTCGGGATGTACGCCGAGACGTCGCCCGCCTGCGTCTCGATGATCGGCAGCGCGGTGAGGCTTCCGCCGCCCAGCGCGTCGCTCATCTTGGCCGCGCGCTCGAGCAGCCGCGAATGGATGTAGAACACGTCGCCGGGATAGGCCTCGCGCCCCGGCGGCCGGCGCAGGAGCAGCGACAGCTGGCGATAGGCCACCGCCTGCTTCGACAGGTCGTCGTAGATGATCAGGGCGTGCTTGCCGCTGTCGCGGAACCACTCGCCCATCGTGACGCCGGTGTAGGGCGAGATGTACTGGAGCGGCGCGGGCTCGCTCGCCGTCGCCGCCACCACGATCGTGTAATCCATCGCGCCGCGCTGGCGCAGCTTCTCGACCACCTGCGCTACCGTCGACTGCTTCTGCCCGATCGCCACGTAGATGCAGAACACGTCGGTGGTCTTCTGGTTGATGATCGTGTCGATTGCGATCGCGGTCTTTCCGGTCTGGCGGTCGCCGATGATCAGCTCGCGCTGGCCGCGGCCGATCGGCGTCATCGCGTCGATCGCCTTGATGCCGGTCTGGAGCGGCTCGTGCACCGACTTGCGCGCCACGATCCCGGGCGCCTTCAGCTCGACGCGCCGCGTCTCCTTGGCCTGGATCTCGCCCTTGCCGTCGATCGGATTGCCGAGCGCGTCGACCACGCGGCCGACGATCGCCTCTCCGACCGGCACCTCGATGATGCGGCTGGTGCGGCGCACGAGGTCGCCTTCCTTCACGTGCGTGGTCTCACCCATCACCGCGATGCCGACGTTGTCCTCCTCGAGGTTGAGCACCATCCCCGACGTGCCGCCCGGGAACTCGACCAGCTCGCCCGCCATCGCGTTCTCCAGCCCGTAGACGCGCGCGATGCCGTCGCCGATCGAGAGCACGGTGCCCGTCTCCGCGACATCGATCTCGCGGTCGTACTCCTTGATCTCGCGCTTGAGGATGTCGGTGATCTCGCCCGGCTTGATGTCCATCGGTTTCAATTCCCTCTCGAAAGGGTGGTGCGCAGCTGGTGGAGCTGCGTGCGGAGACTGCCGTCGAACACGACGTTGCCGACCGTGGCCACGGCGCCGCCGATCAGGCCCGGGTCGACGGAGACCTCGAGCTCGACGCTGCGGCCGGTGCGCGCGGCGAGCGCGTTCTGCAGCCGCTCGCGCTGCGGGTCGTCGAGCGGAGCCGCCGCCGTGACGCGCGCCTTCACGAGTCCGGCCGCCGCGTCCGCGAGCTGCTCGAACTCGGCGCGGATCGCGTCGAAGTCGACCAGCCGGCGCTGATCGATCGCATAGGCAAAGAAGTTGCGCACGGTCGCGGACAGCGCGAGGCGTTCGCACAGCGAGCGCAGCACTGCGCGCCGCTCGGCGACGGGATGCAGCGGCCGGAACAGCGCGTTGCGCAGGGCGGGCTCCGCCTCGAACAGCGCCGCGACGCGCGCCAGCTCGGCGCGCACGGTCGCGACCGAGCCCGTCTCCTCGGCGAGTGCGAACAGCGCGCGCGCATAGCGCCGGGCGGCGGTCGAGCTTCGCATCGCCTACTTCTCCCCTGATGGTCTTTGCTCGCCCACCTGATGGCCTTCACTCGCCTTCGGCTCGCTGCGCGAAATTTGCGCTCGCTGCGCGAGACTTGCGTCGTCGCTGGCGATCCGCTCGATGAACTCGTCGATCAGCCGGTCGCGGTCCTGGGCGGTGACCTTCTCGCGCAGGATCCCCGCGGCCAGCTCGACCGCGAGCTGAGACGCCTCCTCGCGCAGGTGCGCGCGCGCGCGGCGCAGCTCGTGTTCGACGGCGGCGGCCGCGTCCGCGCGGATGCGCTCGGCCGCGGCGCGCGCGTCGGCGAGCAGGCTCGCGCGTTCGGCCTCGGCGCGCTCCTCCGCAGCGGAGCGGATCTGGGCGAGCTCGCTCTCGAGGTCCACCAGCCGACGCTGCCACTGCGCATAGCGTTCGTGGGCGCGCCGTTCGAGCGCAGCGGCCTCGTCGAGCTCCTTGCGGATCGCCGCGCGGCGGTCGCCGAAGAACGCCTGGATCGGCTTGCGCGTGAAGTAGAAGAGCACGGCGAGCAGCAGCGCGAAGTTGATCCACGGGTAGAGCAGCCCGCCCTCTTCGGCCGCCTGCGCGGGCGCGGCCGCGGCGGCGATCGACAGCACGACCGCCAGCCAGCCGAGCGTGCGAATGCGCTTCACAGAGCCCTCCCGAGCACCTGCGACGCGGCCTGCCGCGCAAGGTCCTGCGCCTCGCCGCGCAACGCGGAGCGCGCCGTCTCGAGCGACGTGCGGATCTCGCCGCGCGCGCTCTCGAGGCGCTGCTCGGCGTCGCGCCGGGCCGCCGCGATCTCGCGCTGCGCTTCGCCGCGCACCTCGGCGAGCAGCGTGCGACGGCCGCGCTCGCTCTCGTCGCGCGTCTCGCGCACCGCCTGTTCGTAGCGGCCCAGGACCACGGAGGCCTCCTGCTCGAGCCGCTCCGCCTTGGTGCGCGTGCCTGCGGTGCGCGCGTCGCGCTCGTCGAGCACCTTCAGGAGCGGCTTGAACACGAACGCGTTGGCGAATGGGATCAGCAGCACGAAGAGGATGATCAACACGACGAGCAGCTGGGGCTCGGGCCAGAGCACGATGCCGTGTTCGGCCGCGGCCGCGATCGAGGGTGCGAGCAGCACCACCGCGGCCCACGCGGCGGCGCGGCGGACGGGACCGGCGGCTGTTCGCAGCGTTTGCACTCGCTTCATGGACGGGGGATCCCCCACGATCGGCGACGGAGACGCCGCGGAGGCCGCGCCCGCTTCCCGCTCCGAGAGTGGTGGTGGATGAGAAAGTAGGGCGATCAAGAACGAGAACCGGTGGAGTCCGCCGGGCTCTGAGCGGCGCTCATTCTTGCACCGACTCAGCCGACTCGCCAGCGTCCGTTCACACAGGCACCGTCGGCGACGACCACGCGCGGCCCGGTCAGATCGCCGTTCACGACCGCCGAGGGCCCGAGCTCGATCGAGGTCCGCGCGCGTAGATCTCCCCGCACGTTGCCCTCGACGACGATCTCATCCGCCTCGAGGTCCGCCTCGACGATCCCACTGGCGCCGACCCACACCGACCCACCTGCCATCACGGTGCCGGCCACGCGGCCATCGATCCGCGCGGGCTTCGGCAGCACGAGCAGGCCCTCGAAGGCCATGTCCGGGCCGAGCGCGATGTAGGGATCCGGGTCAGCCATCGCGCAGCAGCACTCCCGTGATCCGGTCGAAGTCCTCGGTTCCGAAATACTCGATCTCGACGCGACCGCGCTCGGCGCTCCCTTTGACGCGCACGCGCGTCTGCAGCAGCTGGCGCAGCGCGTCGGCGACGCCCTGGAGGTGCGGGTCCTGCGGTCCGCGCGCGCGCTCGCTGGTCGGGCTGCGCGGGGTCGGGCGCGCGATCTCCTCCGCGGCGCGCACCGAGAGCTGCTCGGCGACGATGCGATCGCGCAGCGAGCGGCGGCGCTCCGGGTTCGCGAGCGAGAGCAAGGCCTTGGCGTGCCCGATCGTGACGCGGCCCGCCTCGATGTCGGCCTGGATCTCGCGCGGCAGCTCGAGCAACCGCAGGTGGTTCGCAATCGAGGAGCGGTCCATACCCACGCGCTGGCCGATCTCTTCCTGCGTGGCACCCGTGTCGGCGAGCGCGCGGAACGCGACCGCGAGCTCGATCGGGTTCAGGTCGCGCCGCTGGACATTCTCGACCAGCGCCACCTCGAGCCGGTCGCGTGGATCGATCTCCAACACGACGGCGGGAATTGACGCGAGGCCAGCCTGTTTTGACGCGCGCCAGCGCCGCTCGCCCACGACCAGTTCGTAGCGATCCCCCGCGCGCCGCACGACGATCGGCTGGAGCACGCCGTGCACGCGAATCGATTCGGCGAGTGCGTCGAGTGCGCCGGGCTCGAAGGTGCGCCGCGGCTGATCCGGGTTCGGATCGATGTCGGCGATCGCGATCTCGCCCGCGCGCTCGCGGTCGGAGCGCGGGTCGGGCAGCGCGGCGATCTGACCGGCCGGGCGGGCGCCCGGGATCAGCGCGCCGATCCCGCGGCCTAGCGCGTTGCGGGTGGTCGTCATTGCGAACCTCCAGACGAAGCCGGGTACGCGGGCGACGGCGGCGCGACCGGCGGGTGTGGCGGGGGCAGTCGGCGCAGCAGCTCCGCGGCGAGCTCGAGATAGGCGGTGGCGCCCTTCGAGTGAACGTCGTAGAGCAGGATCGGCTTGCCATGACTCGGCGCTTCGGAGAGCCGCACGTTGCGCGGGATCACGATCGTGAACACCTGGGCCGCGAAGTGGCTGCGCACTTCGTCCTCGACCTGACGCGAGAGATTGTTGCGCGGGTCGGCCATCGTGAGCAGCACGCCCTCGAGCGCGAGGCCCGGATTCAGCTCGCGCCGCACGAGCTCGATCGTCTCGAGCAGGCCCGCGAGCCCCTCGAGCGCGTAGTACTCGCACTGGAGCGGGATGATCACTGCGTCGGCCGCGGTGAGCGCGTTCAGCGTCAGGAGGCCGAGCGAGGGCGGGCAGTCGATCAGCACGATCTCGTAGGCGTCTCGGATCTCGGACAGCGCGCGCTCGAGCCGGCGCTCGCGGTTGATCGCGGACACCAGCTCGATCTCCGCGCCGTAGAGATCGCGGCCGGATGGGACCAGGTGCAAATAACGCAGATCCGTGGCGCGCGTCATCGACTTCATGACGCTCGCTCCGCTGAGCGCGTCATAAACGTGCGGCTCTGCGCCGCTGGCTCCGAATGCGCTCGTGGCATTCGCCTGCGGATCGAAATCGACGAGCAGCGTGGAGCGTTCGGATGCAGCGAGGCTAGCCGCCAGATTCACGGCGGTCGTCGTCTTCCCGACTCCGCCCTTCTGATTGACGATCGCGTAGACCCGCCCCGGATGGGTCATCGCACTCTCACCCCTGTTCGGGCCCGCGCGCTCCTCCCCTTGTCCGGCACGATTCACCCCCTGGGGATAGAGCGCTTTCCCTTGATAACACAAATGGATGCGCGACTCCAACCGCCGATCGCACCCGAGGCGGCTACCGATAGCACTTCCTTAGTGTTTCCAGTGGGTTAGGAGCGCGCAGGGAAGTTTCGCAGCCGGCCGATCCACACCGCGCGCGCGGGTCCGCGCGGCGCCGAATAGCCAAGTACCTATCCCTGCACGAGATCCGGGTGATGGAAAGGCGCCGCGTCCGGCGAGGTCGGGAGCGCTACCCAGCCCTCCGGGCTCATCCACGGGCGCATCCAGCGCAGTGCGGGCTCGGGCCGCGCCATTGCCTGGGCGATCACGCCCTGGCTCGGCAGAACCTCGAGCTCTTCGGCCCGGCCGTACAGCGCAACGGCGTTCTCAAGCCCGAGCGCGCGGATCGCGGCGCGCTGGAAGTGATGGCGGCGCTCGCGCGACTCGACCATCCGCACCGAGCAGTTGGGCCGACAGATCGCCAGCGGAAGGCCGGGAATCCCCGCGCCAGAGCCCAGATCCGCGATCGATTCAGCGGCCGGCAGGACCTGACTCAGCGCCGCGGACTCGAGCAGCAGACGCTCCGCGATCGCGAGCGCACCGCGATGGCCGGTCAGATTGATGCGACTGCTCCACTGCTCGAGCAGCAGCGCGAGCTTCTCCCAGCGCCCCAGCGACTCGGGCTCGCGATCGATTCCGAGCTCGTCGAGGCCCTCGGAGAGGACCCGCCGCAGCTGTTCCACGTGGAACGGTTCCACGTGGAACGCTCCTACTCGGGGGAGCCTTGGCTCTGGCGCACGGCTTCCTCGTACTCGGGGGCGCCCTCGGGAACCACGACGACCTGACGGAAGCGCCCTTCCCCGATGCTCATCGTGGCGACGCCTTCGTACTCGCGAACGCTGATGTGGATCGTCCGGCGATCACGGCCGTTCATCGGATCGAGCGCAATCGCGCGTCCGCCCTCGATCGCGCGCTTGACCACACGCTCCGCGAGTCGTTCGAGGTGCCGCTCGCGCGAATCCGAGCCGCCCTCCACGTCGAGCACGACGCGGCCCGTGGTCTCCTCGTCGCGATGGAGGAGCAGCTGATTGGCCAGCAGCTGAAGCGCGTCGAGTGCGCGGGCCTCGCCGCCGGCCAGCACTTCCGCCGCGGGTCCCTTGACCTCGACCACCGTGTTGGCGCCGTCCTGGCTCTCGCGGATCGAGAACGGACCGACGTCGAGCCGCTCGATCGCTCCCTTCACGAACTCGCCGATCTGCCCGAGGTCCCCGTTCACCGTCGCGACGGACGGCTCATTCGAGATCGCTGGCGCCGGCGCCAGCGACGCGAACTCCCGCTGCGGGGCGCGATCCCGGTCGCGAGGTTCGCGCGCTTCGTAGCCGCCACGCTCTCGGCCTCGCTCGCGATCGCGGCCGCCGCGGCCCTCACGCCCGCCCCGGTCTCGGTCGCGCCCGCCACGGCCATCGCGACCGCGCTCGCGATCGCGGCCGCCGTGATCGCGCTCCGACCGCTGCGGCGGCTTGCGGTCGCGCGGCACCGCGACCACGACCGTCCGACCCGCGAGCCCGTAGACCTCCCCACCGACGAGCTCCCGCACGAGCAGCTGATCCGCCGCGAGGCCGAAGAACGCGCGCGCCTTCTCGAGCGCCGCCTCCCGGCTCTCGGCCACGAATTCGTGCGGTTCCTGCTTGGCGTCGTACACGGAGCACTCCTCGTTCGGATCGTTCGGATCAGCGGGCTGCCGGATTCATCTGGCGGCCGATGAAGAGCTGATGCGCGATCGCGAGGACATTACTCATCATCCAGTAGAGCACCAAGCCCGACGGAAACGAATACGACACCACCGTCATCATTCCGGGCATCATGATCAGCATCATGCGCGCCTGCGCGGGATCGGTCTGCACGGGCGTGAGCTTCTGCTGCACGAACATCGACGCGCCCATCAAGAGCGGGAGCACGCGCACCGGGAAGTCGACGCCGGGAATCGTGAACAGCAGGTCGGGTGCCGACAGATCATCGATCCAGCCGAAGAACGGCGCGTGGCGGAGCTGGATCGAGCTGCGCAGCGCATAGAACAGCCCGACGAACACGGGCAGCTGAAGAAACATCGGGAGACACCCACCGAGCGGGTTCACCTTCTCCTGGCGGTAGAGGCTCATCATCGCCTCGGACTGCTTCTGGCGATCGTCGGCGTGTTTCTCCTGGATCTCCTTGACCATCGGCTGAATGCGCCGCATCCGCTCCATCGAGCGCATCTGCTTCACGGTCAACGGCGCCATCGCGACGCGCACGAGAATCGTCAGCAGGATGATCGACCAGCCGTAGTTGGGAACGAACGAGTGCAGCACGGCGAGCAGCCAGCCGAACGCGCGCGTCATCGGGTGGACGAAGGACCAGCCAAGATCGATCGACGCTGCGGCCGACGGCGCAAACGCCTCGAGCCGCTCGATCTCCTTCGGTCCGAAATAGGCGAGGTATTCGCGCGTGGCGCTCTGCGTGGGCTGGAGCGCCACGGGATCGAAGTAGATCTGGACGACGCCCTGCTTCCCCGGCATCAGGCTGACGAAACGCGTGCGCGCGGTGTCGGGCTGGTCCGGGAAGAACGCGGCGAGGAAGTACGGTGTCTGCACGCCGGCCCAATCGATGTCGCCGGTGTATTCGACGGGCTCACCGCCCTTCTTTCCGCTGACCCAGCCAAAGATTCCCGCACTGCCGAGGCTCGTGAGCGGCGTGCGCACGACAGAGCCGGCATGGAGCGCCGCGGCGCTCTGCTCGCGGAAGTCGTTGCCCGCGCGCGTGAGCAGCGGCATCTCGACGAGGAACGCCGGCGCGATCGCCGTCGACCCATGGTTCGACACATCAATGCGTAGGCGGAAGTCGTATCCGTCGTCGGAGAACGAGAAGGTCTTGCGCAGCGCGACGCCGTGGCTTTCCCACGCGAAACGCACTTCTGTGTCGGAGCGATTCTCCACGCGCCAGGGCTGCTTGGACAGATCGCCGAGTGCCAGCTCGGCGAACGGCGTCGCCGCCGTCGCGACCGCGTCGGAGGCGCTCACGAGCCGGATCGGCTCTTCGCGGCGATCGCGGTAGCCCTTGAGCTCCCAGTCGCGCAGCGACGCACCCTCGCTCGACAGCTGCGCGAGGTAGAGCGGCCGCGCGATCTCGATCGACTGCGCGGGAGTCGAAGGGGCGCCCGCCTGCGCGGGTGGGCCCGCCGGGCTCGGCGCCTCGGGCGTCGCCGGCTCCGGGAAGCGCGGCGGCGGCGGAGAACTCTCGGCGGGAGCCGCGGCCTGCGGCGGCGCAGCCGGCTTCGGGTGAGGCGGCTGCATCACCGTCCAGACCCAGAGCACGATGAACGAAAGCGCGAACGCGAGCAGCAGATTGCGGTCCACGTCGCTCCTCAGGGCACCGGGTCGTAGCCGAAGCCACCCCAGGGATGGCAGCGCCCGATCCGCCGTGCGGCGAGCCATCCGCCGCGGATTACGCCGCGCCGCGCGACCGCCTCGATCGCGTAGCTCGAGCAGCTCGGCTCAAAGCGGCACGCGGGCCCGACGAGCGGCGATAGTGCAATCCGGTAGAGACGGATCAGCGCGACCAGCACCCGGCGCGGCCATCGGGCTGTGGCGGCGACGCGAGTGGCCGCGCGGCGCGTCATCGCCGCACGCCCTTCGCGACCCGGCTCAGCTCGGCGAACGTCTCCGCCGCGCCCAGACCCGCCGCAGCAACCCGCGCGATCACCACGGCGTCGTGGCCGGCGATCAGCGCCTGGCCATCGCGGCGGAACCACTCGCGGATCCGGCGCTTCACGCGGTTGCGCACTACCGCATTGCCGACCTTGCGGCTCGCCGTGATCCCGAGGCGCGCACGTCTGCCCCGGCCAGCGGTCGGCCGCACAATCAGCACGAAGGCACCGGATGAATGACGGCGCCCCACTTCCGCGATCTCCCGAAACTCACTCGATCGTCGGATCCGCGCCTCCCGAGGGAACGGTCCAGTCGACGAAATCACCCGCGTTTCGACGGAATCGACGGAGTGAGCCGCTTCCGCCCCTTGGCCCGGCGACGCTTGAGGACGAGCCGGCCGCCCTGGGTCTTCATCCGCGAGCGGAAGCCATGGACGCGACGGCGCCGAATCCGGCTCGGTTGATAGGTGCGCTTCATGAGTGCGGAACCCTGAGTCGGACCGTGGAGCGCGCTCGGAGCTCTAGGCTTTCGGCGAGCCCGGTACGCGGGAACCGGGCAACGTAGCCATCGGCGCGGCGGCGTGTCAACCGACGAACCGCACCCACAAACTCGCGCGAAATCGAATCCAGCGCCGCACTCGCGTGGTACCATCGCAACGTCGGGCAGCTCGCACGAAGACGCAGGCTCGCTCGATCCGGGGGGTGTGCACAGAGTGTTCGGACTTCCGGCCGAACCGGGAAGTCCGTGTGCTGTCGGCATGTTGAGTGTGTTCTGTCCGTCGGCACTCCCTTCTTCCTACTACTATTGAAGGTCAAGAAATCAAGCAGAGAGAAGAGAACGAGCACCTATCTCTGTCGGGGGAAGACCAGCCATGAAGTTCTCGATCGAGAAGGGAGAGTTCCAGCGCGGCCTCGGGCGGATCCAGTCGATCGTCGAGAAGCGCAACACGATGCCGATCCTGGCCAACGCGTTGCTCGAGGTGACGGGGAAGAAGGAAGGGTCGCTCGAGCTGGCGGCCACCGATCTCGAGGTGGGGATCCGCAGCTCGCATCCCTGTGAGGTGGCGAAGCCGGGCCGCCTCACCGTCTCCGCGCGCAAGCTGCACGAGATCGTGCGCGAGCTGCCCGAGGAGAAGGTGTACCTCGAAGCATCGAGCAACGCATACCTGACGCTGCGCTGCGCGCGTGCGGAATTCACGCTCGCGGGCACCACCGCGGAGGAATATCCGAGCCTTCCGAACTTCGCGCCCAAGTCACTCGCGGTCGTTCCGGCCGCCGTGCTCTCCGAGATGATCGACCGCACGATGTACGCGGCCTCGACCGACGAGACCCGCTACAACCTGAACGGCGTCTACGTCGAGCGGATTCCGGAAACCGGGAAGCTGCGCATGGTGGCGACGGATGGACATCGCCTCGCCTATGTCGACCGCGCGCTGGGCGACTTCACCTCGCTCGCAGACACCGGCGTGATCATCCCGCGCAAGGGCCTCGCGGAGCTCAAGCGGCTCGTCGACGAGGAGGACGCGGACGAGATCGAGCTCGGCTTCGAGGGAAACAACGGGCTCGCGCGCAAGGGCAGCGTGGCGCTCACGATGCGGCTGATCGAGGGCGAGTTCCCGAACTACCGGCAGGTGATCCCGGCCGATCGCGGCCAGCAGCTGATCCTGCCGACCGAGGTGTTCACGCATGCGCTGCGGCGCGTGGCGCTGCTCTCCGCCGAGCGCAGCCGCGCCGTGAAGCTCGAGCTGTCGGAGGGCCAGATGCGGCTCTCCTCGAACAACCCCGATCTCGGCGACGCGCGCGAGGAGCTCGACATCGATTACGCAGGCGAGACGACGAGCATCGCGTTCAACGCGCGCTACCTGATCGATGCCGTCTCCGCCGCGCGCAGCAAAGAGATCCGGTTCGCATTCCGGGATGCGCTTTCGCCTGCGGAGCTTTCGCCGGGCGACGACGGAGACGCGCTCGCAGTCGTGATGCCGATGCGTCTGTAGGCGTTCAATCTCCTGTCAATTCAAATAGTTAGAGTCTTTACCCCGGGTTAGGCTTCCGTTACCCTCCGCGCTAGCCCTCGAACTTCGGGGCTGCCCCATCTTCCCCCCCGCGGCCCGTTGCCGCGAGCCTGAGATTCGCGATTGAGCTACGACGCCAGTGCCATCGAGGTGCTCGAGGGCCTCGATCCCGTCCGCAAACGGCCCGCGATGTACATCGGGACGACCGGTCCCGGGGGCCTGCACCACCTCGTCTACGAGGTGGTCGACAACTCGGTCGACGAGGCAGTCGCGGGCTTCTGCAAGCAGATCGACGTGATTCTGCACTTGGACGGCAGCGTGACCGTCACCGATGACGGCCGCGGAATCCCCGTCGACGAGCACCCGACCGAGCACCGCCCCGCGGCGGAAGTCGTGATGACCACGCTGCACGCGGGCGGGAAGTTCAACGACAGCACCTACAAGGTGTCCGGCGGCCTGCACGGCGTGGGCGTCTCGGTGGTGAACGCGCTCTCCGAGCGGCTCGAGGTGGTGGTGGACCGGGACGGCAACCGGCACCGGATGGCCTTCGTGCGCGGCAAGACGACCAAGAAGCTGGAAGTGCTCGGCAAGGCGCGCGGCACCGGCATTTCCGTCCGCTTCAAGCCCGACCCCGAGATCTTCACGGTGCTGGAGTTCCACTACTCGACCCTGGCCTACCGGCTCCGCCAGCTCGCGTTCCTGAACAAGGGGATCTCGATCACCATCAAGGACGAGCGCGAGGACCAGAAGAAGCAGGAGACCTTCTTCGCCAAGGGCGGCCTGAGCGAGTTCGTGCAGTGGCTC
>Ga0066710_100003539_pt1 | contig 13373 bp, 12 predicted proteins | sample GraSoiAngelo_159_FD_79666 | JGI IMG/M metagenome (GOLD analysis project Ga0066710, IMG submission 79666) | Grasslands soil microbial communities from the Angelo Coastal Reserve, California, USA - 14_1009_16_40cm | ecosystem: Environmental > Terrestrial > Soil > Grasslands | place: USA...
AATTTACAAGGTTTAAATTCAACAGATTAGTGCCAAGTAAGTGATACCATCTGGTGAATGGAACGTTCGTTAGAGACGCCCATTTTCAATTTGACGCTGCTTATGGTCTCTGCTTGCTCTGGGTTAAAACAAAAAGGGACGCTGATTGCATCCCTTCATAATAAAATGGCTACAGTTATTTTTTTGCATTTGCCTTCACATAGGCTGTCACCTGCTCTGTCTCCCCTTCTGTCAGTTTTGCTTTGGGCACCATCGTTTTTAAAATGCCATCCCAACGCTCAGGAGTATAAAAATCGGTAGGCTTCATACCGTGACATCTTGTGCATTTGGTTTCATAAATTGTTTTGCCGGCGGCTATTAAGTTAACGTCTGCCACTTCACCAGTGGATCTAGACGTTTCAGGTTGGACTGCCTGTGCGGACTCGGTCGCGACCTCTTTGGTCGCAACAGTTTTTTTACTGCAGGCAATCATGATAATTGCCAAAAGAAGCAATAGAGATAGTAGTCTTTTCATTTTCATAAAGAGTAAAAGCAAAAATAAGCGGCCGACATTTAAAAGATTTTCAAAATCGGTAAAACTTATGGATGTGTCGATTAAAATTTTGGTAAAATATCAATTTCTCAACATGCTGTCACCAAAATAGGGATGCAAAATCAAGGGCAGTTTTATCCCTTCGTCAGATTGATTATTTTCTAGCAAGCAGGCAAGTATGCGTGGAAGAGCCAAGGAACTGCCATTGAGCGAGTGAACCAATTGCGATTTCCCGGTTGTATCTTTAAAGCGGATCTTCATCCGGTTGGTCTGAAAGGTTTCGAAATTTGAAACAGAGCTTACTTCAAGCCATTTATCCTGGGCAGCACTATACACTTCAAAATCATAAGTAAGGGCGGAAGCAAAACTCATGTCACCTCCGCATAAATTCAAAATACGATAAGGTAAATCCAGCGACTGCACGAGTTTTTCGACATGGTCAACCATTTCTTCATGGGTCTCGTAGCTTGTATCAGGATGAACTATTTGAACGATCTCCACTTTTTCAAATTGGTGAACACGATTTAGACCACGAACATCTTTACCAAAACTGCCTGCTTCTCTGCGAAAACACGGAGAGTACGCCGTCAATTTCATAGGCAGGTCTGCGTCTTTTAGAATTTCATCACGGTAAATATTTGTCAGCGGCACTTCAGATGTGGGGATCATGTAGAAATTATCCGTTTGCATGTAGTACATCTGTCCTTCTTTATCCGGTAATTGTCCTGTTCCAAAAGCTGTCGTTTCATTTACCATGAATGGTGGAAGATATTCCGTGTAACCCGCTGCGGTGTTATAATCCAGAAAATATTGTATTAGTGCCCGCTGTAGTTTGGCTCCTTTTCCTTTGTATAAAGGGAAACCGCTTCCTGTAATTTTCGCTCCCGTCTCAAAATCAACAATGTCATATTGTTTGATCAATTCCCAGTGAGGCTTTGCCCCTGCAGGTAACTTTGGTTTATTCCCTCCTTCTCTTATGATCATATTATCTTCGGGAGTTTTTCCGAGTGGAACTTTTTGCGAGGGAAGATTTGGAAGCTTCACTAGTTCGTTCTGCAATTCCCGTTCTGTTTCAGACAATTTGTTATTTATCGGTTGAAGCGAGGCCTTTAAGGATGTAACCTGTTGTTTGAGTCTCTCCGCATTTTCCTTTTCTCCTTTCGCCATTAATTGGCCGATCTCCTTTGATGACGTATTTATTTTCGCCTGGATGTTGTCAAATTCCAGTTGCAGTTTTTTCCTTTGGTCATCCAACTCAAGAACTTTGTCAACCACACCTAATTCAGCAAAATATTTTACTGCCAGTCTTTTTTTTACCCCGTCACGGTCTTGACGTATGATTTGCAATTGTAGCATCCTGATCTAATTTGTCCACCCCTAGGAGCGGCAAAGGTAATCTCAGAAAGTTAACAATTCAATGTCATGTTTATCGGAAGACCAATCCAACAATTCTTAATTTCATCAAAACAAAAAATCATGATCGATCAGTCAATGGTTACAACGAATATTGAGCTAAATGGCTACCGGGTTATAAAAAATCATGGGGTGGTACGGGGAATCACCGTTCGCTCCAGGAGTATTTTGGGAAATATTGCCGGAGGCCTTCAAACCCTGTTTGGGGGCACCATTTCTATTTACGTAGAGCTTTGCGAAAAAACAAGAGCAGAAGCGTTTCGCCTTATGTTGCAAAGCGCCGACGAGCGGGGAGCCAATGCAGTTATCAGCATGCGGTATGATGCCAACGAAGTGATCAGTGGAGTAAATGAAGTGCTCGCTTATGGCACGGCCGTGGTTGTTGAGAAAATGTAGTGCCCGAACTAAATATTTCTAATTGTTCATTATTGATTTATTGATTATTCATCATTTCTCGGCGCGGTACGTGTATCGTGTTGACGATAGGTTAATCGATAATCAATAATCAACATCGGCTCTTTGTAACTTTGCCACCTATGTTCATACATGATGATCTTCAGCAAAGATGGTGGCAATTGGAGGCAAGGCTGGTGGAGCGATTTGGCAAGAAGCCCGACATGGAAGCCATTCTTTTTCTTATTGGCATCCAGGAGTTTGGCCAAATCCGCGAAAAATTTACCAAAGAACAAAAACAGGACCTGATGCACGTAGCGGTTTGTAAGCTACTTACTCAAAGTGGTTATTATGAATTGGAAAAAATGGACGAAGAAGGATGGCCTCATTTCAGGCAATTAAAAGCAATGCCGGAGATGAGTATGACTGACCAGGAAAACTTTTTGAAAGATCATATACTTCTTTATTTTGAAAGCCACGATTTTTGAGTTGTGTCTTTTAAGTTAAATGATTCCATGAAAAAAATATTTTTGTCGGTAGCGCTCTTGATCCTCGGAATGCTTTGCTTTGCCCAGAAAGATTCTACAATTAGAAAAAAAGATCGTAAAAAGGATGTTTTATTGCTGACAAATTTTGGTGACATTGTATTGCGATTATCTGATTCCACTCCGTTGCATCGCGATAATTTTTTGAAGCTTGTAAAGAAGGGCTATTACGATAGCGTGTTATTTCACCGGGTCATTTACAATTTCATGATTCAAGCGGGTGATCCGAACAGCAAACATGCAAAACCAGGTCAGTTACTGGGTGGGGGCGGACCCGGTTATCGAATTCCTGCTGAATTCAGGACAACGCTGTTCCACAAAAAAGGAGTGATCGCCGCGGCCCGCGATAACAACCCTGAAAAAGCCAGCAGCGGCAGCCAGTTCTACATCGTACAGGGAAAAATTTTTAGCGATGCTGGATTAGATTCAGTGGAAATTTTTCGCTTGAATGGAAGAAAAATTCCCGTTGAACAACGAGAGGTTTACAAAACGATCGGCGGCACTCCACATCTTGACCAGAGCTATACGGTATTTGGCGAAGTGGTAAAGGGCATGGACGTAGTTGATAAAATCGCAGCTACACCAACAAGCAAGAGCCCCGATACAGACAGGCCCCTCGAAGATGTAAGAATTGTCAAAGCAAAATTGATAAAGAGAAAATAACCCTCACACGATTAACCGACAAGACATCTTTCGCCAAAGAAAAAGCATCCCGCTGATGCAGGATGCTTCTCTTTTATTTTCCAGGCTATTTTTGTTGTTGTTGACCGCCGCCAAGTCCACCACCACCCTGTGTACGCTGATTTTCTTCTTCAATACTTGTTTTACGTTGACGAGCTTGTTTTATCTTGTTGTTACCAAAACGATAGTTGAAGTTTATCTTGAATTGCCTGCTTTCCCAACCACCATTTGCCTTCACTGTTTGTCCAGTGGTGTTGTTTGTTGCTGACCAGTGGAACGTGTTGAGAACATCACTGACCGTTGCTTTCACCGTGGCTTTGCCTTTCAAGACTCCCTGCTGTAAACCTACATCCAGACTACCGAGCTGTTTTGTTTTGAAAGCCCCTTGCCATACTGATGGCGCAGTGTAAAAACCGCTAAGCTCCGCAGTGGTCGTTTTTGACAGTTTGAATGTTTGTTGAGCATAAATATTGAAAGAAAATACATCTACATCAACATGATAGTCCTTTGCATCTCCTTTGAATTTTGAATAGTAAGAATTGACATTGAAGAATAAACTGTAAAATTTATACTGGACAGGCATGCTTACATTCAGGCTAACTATATTTTGGGTTGCCACGTTTTCATTTGTTATGAAAGCTTTTGTTCCTTCGCTCTTCGGGATCATTGTAAATACATCATTAACGTGGCTATAGTTCAAAGTTGTCGTCAACTTGTACTTATAAATATGAGTGATCCCAAAGCTGTTTGTGTACTGAGGCCGCAAATTTGGATTGCCTCTTTGAAAAGTATATTTATCGAGGTTGAATTCAAAAGGGTTTAAATTCTGGTAAGATGGCCGATCGATCCTGCGGCTATAACTAAAGCTCCACTGCTTCATTGGATTTTTGTTGAAGGTAACTGCCGCACTCGGAAAAGGATTTGTATAGCTTCTGTCCAACAATGAATCAATAGGTACATTGTTACCAGAAGTATAATCATAACGGAAACCGACTGAATGACCCTTTGATTTTGTGTTCTCTACTCTTAGGCCAGCCTGGACCATCACACCTTTGAACTGGCGATTATAATTTACATAGCCGGCGTTTATATTTTCCTTGTAGTTGAAATTGTTATGATTGTCTTCCAGCAGGCCGGAGTTGCTTTCAAAGAAACGTTGAAAAGTGTTATCAGTTTTTACATAAGAGATCTTTCCACCATAACCCAACTTGCCCTTTTTGAAATTTTGCTCGTAATCAGCCTTGATAGAGTAAATATCAATATTGTAAGGCGTTAATGTGTTGTAAACTTCCTTAGACTTTAAATTAACTCCACTGGCATCATAGATATCATTAGGCTGGTATTGGTTATTTTTTCCATTGTAAAAACCGTAGTCCGCATCAATATTCAATTCATGGCCTGAGGTATCGGCGAAGCGGTAGTTGGCATTAAAGTTTACATTGTCTCTGTGACCTTTGCTTGCGTTATTTGCAATCAACAGGCGGTCTACTTGCTTCGAAGGCATGTAGGCAATATCAGTTTTACTCACATTGCTAAAACGGTTGTCGGAAAAATTGCCGTTTACCATAATACCAAATGTGCTTTTCCTGGTCGCATAAAAATCGATTCCTGTTTTGAAGCCATGCGTTTCATTTTTATTCAACATGATTGTTTTCTGATCAAATGAACTGTCGGCACTGGTAGTACGATAAAGATTTAGTCTATTCTGATTCTTATTGTTGTTGTAATTATAACTACCGAACACATTTATTTTTTTGTACCGATAATTTAACGCTATGCCGCTGTTGTATTTGGCATAAGTACCGATATTCCACCCGGCATTTACGGAACCGTTGAATCCATAAGTCTTATTTTTTTTCAACCGGATATTAATGATACCGGCATTACCTGCGGCTTCGTATTTGGCTGAAGGATTCGTAATCAGCTCGATGGATTCTATCTGTGTCGACTGTAACGATTTCAGGTAATTGGCCAGGTCGGTTCCGGTTAATGGTGTAGGCTTACCGTCAATATACACTTGCACCCCATTTTTGCCACTCAAACTGATATTGTCGTCTTTGTCTACCGTCACGCCAGGAGATTTTCTCAAGAGTTCAAGCGCATCGTTGCCGGTGGCATTGATAGTACCTTCCACATTTAGAATTGTTCTGTCAGCTTTTACCTCGACGATTGGTTTTTTAGTGGTCACGGTTACGCCTTTCAATTCACTGGCTATTGTATTTAACTGAAGCGCGGGAACGTTTGCCTGGGCGGCAGCCGTGTACTCAAAACTGGTCGAATAGACTGGCTTATATCCCACATGCGATGCACTCACCAGGTAATGACCCGCTTTGATCCCGTCGAAAGAAAAATGACCTTCATTATTGCTAACGGCCAGTTTTGCAACTGACGAATCTTTTGCTTTCAGCAGCGAGATGGTTGAACCCGCCAAGGCCTTGCCTTCCTGGTCTTGGGTGTTTCCTGAGATCTGTTGAGCGAAAGCTGAGACTGCAATCAGGAAACCAATCAATGATAATCCAAACTTTCTCATAAAATTTATTTTTGAATGTCAAAACTATGTCTGCGTTCTTTGGCGGGGAATAGTTTTCCGGCTAAGAGCTGTTTTTGGGGCATGAATGGTAGAATACGCAGTCTTAATTGAAAAAAGTTTTCTTCGCGGTCATTTTCTTCTGGCTTTTATTCATATTTGCAACTCAAAATTGAACTATCATGAATTTTCCTGCTGAGCTACGATATACAAAGGACCATGAATGGATAAAGTTGGACGGTGACACCGCTGTTGTCGGGATAACCGATTTTGCCCAGAGAGAATTGGGAGATATAGTCTAGGTTGAAGTATAAACAATAGGTAAACAACTTGAATCTGGTGATGTTTTCGGAACTGTGGAGGCAGTGAAGACCGTCTCCGATCTTTACCTCCCTGTGAGCGGAACTATAGAAGAATTAGATGCTGCCTTAGCGAATGCTCCGGAACTAGTGAACAATGATCCCTATGGTGATGGCTGGATGGTAAGAGTGAGAATCAGCAACCCGGCAGATATTGAAACACTTCTGGACGCCAAGGCATATGAACAACTGGTGGGATGAGCTATTCATCGCATTTCAGTCAATTTTATTCATCATCAATTTTTGTATCTTTCGTTAACTAATTGAGCGCCTACACGAAATACAGTGAACAGGAACTGGTAGCCCTGCTTCTTCAGCAAAATGACCAGGCATTTAGTTATCTATACGATAACTATTCGCCGGCGCTATTCGGGATCATTAATCAAATCGTTCCAGATAAGGAGTTGGCCAGCGATGTTTTACAGGACGTCTTCATTAATATTTGGCGAAAGATCAGGTCGTACGACCAGACGAAGGGACGTTTGTTTACATGGATGCTGAACATTGCCCGCAATGCAGCGATCGATAAACTCAGATCGAGGCCGTACCAGGATAATCTTAAAAACCAACCGCTGGCGGAAAACGTAAATAGTACTGCGGCAAACTCTGTGATTGGACCCCAGGTGAACGATGTAGGCTTGAAAAAATTGATAAACAAACTAAAGGAAGAGTACAGAGTGCTAATAGACTTGTCCTATTTTCAGGGTTTTACGCACGAGGAGATTGCCAAATTGCTAAATATTCCGTTGGGCACAGTAAAAACGAGAATAAGAAGTGCATTAATTCAGTTAAGAACATTGATTTGAAAGGTGAACATACAGGAATACATATCGAGTGGAATTGTTGAAAGCTATGTGCTGGGTCTTGCTTCGCCAGAAGAAAGGATCGAGTTTGAAGAGATGTGTGCTCAACATCCCGAGCTGGTTGAGGCGAGAAATAATTTTGAATTGTCCTTGGAAGAACAAGCAAGGAAAAATGTAGTGCCGCCGCCGATGGGTGCCAAGGAGAAGATTTTGTCTGCCATACAGCAAAGTTCTGCATCTAAGACCTCTAAATTAATCAGCATGGAACCAACAACCCGAAGATCATCCGGCTTGCGCTGGATAGCTGCAGCTGCGATCATTCTATTCCTGGTGGGAGGCTTTCTTGCCTTCAAATTTTACAATGAAAATAAAGATCTAAAAACGGAATTAAGATCTTCACAAGACGCGCAAGCGCAACTTGACCAGCGTTTGAAAAAAATGGAAGACGAGGAGAAGGTCATGAACGATCCTCACACAACCGTTGTAAATATGGTGGGATTGCAAGGTTCGCCTCTATCAGCCAACATCTACTGGGACAGCACGTCTGCAAATGTTTATATGATTGTGAAGAATATGCCAAAACTTCCCTCAGACAAACAATATCAATTATGGGCTTTGATCGATAAGAAACCTGTTGACCTGGGTTTGTTTGATGGCGGAGAAAAGGTGATCTTGAAAATGAACAACACACAGAAAGCAGACGCTTTTGCTATTACTATCGAAAATCGCGGCAATACAGGTGGCCCTAATCTCCAGGAATTGCAATCGATGGGGAAGGCTAAACTTTGACAAACAATCAAATTCTACTCACGAAGCTTGTCGCCTGATTATTCTACGATCGTGCAATGACTCTTCGGGTCCGCGTCGTTGCGTACCAATCGCATGGAAATCGGGCTCATTTCTTTTCTTATACTTGCACCACAATTCTTTACTTGAAAAAAATTCCACCCATTTTGCCGGCGCTGTTCTGGCTGATTTTCACCACGGTTTTACTATGCCTGCCAGGCTCGGCGTTTCCAAAGGAAAATTGGTTTGATAAGATTTGGCTTGATAAGTGGATCCACGTAGCGCTTTTTGCAACTCTGGTTTTTCTTTGGTGTCAAATTGTGTCGGGTCTGCCGCCAGACAAAAGGCGCCGTTATTGGCAAATAGCCTTTTACTTTTTTTTATATGGAATTATTATGGAATTTATCCAGAAGTTTTTTATACCCAACCGGTCTTTTGATCTGGGAGATATCATTGCAGATGGAGTGGGATGCGTAGTAGGGGTATTCGTATCAACAAAAAGGTATATAAAAAAATAGACCCCTGTAGAAACAGGGGTCGCAACCAAAACTAACTGCTTATGAGAAAATTGACTGCTTTATTGAGAAGAACTTTATTGTTATTGTATAACGCAAAATTACTGCCAATAGTATGAAGTTCGCTGTTAACGAATTTCTAAAGAATTTCACTTAGAAATTCCACTTCGTAAATCCTGCTGAAAAGAGCTTGCACCTATCAAACACACACAAAAATATAATAAAACATCGTGCCAGTTTGGGAAAGGAATGGCAGGCTTCGTCTGTTAATTTTGACGGGCTAACTTTTCTGCATTTTCCGCAAATTGTAAGGCATCAATAAAATCCTGAATATCACCATTCATAACTGCATCAAGATTGTACGAAGTATAATTGATTCGGTGGTCCGTTACTCTTCCCTGGGGAAAATTGTAAGTTCTGATCTTTGCACTGCGATCGCCAGTGCTTACCAGGCTTTTCCTGTGGCGGGCAATTTCTTCCTCCTGCCTGCGAACTTGCTCTTCATATAATTTTGTCCGCAACATTTGCATTGCTTTTTCCCGGTTTCCGAGCTGTGTTCTTTCCGTTTGGCACATCACAACAGTTCCTGTTGGGATATGTGTTAGGATAACCTTTGTCTCAACTTTATTTACATTCTGTCCGCCGGCACCACCGCTCCGGGCTGTTTCCATCTTCACATCACTTTCCCTTAAATCAAAATCCACCTCTTCCGCCTCAGGCATGACAGCAACCGTCGCAGCAGATGTATGCACGCGGCCGCTGGCTTCTGTGTCAGGTACGCGTTGCACACGATGCACTCCACTTTCAAATTTCATGGTTCCATAGACGTCATCTCCTGTTACTTCTACCTGCACTTCCTTATAACCACCGACCGTACCCTCACTCTCACTTAGTATCGCCGTTCTCCAGCCCCGTCTTTCACAATACTTCAAGTACATGCGTAACAAATCGCCAGCAAACAAACTTGCTTCGTCACCGCCAGTACCGGCACGGATTTCAAGAATTGCATTCTTTTCGTCCTGCGGATCCTTTGGAATCAGCAGCTGTCGTATATAAGATTCCAGCTTTTGTTTTCTTTCCTCGAGATAAGGTGCTTCTTCTTTAGCCAATTCTCTCATCTCGTCATCGTCACCGTTTAAAGCCTCTTTGTAAAATTCAATGTCATCCAGGATTTTTTTGTACTCGCTGTGAGCATTGACGATTTTCTCCAGGCTGCGGTATTCTTTACTAGTAGCAGCGAATCTTTTGTTGTCATTCACAATTTCGGGGTTAGTCAATGCGACACCCAACTGGTCAAATCTCGCTTTTATTGCTTCTAACTTGTCTAGCATAAATTTGGGCTGCAAAGTTAACTGTTTGCTTCTTTTTATGAGCTTTCGCAAATTCCAGGCTGATCAATTATTTACGGGGTATGAATTATTAAGCGGTGACCATGTTTTAATTGCTAATGAAAAAGGCAAAATTGAAGACATTGTGATGGAATCGAATGCCGGGGATGATGTTCAAAAATTTAAAGGCATTGTCACTCCAGGCCTCATTAATTGTCATTGTCACCTGGAATTGAGTCATCTCAAAAATGTAATCCCCCCGCACACCGGTCTCATTGAATTTCTTTGTTCCGTCGTGACAAAGAGAAATTTCGATCCCACAGTGATACAAGAAGAAATTGCAAAAGGCGAAAAAGAAATGTATGAGAATGGAATTGTCGCGGTGGGAGATATTGGGAACACAGCTGATACAGCTGAACTAAAATCAAAGAGTAAAATAAGATGGCAAAATTTTGTCGAAGTGATCAGTTTTACGGATGAAAAATCAGAAGAAAATATTGCACACTATCGTTCCATCTTAAATACCTACAACAAAATCCGAAGTCCCCGCCTGACTGACGCAGTCGGGCAGGCGAAATCCTCTGCCCGTCCGGCAGGCGAGGAAATCCGAAATTCTCTTGTACCGCATGCATCATACAGTATCAGTCCCAATACGTTTAAAATCATTAATGACCTAACCAAGAATCAAATTATTTCGATTCACAACCAGGAACATCCCGCCGAAGACGAGCTATACAAAACGGGTGGCGGGGATTTTTTGAAGCTATTTAAGATCTTCGGAGTTCATCAATCTCCGTTCCCCGTTACAGGTAAAACAAGTATTCGATCCTACCTGCCGTATTTCAAAAATGGACAGACAATTCTTTTGATCCACAACACATACATGGCTGAAGAAGATATAGTTTGGGCAAACGACTACGTGAAAGAACATGGACTACGGCTTGTCTACTGCCTTTGTCCGAATGCCAATTTGTATATTGAAAACAGGTTGCCTCCAATTGAATTATTTGTCAAGCACAATTGTCATCTTGTGCTGGGAACAGACAGTTACAGTAGTAACTGGCAATTAAGCATTGCAAAAGAAATAAGGGCGATCACAGCGGTGCCACAATTCGAAAGTGCGGCATCGGTTATTCGTGCTTTACAATGGGCAACTATCAATGGGGCCAAAGCCCTGCAATGGCATGACGAATTAGGAAGTTTTGAAAAAGGTAAGACCCCAGGAGTCACCCTAATAAATAGTAGCGACTGGAGTTCAAAAAAATTAGTTTAATATCTCCCTGAGTACCGGCAAAGTTTTCATTGTTCCAAAGTCCTGGATATGAAAACCAAAGTAAGTTTCATATGCATACAAAAGATTGCGGCGAAAATCATGATTTAGTTTCATGTGTTCCAGTTCTGCCGGTTGCGAAACTTTTAACAATTGCGAAGTAATGGCCGACTGCTTATCTTCCAAAAAGTGTGGATGAGTTGGTCGTTCACTTAAAAACATTCCTTCGTGCAGATCAAGAAAAGGCTTTTTTATTGAATACTCGCCATTTATCCGAAAGCCGAGAAATGACGCCAGATGTAAAGAAAAAAACAAAGCGAAATTTGCCGCTACTGTCTCACTGGTTTCATCTAAGAACAAAAAAGCATTTTCAGCAAAATGAAAAAGTTCTTCGTTGGATTCTGGCTGCTTCAGGCATTTTGTGAGTAATTCGACCATGAACAAAGCCACTGCGTTTTTCCTTATGTCGGAAAAAATATGTTCGTACAAATAATTCCACTTGAATTCTTTGATACGCTGAAGGTTTCTTAAGTCGTTGTGATAGACAATTAAGTCAAGGATAGAGGCCGGTTGAAACATGTTTGCCTTTCCACTGCCTTTTATTGTTGAAACTCTGACGCCATTTACCAAATAGGATTGAATGCCGAAAAGTTCAGTGAAAATAGTAACGATCAAACTGGTTTCCCCGTATTTCACTGACCGAAGAACAATCCCTTTTGTTTTATGAAGTTTCTGAGACAAGCTAAATAGAATTCAGAATAATGACGGTCGGCCCAATGGAATTTCAATCGGTCCCGATAGCTATCGGGAGACTAACGCTGGTCATATATCATTTCGAAATAAAAACAATTTTCGTTGCAATTTTTTCTGTTTTGTCGTCGTTACTTACGAGCACAAGATAAACACCCGTTGAAATTTTTTTCCCCTTATAATCTTTTCCATCCCAAACAGCCTGGCCACCCAGCGCCCGTGTTTGGTAGACCAGTCTTCCATCCAATTCGGTAATCTTGACGATCGAATTTTCGGCAAGGCCACGGATGCCGATGGTACCCCCAAAATTTGGTGGCACAGGATTGGGAAAGACAAGAACGTTTGAATTACCTTCCCCTCCCTCTGTGGCACTCCCCCGAAATGAACAAATGCCTTTTGCCGTAGCAAAATAAACCTCCCCGGTTTTCTTATTGACAGCAATTTTTCTTACCTCATTACTCAACAAAGGACTGTTGTCTTCTGTAAACCGCTCAATTACCTTTTCACCGTCGGCACTGATGAGCCAAACACCATTCCTCGTGGCTACCCATTTTCTGTCAGCTCCATCTACCGCAATGCTTGAAACATTTTCGCCTTTGAACAAATAGCCTCCAAAATTTCCTTGCTGAACAATGGGTAATATCGCCTCACATCCCGTGTTGAAAACATCTTGTGCGCATTGAATGACGCCAATGCCATCATCAGTGCCAACCCAAATAAACCCGCTTTTATCTTTCGCAATGCATAGCACATTATTGGAGGGCAGGTTACCATTGCCCGCACCACTGCGATATATTTTCCAATGATCGTCATTGATATCATCAATTGAATTTCCATGATCGTAACAGATCAAACCATTTCCCAATGGCGAAATTATCCAAAGCTGGTTAGCATCATCGGTCACGATCTGCGCAAGAGCATTTTCAACTAAAGTAAATGGAAGCGAGAAACTTTTCCAGGTATTGTCAGCTTTTCGAACAAGGAGTGGCTGCAAAGAGCCAAAATTCGATATCCATAAATTACTTTCCCTGTCAAACAACAAACCAGCAACTCTATAACTGGATGGATCGAGTGGATGCGGCATGAGAGGAGAATTTTGCTTGAAGATTTCAAAAGTTTCATCGGTCTTTATATGCAACAGCCCGCCGCCGAATGATCCTGCCCAAACCGATTCATCGCGGGGATCAACTGTCACTGTGATAAAGTCAAGCATGGAGTCAAGCACAGGATAATGAAAGCGGTTGAAATTTTTCCATTCGCCATTTTTATAACGGTAAATTCCGTCGCCATTGTATTGATAGTTCCACGAATCATTTACTTCTCCGGCCGACGCATAAAAAACGTCATTGTATTCAAGCATCTCGCCGCTTGCAATACTCTCAGGTGAATTCGGGCTGTACACCTCATCAGCTGTTGAACCTGAAGAAAATTTCGAAAGTGCGTTGAATTGATCGGCGATCCAATAGCTGCC
>Ga0066710_100003540_pt1 | contig 13373 bp, 9 predicted proteins | sample GraSoiAngelo_159_FD_79666 | JGI IMG/M metagenome (GOLD analysis project Ga0066710, IMG submission 79666) | Grasslands soil microbial communities from the Angelo Coastal Reserve, California, USA - 14_1009_16_40cm | ecosystem: Environmental > Terrestrial > Soil > Grasslands | place: USA...
GGAGCCGTCGCCGTCGATGTTGATGACCTGCTTGCCGGGATGGGCGGCCTGCACGCCCATGGCGGTGGGCAGCCCGTAGCCCATGGTGCCGAGCCCGCCCGAGGTGAACCACGCCCGCGGCTGCGTGAACTTGTAGTACTGAGCCGCCCACATCTGGTGCTGGCCGACGCCGGTGACGATCATCGCGTTGCCGCGCGTGAGATTGGAGATCTCCTGGATCACGTACTGCGGCTTGATGACGTCGTCGCTCCACTCGTAGCGCAGCGGCTGCGCCTTCTTCCACTCGGCGATCTGGGCGTGCCAGGCCCGGCGCGCCTCGAGGGCACCCGCCTCTTCCTTCTCCTGCTTGACGGCGTCGATGAGACCGCGCAGCACGCGCCGGCAATCGCCCACGATCGGCACGTCCACCTTGAGGTTCTTGGAGATCGACGAGGGATCGATGTCGATGTGGATGATCTCGGCGCCCGGCGCGAAGGCGTCCACCCGGCCGGTCACCCGGTCGTCGAAGCGCGCGCCCACCGCCACCAGCACGTCGGAGTTGTGGACGGCGAAGTTCGCGTAGTAGGTGCCGTGCATGCCCAGCATCTCGAGGCTGAGCGGGTGCTCAGAGGGAAACGCGCCCATGCCCATCAGCGTCGTCGTCACCGGGATCTGCGTCAGCTCGGCCAGCTCGCGCAGCTCGACGTTGGCGTTCGAGGAGATGACGCCGCCGCCCACGTAGAGCACCGGCCGCTTCGCGCGCAGCATCGCCTTGGCGGCCCGCTTGATCTGCCCGGGGTGGCCGTCGTAGTTCGGGTTGTACGAGCGCATCACGACCTTCTCGGGCCAGATGAGCTCGGCCTCCTTCACCAGGATGTCCTTGGGAAGGTCCACGTGAACCGGCCCCGGGCGTCCCGTCACCGCGATGTGGAACGCCTCGCGGATGATCGGCCCCAGGTCCTTGCCGTCCTTGACCAGGAAGTTATGCTTGGTCGCCGAGCGCGTGATGCCGACGTTATCCGCCTCCTGGAAGGCGTCGTTGCCGATGAGGTGCGTGGGCACCTGGCCGGTGAAGGCGACGATGGGAATCGAGTCCATCATCGCGTCCTGCAGCGCGGTCACCAGGTTCGTGCAGGCCGGTCCCGAGGTGACCAGGCACACGCCGACCTTCCCCGTCGCCCGCGCGTAGCCCTCGGCGGCGTGGCCGGCCGCGGCTTCCTGGCGGACGAGGATGTGGCGCAGCCCCTCGAAGTCGTACAGCGCATCGTAGATCGGCAGCACGGCGCCGCCGGGAAGCCCGAAGATGATGTCCACGCCCTCACGCTTCAGGCACTCCAGCACGATCCTCGCCCCTGGAACTTTCACGTCTTCCCCCTACCGGTTACGCATTCGGCGCGCGCTCCGCGGAGGCCTCGCGGGTCTTGAGGCGGGCCTGGGCGGCGCTGAGCCGCGCGATCGGAATCATGAACGGCGAGCACGACACGTACGTCATGCCGACCTTGTGACAGAACTCCACCGACGATGGCTCGCCGCCGTGCTCGCCGCAGATGCCCACCTTGAGGTCGGGCCGCGTGCGACGCCCGCGCTCGATGCCGATTCGAACAAGTTCACCGACCCCTTCCTGGTCAAGGACCGAGAAGGGGTCATGAGAGAGCAGGCCTTTCTGCAGGTAGTCGGGCAGGAACTTGGCGACGTCGTCACGGCTGTACCCGAACGTCATCTGCGTGAGGTCGTTGGTGCCGAACGAGAAGAACTCGGCGTCCTGCGCGATCTTGTCGGCGATCAGCGCGGCGCGCGGCACCTCGATCATGGTGCCGATCGTGTACTTCACGGGCACGCCCATCTCGACGAGGACGGCGTCGGCCACCTTCTTGGTGTTCTCGTACGTGAGCTTCATCTCCCCCACGGTGCCGGTGAGCGGGATCATGATCTCCGGCTCCACCTTCACCCCCTGCTCGGCCGCCGTGCAGGCCGCCTCCATGATGGCCCGCACCTGCATGGCGTAGATCTCCGGCGAGGTGATGCCCAGCCGGCAGCCGCGATGGCCCAGCATCGGGTTGGCCTCGCGCAGCGAGTCGATCTTGGCCAGCTTCTCGTCCAGCGCCGCCTTCCGGGTCGGGTTCATGTTGAGCGCCTCCAGGCGGCAGCGCTCTTCGAGCATCTCCCGATACTCCTTGGGATTGGCCAGGAATTCGTGCAGCGGCGGGTCGAGCAGCCGAATGGTGACGGGCAGCCCGTCCATCGCGCGGAAGATGCCGATGAAGTCGTCGCGCTGGAAGGGCAGCAGCTTCTGCACGGCCCCGCGGCGCGTGATCGTCTCGCTGGCCATGATCATCTCGCGCACGATCGGGATGCGGTCGGCCGCGAAGAACATGTGCTCGGTGCGCACCAGCCCGATCCCCTCGGCGCCGAACTCGCGCGCCTTGCGCGCGTCCTCCGGCGTGTCGGCGTTGGCCCGCACGCCCAGCGTGCGATAGCGATCGGCCCAGCTGAGAAATTCCTTGAACTCGGGGGCCAGCCCGCCCTCGACGGTCTCGACGGCGTCGAGGAGCACCTCGCCGCCGGCGCCGTCCATCGAGATGATATCCCCCTCGCGGACGGTGCGGCCGTCGGCCGTGAACACGCGGCGCTCCTCGTCCACCAGGATGTCGCCGGCCCCCACGATGCAAGGCTTGCCCATGCCGACGGCGACCACCGCCGCGTGTGACGTGCGCCCGCCGCGCGCGGTGACGACGCCCCGCGAGGCGTACATGCCCGCCACGTCCTCCGGCGACGTCTCCGGCCGCACGAGGATGACGGCGCGGCCCTGCTTGCCCCACTCCACCGCGCGGTCGGCGTCGAAGACCACCTCGCCCACCGCCGCGCCGGGCGCCGCCGGCAGGCCGCGCGCCAGCAGGCGCCCGCCGGCGATAGCCTGCGCCTTGTCCTGGGCGTCGAAGCCGGGATGGAGCACCTGGTGCAGGTCCAGGGGCCGCACGCGCAGCAGCGCGGTGTGCTGGTCGATCACCGTCTCGTGCACGAGATCGACGGCCACCTTCACCGCCGCCGCCGCCGAGCGCTTGCCCGCGCGCGTCTGCAGCAGGTAGAGCGTGCCCTCCTGGATGGTGAACTCGATGTCCTGCATGTCCTTGTAGTGGCGCTCGAGCCGGTCGGCGATCGCCAGCAGCTCGTCGTAGATCACCGGCATGCGCCGCTTGAGGTCGTCGATGTGCTCGGGCGTGCGGATGCCCGCCACCACGTCCTCACCCTGGGCGTTGGCGAGGAACTCGGCGTAGAAGCGCCGCTCGCCGGTGCGCGGATCGCGCGTGAAGCCCACGCCGGTGCCCGAGGTCTCACCGAGGTTGCCGAACACCATGGACATGACCGTGCACGCGGTGCCCCATTCGGCCGGGATGTCGTTGATGCGCCGGTACTCGACGGCCTTCTTGCCGAACCAGGAGTCGAACACGGCCTTGACGGCGAGCTGGAGCTGCTCGCGCGGCTCCTGCGGAAAGCCCGTCGCGCTGTGGGCGGCCACGACCTCCTTGAAGGTCTGCACGAGGGCCTTGAGCTCGCCGGCCGGCACGTCGGCGTCGCTGGTGACGCGCAGCCGCATCTTGAGCGCGTTCAGGTGCTCGTCGAAGCGCTCGCGTCGGATGTTCAGCACGACGTCGCCGAACATCGTGATGAATCGCCGGTAGCAGTCGTAGGCGAAGCGCTCGTTGCGCGTGCGAGCGGCCAGCCCGGCCACGGTCGTGTCGTTGAGGCCGAGGTTGAGGACGGTCTCCATCATCCCGGGCATCGACACGCGCGCACCGGAGCGCACGGAGACCAGCAGCGGCCGCTCGGGGTCGCCGAAGACGAGGCCGGCGTCCTGTTCCAGCTTCTCGAGGCCGGCGTTGACCTGCTCCCAGAGGCCTTCGGGAAACTGGCGGCCGGTGCGGTTGTAGGCCGCCCACGCCTGCGTGGTGATGGTGAGACCGGGGGGGACGGGGATGCCGAGGTTCGTCATCTCGGCGAGCTCGCAGCCCTTGCCGCCGAGCAGGTTGCGCATCAGGGACGAGCCCTCGGCACGGCCGCCACCGAAGGAGTAGACGTACTTCGTCATGGGCCAGCAGTCTCCACGCGCAGAATGACGAAAAAGTCTTTTAATCCTACAGGATGCGTGACACTTCTGTCAATCGCCCTCAACGCTCGTCTCCTTTTGACCAAAAAAGAAAAGGGCCACGGGTCGCCTCACCCGTGGCCCTCGATCGTTCTGTCGTCGATCGCCACGGGCTGGCGTCCTGCCCGTGGCATCCGGCGAAGCGCTACTCCGCGGATGCTCCGGGCAGGCCCGGCAGCGCCAGGATAATCAGCCCCAGCGACAGCACGCGCGGAATCGACGCCATAGACCGCGGAGTATACAAATCGCTCACGGGCCGGTCAAGCGGGCCGCGGACTGCGCGCCGGCGTCGCCGCTCCCGGGCGCACGACCAGGCCTTCCACCGCGCCGATGTGCTCGAGCATCGCGGCGCGAGCGCCGTCGGCGTCGCGCCGGCCGATCGCCGCCAGAATGCGGCGATGGTCCTCGTGCGAGCGAGTGGGCCGGCCGGGCGTGTTCAGCGAGTCCTCGCGGCTCTGCGTCAGCAGGTCCATGATCCCGTGCGCGATGCGCGTGATGGCCCGGTTGTGCGCGGCGGCGCCGATGGCCGCGTGGAACTGCGCGTCCTGCGCCAGGCCCGTGCGCCCGCTCGCCACCTCCTTGCCCTGCTCGTCGAGGATGCGCTCCATCTCCTGGATCTCGTCGGGCGTGGCGCGCGTGGCGGCGAGCGCCGCCAGCGAGGGCTCCAGCAGCCGCCGCGCCTCGAACAGCTCGCCGATCGCCTCGCGCTGCGAGACCATCAGCAGCGCCAGCGGCTCGATGAGGGTATCGATCGAGACCTGCCGCACGAACGTGCCCTCACCCGGCCGGATCTCCACCAGACCCAGGCTCTCGAGCGCACGCAGCGCCTCGCGCACGGAGGTGCGGCTGACGACGAACTTCTCGGCCAGGTCGCGCTCGGGTGGGAGCCGGTCGCCGCCCTTCAGCTTGCCGTCGGCGATCATGGCCTTCACCTGGCGGACGATCTCTTCGTAGATGCGCGTGGACTTGATCGGCGCGAGGTCCATGCCCGCTCTCCTCAGACGTTCTCGGACATTTGCGGATGCTGCCGCCGGCTCATCCACCAGCCGATCCCGGTGAGCACCGCCGCCAGCGCCAGCGGCAGCGGATGCAGGCTGACGTCGATGCCCCCGGGCAGCTCGTACTCGAAGCCCTGGGCCCACGGCCACGCACGCACGAACCGATCCTCGACGATCATCTGCCCGGCCACCTTGCCCAGGATGCCCCCGCCGAGCCAGACGATCCACGCGTAGCGATTCATCAGCCGCGCGAGCCAGCCGGCGCCCCACACCACGATCGGCAGCGAGAGCGCGATGCCGACGACGATCAGCACGAAGTCGCCGCGGGCGGCGGCGGCCACGGCGAGGACGTTGTCCAGGCTCATCGTGACGTCGGCCACGATGATGATCCAGATCGCTTCCCAGAGCGAGGCCCCGTGCCTGACCTCGGACTCGACGCCCGACTCCGCCTGCACGAGCTTGTAGGCGATCCACACCAGCAGGAAGCCACCGACCATCTTGAGGAAGGGCACCTCGAGCAGGTACATGACCACGCCGAGGAAGAGCAGCCGCAGCACGACCGCCCCCACCGCGCCCCAGACCTGGCCCAGCACGCGCTTCTGGCGCGGCAGCGCGCGGACGGCGAGCGCGATGACCAGGGCGTTGTCGCCCGAGAGGAGCAGGTTGAGGTACGCGATCTGGAGCAGCGCGAGCCAGAACGGGACGTTCGACAACAGATCGGACACGGCTCAGGTCTCCCGGGGCGCCGGAGTGCCGACGGAGCCGCCGCGGAAGCGGCGCCACCAGGGCGTCACCACCGGGAGCGCGAAGAACAGCAGGGCCACCGCCATGATCACGCCGGAGATCGGCCGCGCGAAGAAGATGGCGAGCGAGCCCTGGGACATGATCAGGCTCTGGCGCAGGGCGTTCTCGGCGAGGTCGCCCAGCACGAGCGCCAGCACCAGCGGCGCCAGCGGGTAGTCGAGCTTCTTGAAGACGTAGCCGACCACGCCGAAGATCACCATGTACCAGACGTCGATCATGCTGTTGTGCACGGCGTAGGAGCCGACCGCGCACACCACGACGATCAGGGGCGTGAGGATCGCGAAGGGGATGCGCAGGATCGCCGCGAAGAACGGCACGAACGCGAGCACCATCAGCACGCCGATGATGTTGCCCGTGTACATCGAAGCGATCAGGCCCCACACGAAGTCCGGCTTTTCCTTGAACAGCATCGGCCCGGGCTGCAATCCCCAGATGATCAGGCCGCCCAGCATGACCGCGGCCGTGGGGGACCCAGGAATGCCCAGCGTGATCATCGGCAGCATGGCGGCGACGCCGGCCGCGTGGGCGGCCGTCTCCGGCGCCACCACGCCCTCCAGCTCGCCCTTGCCGAAGCGGTCGGCGTTCCGCGAGAAGCGCTTGGCGAAGGCGTAGCTCATGAAGGAGGCCGGGGTGGCCCCCCCGGGCTTGAAGCCCATCCAGAAGCCGATGAAGGAGCCGCGCACGAACGTGCGCCAGTAGCGCGGCAGGATCTTCCACGTGTCGAGCACGACGCGCAGGTTCATGCCGGTGCTCGTGCCCTGGAACTTCAATCCCTCTTCCACCGAGAGCAGGATCTCGCCGACGCCGAAGAGCCCGATGACGGCGATGATGAAGTCGAAGCCCTTCATCAGCTCCGTGAACCCGAACGTCATGCGGAGCTGCCCCGTCACGATGTCGAGGCCGACGGCAGCCAGGATGAATCCGAGCAGGATCGAGACCAGCGACTTGAGCGGATTGCCGCCGCCCAGCCCGACGAACGAGGAGAACGTCAGGAACTGGATGGCGAAGAACTCCGGCGGCCCGAACTTGAGCGCGATCTCGGCCAGGACCGGCGCGAAGAACGTGATGAGCACGATCGAGAAGAACGCGCCCACGAAGGACGACGTGAAGGCGGCCGTCAGCGCCTGGCCGCCCTGCCCCTGGCGGGCCAAGGGATAGCCGTCGAACGTCGTCGCCACCGACCACGGCTCCCCCGGGATGTTGAACAGGATCGAGGTGATGGCGCCGCCGAAGAGCGCGCCCCAGTAGAGCGACGTCAGCAGGATGATCGCGGACGTCGGCGGCATCGTGAACGTCAGCGGCAGCAGGATGGCCACGCCGTTGGCGCCGCCCAGCCCCGGGAGCACGCCGATGATGGTGCCGAGCATGATGCCGACGACGGCCACGAACAGGTTGAACGGCGTGACCGCGATATGGAAGCCGAGGAAGAGGTTTTCGAAGCCCATCGTCAGAGTCCGAGCCAGGCCTCGAGCGGTCCCTTGGGCATGGGGACGAGGAACCAGCGCTCGAAGATCACGAAGGTGGCGATCGGCAGGCCCAGGGCGAGCAGCGCGATGGTGATCCACCGATGGCGGCCGACCCAGCGCATGTAGAAGGCGACGTACAGCGCGGAGGCCACGTAGAGCCCGGCGACCTCCATGATCAGGACCATGGCGGTGGCCGGCACCAGCACGGCCAGCACGGGCCGCAGCTGCTCGCGGCTGACGAAGGGCTGGGGGCTGTGCCGCCGCAGCGCCTGCACGACGATGAGCCCACTGGTGACGACCAGGGCCACGGCCAGCCAGAACGGAAAGAAGCCGCTCTTCGGCCCGTCGCTGCCCCAGTCGTAGCCGAGGCGCACGGCGTCGAACATGACGAGCCCGCCGAGCCCCATCAGCACGACTGCGGTCGCGAGGTCGGCGGCACGCATCGTTACTTCTTGAGCAGCCCGCCCTTCGCCATCAGCTCGCGGTGGAGCTTCTCGTTCTCCTCCACCCACTTCGCGTACTCGTCACCGGAGGCGAAGGCCGGCTTCAGCGCGCCCTCGTCCATGTACTTCTTCCACTCCGGCGTCTCCGTGACCTTCTTGAGGAAGCCGACGTACCAGTCCACGGCCTCCTTCGGCATGTTGGGCGGTCCGAAGATGCCGCGCAGCATCAGGTAGTGGATGTCGACGCCGAGCGCTTCCTTCACCGTCGGGATGTCCTTCCACTCCGCCACCGGGATGCGCTCGGTGTCGAACACGGCCAGCGGCCGCACGCGCTTGGCCTTCCAGTGGCTGGCGCACTCGATCGGGTTGTTGACCGTGGAGTCCACGTGCTTGCCCACGAGGTTCACGCACACCTCGCCGCCACCCTTGAACGGCACGTAGGTGAACTTGGTCCCGTCGATGGCCTGCTGGATCTGGATGGTGATGATCTGGTCTTCCTGGGCCGAGCCGGTGCCCCCCATCTTCTTCTGGCTGGGCTTGCCGGCGTTCTCCTTGACAGCCGCGATGTAGTCCTTGGCCGTCATGTAGGGCGTCTCGGCGTTGACCCAGAGGATGAACTGGTCGAGCGCGAGCCGCGCGACGGGCGTGAGGTCCTTCCAGCTGAAGGGCACCCCCGTGTGCAGCGGCGTGGTGAAGAGATTCGACAGCGTGATGATGATCGTGTGGGCGTCACCCTTCTTGCCCTTCACGTCCAGGAAGCCCTCGGCGCCGGCGCCGCCCGCCTTGTTGACGACGATGAGGGGCCGCGGGGACAGCTTGTGCTTGTCCGAGATACCGGCGATGAGCCGGGCCATCTGGTCGGCGCCGCCGCCGGTACCGGCCGGCACGACGAACTCGATCGGCTTCGTGGGCTCCCAGGCCGCCGCGGCCGGCATGGCGGCGCCCGCCAGAAGAATCAGCACCAGCAGAGCGGACACGAGACGGTGGTGTCTCACGGTCGGGCCTCCTCCACGAAAAGGTGTACCCCTAAAACACGGCGGGGTCAGGCGCCGTTCCGCGCCCGACCCCGCGTCCGCCGACCTACAGGGCGATCGTCACCCGCCCGAGGCTACTTCTGGCTCGGCGCTGCCTTGGCGGCGTCCGTCCGCTTGAACGGAACCACGCCGGGCACTTCCCACTTGTCCCACATCTCGTCGATCTTCTCCTGGAAGTAGGCCAGGTCCTCCTCGGTGAAGTGGGCGAAGCGCCCCTGCTTCAGGAGGTACTCGCGGACGGGCTTGCGGGCCCGGCCGTCGACGATCGCCTTCGTCTTGCCGTAGTACCGCAGCTCGCCGTCCTCCATCTCGTAGAGCGGGAAGATGCCGGTCTCGATGGCGAGCTCGCCCAGCTCGTGGCTGAGCATCGGGTCGTAGTCCCAGCCCTTCGGGCACGGATCGAGCGAATGGATGAACGTGGGGCCGCCGATGGTGAGCGCGCGGCGCACCTTGTTCATCATCTCCACGGCGTAGGAGGCGCACACGGTGGCCACGTAGCGGCACTCGGGATGGCCCGCCGCCATCATGCCGGCCATGTTCTTCTTCCAGCGCTTGTGGATGATGCGGTGAGTCTTGCCGGGCGGGCTGAACGTCGTGTTGGCCCCGTACGGCGTCATGCCGGACAACTGGATGTCGGTGTTCGCGTACGACTCGTTGTCGTAGAGCAGGATGAGGCAGTTGTAGTCCTTGTGCGTGAGCGTCGCCGAGATGCCGTTGAGGCCCATGTCGGCGCCGCCGCCGTCGCCGCAGAAGGCGATGACGTTGATGGGCTCCGACTTCATCTTGCCCTTCTTCATGAGCGCCTTGAGGCCTGCCGCCGTCCCCAGGGCGGCGGAGCCGGAGGAGCCGAGCTGCGTGTGCATCCACGGCACCACCCACGGCGTCGTGTAGTACGTCGTGTTCGCGACGTACATGCAGCCGGTGGAGCCGAGCACGATCGTGCGCGGGCCCGAGGCCTTCACCATGAGCTTCATGACGAGGGCCGACTCGCAGCCCTGGCAGGTCCGGTGGCCCGAGGTGAAGTACTCCTCGATGGTGACCTTCTTGATGCCCCGGAACGGCTCCAGGATCTGGGTGTCGTTGGTGAACGTGGTCGCGTCAGCCATGCCCGTGATCTCCTATTCGCGGACGCCGAGCCAGAGCGTCTTGGCCTCGGACTTCCCGGAATTCGCGGCATTGTAACAGAGGTCCGTGGCCTTGTAGACGTCCTCCAGGGTCACCTCGCGGCCGCCGAGGCCGCAGATGAACGCCAGCAGCGGCGGACGCTTCTCGGCGTTGTACAGCGCCGCCCGGATCTCGTTGGCGACGACCCCCGAGTGGAACGGCGAGCCGAACGAATAATCGCGGTCGACCACGCCGATGGCCTTCGCCTTCGAGAGCACCTTCACCAGCTTCTCCGTCGGGAACGGCCGGAACCAGCGCAGCCGCACGAGGCCGACCTTCTTGCCCTGGGCGCGCAGGTTGCGGATGCCGACTTTCATGGGCAGCGAGATCGTCCCCATGCCGACCAGGATGACGTCGGCGTCGTCGGTCATGTACTCCTCGAACCACGGGTTCTCGGGGCCGCGGCCGAACACCTTGCGGAAGTCGGCGTAGGCCTCCTCGATCACCGTCACCGCGCGCTTCATCGCCTCGTCGTTCTGGCGGCGGATCTCGATGACCCAGTCCTCGTTGGCCTGCGGGGCCACCGTGATGGGATTATCGGGGTGCAGGAGCAGGTCGCCGCGGTCGTAGCGCGGCAGGAACTTGTCGACCTTCTCCTTCGGCGGCACGAGCGTCAGCGCCTGCGAGTGCGTCAGGAAGGCGCCGTCGGCGGAGATCGCCAGCGGCAGGAACACGCGCCGGTCTTCGGCCACGCGGTAGGCGATCAGCGTGGTGTCGATCGCTTCCTGCGAGGTGTCGATCCAGCAGAGCATCCAGCCGAGGTCGCGCACGAAGAGCGCGTCGTTGTGCTCGACGCCGAAGGCGCCGGGATCGTCGAGCGCGCGGTTGCCGACCAGGCACACCATCGGCACGCGCAGCGGCGGCGTGACCACGAGGCACTCCATCGCGTAGGCCCAGCCCACGCCGGAGGAGCCGCAGAACACGCGGGCGCCCACGGTGGAGGCGTGCTTGACGATCTCGAACTGGCTGTGCTCGCCCTCGGCCACGATGTACTCGGCCACGAGCTGGCCGTTGGCGATCTTCTTGGCGATGGCCTGGATGACGGTGTCGTAGGGCCGGATCGGATAGCCGGTGACGACGTCGATGTCGGCCAGCGCGAGGCCCTCGGCCACGGCCTCGCTGCCGGAGATCAGGAGCTCTTTCTCGTCCGATGCGGCGGGCGCCGCCTTGGTCACGGTAGCCATGTTCCTTCCTTTCGCTCAGGCGCCCGGCGCTTCGGCGACGCCGGTGACGATGGACGAGCCGCCCTGCACGTTGCGCGTCTTGTGCGCGGCGTTCTCGCCGGGGATGCCGGCCGCGATCTCGACGCCGCCCTGCTCGAGGTCGGCCACCAGCTCCTGCTCGTACTGGCCGCGGAAGCGGAAGCCGTGCGAGCGCACGGTCGTCGCCTTGTCGCCGATCTTGGCCAGCAGCCACGTCTTGTAGGCGGCCTTGTCCTTGCGCCACATGTCCCACTGGCTGGCGTTGTCCTCGAAGGCCGCCTCGTTGACCATCGTGATGCAGTGCTCGACCGGGCACACGGCCTCGCACACGCCGCAGCCGCAGCACGCTTCCATGGCGGCGTCGAACGTCCCGTCGGGCATGACGTCGAAGACGGAGTCGGGGCACGAGATCCAGCAGAGGTTGCACTTCACGCAGGTGTCGAAGTCGATCACCGGGCGCATCGTGCGCGTCGTGAACTTCTTGAAGTACGGGTTGCGCTCGGGCACGTACCCCTGCCCGCCCTCTTTCGGCTTGCCGATGGGGATGGCCGGGATCGTCACGCCCTCCCGCATCTCCCACCACTTCGGCATCTCGAACGAGTACGGGATCTCGCTGTTGCCCTCGGTGATCTTGACCTCGCGCGTCTCGAGCCGCTCGAAGGCCTTCCTGGCCGAGGCCACCTTGAGGTCAGACCCCCACTCGATCTCCTGGATCGCCTGGCTCACGCCATCGAGCGTCAGGAAGTGCGGCGCGATCTTGGCCAGCGCGCCGAGGATGCGCGCCTCCGTGTGGTCCTCCTTGTGCACCCACAGGCCCGAGAAGCTCGCCTTCGCGCGGAGCAGCGAGAGCTTGTAGGGCGAGTCCCGCTTGTGGATGTCCTTGAGAAGTCCCTCGAACGGCTGCACCGAGGTCATCAGCACCGTGCCGTTCGGCACGGTCAGCCGGTTGATCGGCTGCAGCCCGTACCAGGCCCAGGACTCCACGCCCTTGGAGAGCGTGTCGTCGAGCACGACCGTCACGTCGGTGTGCTTGGGCTCGTATCGCGCCATGTTCTGCTCGAGCTCTTCCTTGGTGTCGGCCACGATGGCGAAGTCCTTGGCCGGGATGCCGTTGCGCTGCGGGCTGTCGCCGTAGCGCCCGAAGGCGATGCCCCAGCGTCCCGACTTGCGGGCGGAGAGCACGATGCCGCGCGCGATCCGGGCGGCCAGGTTCTTCTGGAAAATACCGCGGTAGACGACTTCAACGATCAGGGCTGACATACACGCTCCTCCGTCAGACGAGGCGAAAGGTCCTGGTCGGGTGGTCCGACCAGAAGATACTCCCGGTCCCTAGGTACCTGTCAAGTCGATCAATCTACCGGCCCAGAAAGGCCGTCAGGGCGCGGTTGAAGGCCTCGGGCTGCTCGACGTTGGACAGGTGCGCCGCGGAGCTCAGCACGACGAGCTGGGCGTCCTTGACGTGGTGCTGGATGAGCTGGGAGGCGGCCACGGGCGTGGCCTCGTCCTGCTCGCCCACGATCAAGAGCGTGCGCGTGCCGATCTCGCCCAGGCGCCCGGTGAGGTCGAGGTCGCGGATGGCTGCGGCGCAGCCGGCGAAGCCCCGCGGGGTGGTGCGGGCGATCATCCCCAGCGTCGTCGCGATCACGTCGGGGCGTGACTGCACGAAGCCGGGCGTGAACCAGCGGGCGACCACGTCGTCGAGCCGCGCGCCGGGACGGCCCGACTCGACCATCGCGATGCGCTCGTTCCAGACGGGCTTCATCTCGGGCGGCATGCCGCTGGCGGTGTCGCAGAGCACGAGGCTGGCGAGCGCGGCCGGCGCCTTCAGCGCTACTGCCAGTCCGATCATCCCGCCGAGCGAGAGCCCCACCCAGTGCGTGCGCGCGATCCCCAGTGCCCGCAGCAGCGCGAGGGCGTCGGCGGCGAGCAGCTCCACGCTGTAGTCGCCCGGCGTGGCCTCGCTGCCGCCGTGGCCGCGCACGTCGTAGCGCAGCACGTGACGGTGCGCGCTCCGCCCGGCGAGCGTGGGATCCCACATGGTGAGGTCGGCGGCCAGCGAATGGCTCAGCGTGACCACGGGCGCGCCCGCGGGGCCGTCCAGCGTGTAGTTGATCTCGACCCCGTTGGCCCGGAGCTTCA